>Ga0172382_10008657_pt1 | contig 14095 bp, 12 predicted proteins | sample Leawel138RmetaG_FD_122245 | JGI IMG/M metagenome (GOLD analysis project Ga0172382, IMG submission 122245) | Leachate microbial communities from a municipal landfill in Southern Ontario, Canada - Leachate well 138R metaG | ecosystem: Engineered > Solid waste > Landfill > Unclassified | place...
ATTGTCCGACTTGTCGCGTCGGAAACAGGCATCCGGCAGGTGCTTCCGGATCTGCTTGAGGATTTGTATGCCGGGATGGATCCGGCTGGCCTGCTGCTTTGTGAATCAAACACAGCCCGGCAATTATTGCAGCCGGCCTGCTTCGTTCATCTTGCCTCCCCTGATGGCAGAGTCAAACCGTCAGCCATCCGCACCCGGCGTCTGGCGGACAGACTGCTTCCATGGCCCTTTACAAACAGGGAGGTCGATGACCTGATCGATGCCTTTGACCGGCTTCTCTTTTAATTGTTTTAATCAGCAGAATAGCCTTTGCGGCCTTTCCCGTCACGGATACTCAGCACCAATTGCGGATCGTCGGTCATAATGACATCGGCTCCCCGCCGGAGCGCATTTTTAATAAAAAGAGGATGGTTGACCGTCCAGATTCTCACCTGCAGGCCATGCCGGTGAGCCTGGCGGATCAGCCAGGGCCAAAGCTGATTGGCGTAAAGCGGATGGATGGCATCCAGGCCGTGACTCAGCACTTTTCCTACAACAGACGGCAGCATTTTCTGGTAAAGAAAGCCCACATCCATGTCGGGGGCCAGCCGCTTGAAAAGCGTGGCGCTTTCCAGGCTGAAAGATGAAATAATTACCCGGTCCCGCAGGCCATGGCGGTCAACCAGGGCCAGCACCTCTTCCTCCATCCCCTCGTAGGGAATGACTGTATTTTTCAGCTCCAGGTTAACCACCATGGAGCTGGTCTTGAACCAGGCGAGAAACTCATCAAGCAGGGGGGCAGATTCGTGAGGTGAGCCGGGAAAGTAATGGGCCACATTCAATTGTGACAGCTCCTGGTAAGTCAGGTCCTTGAGCCAGAGGTCCCGGCCCGTCAACCTTGTCAGGTTTTCATCATGACAGATGACCAGCCGTCCGTCGGCCGTTCGCTGGACGTCGAGCTCGATCCCGTCCAGCCTCATGGCTTCGGCCGCCTTGAAGGCAGTCATGGTGTTCTCCGCGTGATACTTTCTGACACCCCGGTGGGCAAAGATTTTCGTTCTCATCGGACTCTCCTTTGCAAAACGCCGGACAGGCGATCACATGTCCGGCGTCTTGGCCTAAATGAAAGGGTTGCGGAAGGCTGAATCTCAATCGAGATCCATGGTGGCCTCCTCCATTACCTGCTGGCTGTGCTGGTGGACTTCACCGTGCTTGACAAAGAGCATGGATGCAAGTGCGAGGGCAAAGCAAATAACCGCGTAGATGAAAAGGGTGTTGTAATCTTTGGTAAGGTCGCGGATGGCACCCCACAAAATGGGGCTGAAGATCGATGCGCCAAAGGAGAAAAAGTAGTAATAGCCTGTGAAGCGCCCAATCTTGTCAACCGAAGCCAGTTCAACCACCATGGGCAGGGAATTGATGTTGACGCAGGCCCAGCCGAAGCCTGCAGAGGCCAGAAGCGCAATCACAACGATCTGTTTAATCATGAGAGTGGAGGCGTTGGCGATGTCAACACCGAAGACGGACAGGATCGGATTAATGAAAATCATGGGGAGCATGAAGGCGATCAGGAGGATCAACCCCGTGACGATGGTCTTCTTGCGGCCACGCTTCCCGGCGATCAGGCCGGCGGGCAAGGCAAAGGCAACGAAAGTCAGGGAGAAGGATGTCAGCATGGTCGTAGCTGTCCCTGCTCCGACCTGGAGGACATTAACCGCGTAAAGGGTGAAGAAAGTTTCAATGGCATTGTAAGCGCAAAACCAGAAGAAAATGGCCGCCAGGATCAAAATCAGGCTTCGCTTTTCGCCTGCCGTCAGTTTGTGGCTTGCGCCGCCCTTGTTTTGGATCTCACCCGCAGTTCCGTCATCCTCAAGTGTTTTGGCGAATTCTTTGGCCGTCAGCCGGCGGCCGACCGCGTCACGCTGCGCGCGTTTCCAGGCATCACCGATGGGTTCACGGACGAAAAGCATGAGGCAGGCAAGAGCCAGAACCATGACAATGGAGCCCATCCCGAATGAGAGGCGGCCAGTGTCATCGATTTTCGCCAGAATACCGCCGACTAAAAAGGCGATGATACTTCCGACCCCCCCCATTAAATTAATGATTCCGTTGGCCTTGCTCCGCAAGGGTCTGGGTGTCAAGTCAGGCATCAAGGCAATGACAGGCGACCGCCACAAGGACATGATCAGATTGAAGCAGATGAGAAGTCCCATGAAGAGGGTGAGTGAAGTTGACCAGGGGACCAGGGCAAAGAAGATGGCCGACAGAGGAATGCCGATCATGATCCAGGGCATGCGGCGCCCGAATCGGGTGAAGGTCCGGTCGCTGTACGCGCCAACCAGAGGCTGAAAAATGATGCCAAAGATATTGTCAATGGTCATGATGGTTCCGATGACCGTTGTCGACAACAGGAACTGCCTCTCGAGCAGCACGGGCACAAGGCTGTTGTAAATACTCCAGGCAAGTGAACTCGCCAGGAATCCGAAGCCGAGCCAGGCAGTCTTCTTATAATCCAATTTTCCGGTTGATTCAGCCATAAACACCTCCGAACGTAAGTCGCCTGATGGATCCGGGATAGACTGCCATATACACCAACTGACAGACCTGCCGGAAATATGACTTCATTGTAGCAAAGATTGGAAGGCTTAAAGAAGGTCGGCGTTCCACTCCCGGATGTCACCGTTGCTGTGTTCATCGATGGTTGTGCGGATCGATACCTCAAGCTCCCTGCCGCCGGTCTCACTGAGGACGACCGCCGCGATGCCGAGGCACAGCGTCTTCCAAATATCCTGGCAGTCAATTTCCTTGACAGACAGGCGGTGGCGCTTTTCCAGACGGTCGATAAGGCCTTGCCGGACACGTCTTTTGTCCTTCAATGAGTTGCACCAGGGCAGGTCGATGACGGTTTCAATGATCAGGACTTTCATACCGGTTTATCCTCCAGGACGTGATCGGTGATCTCATAGTTCAGTTTGGCAAGAAAGGAAGTGGTACCGTCCTGTCCCAGCATTCCTTCGACTTTGATAGAAGATGGCTCAGCTGAGTCGAAGTCCGCGGCAAGCTCAAGGGTTTGACCGTAGTCAACTTCAGCCTTGTAGGCAATATGAAAAGATTTGAGCAGCAGGGTTTGCCGGTGAGGATCCAGTTGGAGCAGTCTGGAGGCCGCATCCAGGGCAAGCCGGCTGTAATGTGTGTTGTGCAGGTGGGTATTCATGTCCACATCGCCAAGGCCGGCCAGGTAGTCAAAGCGGCTGGGAGCCGAAAGATAATCAATTTCAGCTTTGAGCTTCGGTATTTCGAACTTGTTGGCAGCCAGAGGATCGCTCATGGCGGCGAACTCAGCAAGGTCGAGGACTTGAGCCGGCCGAAGCGGCTTATGGTTATCCGCCCGCGCCAGGATCCACTCGCTAGTCGCGGTTCCAATAAGCGAATGGTCCGAAACCTGATTGCGATAATACTTATTGCCCCGATAAAAGCGGATTCCATCCAGCCCTATGGACCAGGAATCGACGATGAGAAGATCGCCGGCCCGGGGGCGCGGCGCATTGAAATGGAGTGAATTCCCGATCATGATCCAGCAGGCATTTTTCTCCCGCAGGGACTTGCTGTCGATGTCGAGAAGCAGGCAGTTGCGGTCGTCGCAGTCCTGGGCGTAATCCATCAATCGGTGCAAATGAATTTGGCCGCAGGGGGCACAATCTTGAAACATGACCCGGTAGGTCTCTGCGGAATGATAGGAAGCCTTCATGACAATCCTGGAGCCTTTCCTTTTTTCCTTCCAAAAATCTCCATCCACCAGTCTAGCACGGCGCAGGAAAGTGCAAGCAGAATTAGTTTGGTCATTCGTGCAGTGAACAGGCCTCAAAGCAAAGCATTATAGGTAAAAAGACAGGGGGATGCCAGTTCTTTATTTATAACTTGCTCATATTTGAGTGACATACTATTCTTTACTTTGACGGGATGATGAGGAGACGGTCCCCCCTTTTCGGGTGCTGGTTTCCGGATGATCCTTATCAAGGAGGATTGCATGAAAATTTTGGAATACCTTGAGTATTTAAAAGATGTACCGGGATACGAGGGTTTGTTCAACCTGATGGAGCGCCTCGGGGACGGGACTGCTTTTGAGATTCATACGGCGGACGGCCTGGTTGAGATCTCCTACAACGAATACCTGGGTCTGATTGATGAAACAGCGAAACGGATGACCGACTTTTTCCGTTCCGGCGAGATGCAGGCGGCTATCGCGGAAAAAGAACGGACGCTTGATAAGGACGACCCTGGCCGCCGGGGCTGGGTAGGTATCCAGCTGCAAAACGGTCCCGCCTTTGGTATTTGTTACTGGGCCGCCATGGCGGCGGGTCATCCGGTCGTCCTGATCGACGTCCGGGCATCGGATGCGGTAACCGACATGCTGGCGGCTGAAACGGGAATTGTTGTTCTCATCAGCGATGATGAATCGATGCGGGCAAGACCCTGCCCGGTCATCCCTTCCATGGCCCTCATGCCCGACTGGCGGGACGCGGGGGTGAGGAAGCGTTTTGCCCGCCAGGGAAGCGGTGACCAGGCGGCACCGGCTTCGCAACTGCCCGGCTGGGCGGGGCACATTTGTCTTTGCACCAGCGGGACCACCGGCGTATCGCGCTGCTACGTCCATGATGATATCGGGATTACGGAGCAGTACGGCATCCTCAGGAAATTGCTTGCTTCAACTGACCGCTTCGCCAGGGACGGAGTCAAGGAAAAGGCAGTAGCCTTCATACCCTGGCACCATGTGTTCGGTTTCATTGTCTGCTTTCTTTTTCCGCAAGTCTTTGGCAACACCATGGTGATCCCTGCGAAACCTTCGCCCGAATCCATCGTCCAGGCCTGTAAGGAGAGCGGAGTTACCCAGTTCGTCGCCATTCCCGCTGTGTGGAACGGGGTCGCCCAGTTGGTGAAGAAGCGCTTTGTCGAAATGAGCGGTACTTCCCCGGAGGATTTTGACAAAATGATCGAGCTGTCATTGTCCTATCAGGAGGCGGGTGTAGAACTGCCCATGCCGGTTGCGGGCATGCTGCAGATGATCCGTGAGCAGCTGGTCGGAAATGATCTTTACATCGCCGTTTCCGGCGGCGGCTACATCCTGCCTGAGACCTTGCGGATTTTGAACGGCCTGGGCTACTACCTGGTTAACGGTTACGGCATGACGGAGATTGGTATCTACTCGGTCGTCAATAATGAGGTGCTCGCGGACCGCCTTGACGGCAATGTCGGCGCGCCGCTTTTTGACGACTCGCTGCGGATCGTCCCGCTCGGGGACGGGCAGCAAGAAGAGGACACGTCCTGTGAGCGCGGTGAACTGACCGTTCGTTCCGATGTCGTCTTCTGCGGAACACTTCGGAAAGGCATCTTTCACGCCCGTGACCGCAACGAATGGTTCCATACGGGTGATATCGGGCGCTTTTGCGGCGGCCGGATCTTCCTGGATGGCCGGGTCAAGGATATTATCCTGAAAGCCAATGGCGAAAACCTCTACCCTGATGAACTGGAAGGGGCTTTCGCGACAGTTCCCGGCCTGCAGCGCTACGTCATCTTCGGCCTGTCGGACGGGCTCTACGACAAAATCGCCCTGCTGGTCGAACCGGTTGAAGGCGCCGATCCGCAAGCGCTGGCGGAAGCCGTTGCCGAGATTAATCTTACGATGTCGCTTGATCAGCGCGTCGAAAAATTCTTTGTGTCGGAAAAACCGCTCGACCTTTCCGCTTCCGCCAAAGTCAGGCGAAGTCCTGTCGCCGAGGCGGTGGCCGCTGGTGAGTGGCCCTTAACCGAGTATCCTCTCACAGCCAGAAAAAAGGAAGTCACAGCTGAGGCTCCAACCGAGGCGGAGATCCAGGCCTCCTCATATTGCACTCCGGAGATCGCGGCTGATCCCGCCTTTATTGAGGTGCGTCAAACCCTTCAATCACTGATTTCGGAGCTTCTGAACCTGCCCCTCGAAAAGGTACAGCCCTCCTCCTATTTTTCCCAGGACCTGGGCGGCGACAGCCTGCAGAGCATCTCATTGCTCACACACGCGGAGGTGAAGTTCGGGCTGGCCATCGATGAGCGCCTCTTTGACCGCGATTTGACAGTCAACGACATCGCGGCCCTGGTATTCCGCCGGATCCGCGGCGAATTTGCCGATGGCGCGCGGGGCTCGGGCGGGCCGGAGGAAGAGCGCGTGGTCACACGTATCCGGACCTTTGAAGAGACTCCCGAATACAAGGCCTTCGCTGAGCGGCGTGACTCGCTGACCGCTGCGCTCGAAATGTTCGGTAATCCCTACTTTATTGCCCAGGACTCCTCGCTGCGTGACGTTTCCTACATCGGCGACCGCAAAATGTTGAACTTTGCCTCCTACAACTATGTCGGCCTTTCCGGCGACCCGGAGGTCAATCAGGCCGCCATTGACGCCGTGAAACAGTACGGTACGTCTGCCAGCGGCAGCCGGTTGATCGCGGGGGAGAAAACAGTTCACCAGGATCTCGAAAAAGCGCTTGCGAAATGGAAGGGTACCGAGGATGCTTTGGTCCTGGTCGGCGGCCACTCAACCAATGTCACTTTTGTCGGCAATTTTTGCGGGGAGCGCGACCTGATCCTCTACGATGTTTTGAGCCATAACTCAATCACCGAGGGGATCCGGATGGCACAGGCGGACGCCCGGCCCTTTCCCCACAATGACTTTGAAGCCCTCGAACAACTTTTAAAAAACAGGCGCGACCGCTATGAGAAGGTTCTGATCATTATTGAAGGGGCTTACAGCATGGACGGCGACGTGGCCCCCGTTCCGGAATTCGTGCGCATCAAAAAAGCCTATGATTGCTTCCTCATGGTTGATGAAGCCCATTCCATGCTTGTGCTGGGCCGGACGGGGCGGGGTGTCGACGAACATTTCGGCATCGACCCCAAAGACATTGACATCCACATGGGAACGCTTTCAAAGGGATTCGGGACCTGCGGCGGCTACCTGGCCGGCAGCGGCAACCTGATTGAGTATCTTCGCTATAACCTTCCCGGATTTGTCTTCTCGGTCGGCATAAGTCCGCCGCTGGCGGCGGCCGTTTTAAAAGGCATCGAGATCATGGAGCGCGACTCGAGCCGTGTTGACCGCCTGCGCCGGAATATCCGGATCTTCCTGGATGAGGCGCACCGTTATGGACTTGATACCTGTCTGGCGGAAGAAACCGCCGTCACGCCCATCATGATCGGGTCGGACGAGATCGCCTTCATGTTATCCAAGCAGCTGGAAGACGAGGGAATTATCGTCCCGCCAGCAGTCTTCCCCGCCGTTGCGCGGGGCCAGGCCCGGCTTCGTTTCTGCGTGACAAGCGAGCATACGGAGGAGCAGATCCTATCGGCACTGGCGACACTTCACCGCCTGATGTCACAGTATCCGGGACTGCTTGAGAAATAGGACGAAGCAATGAACAGCACGGAACTCTTCAACCAGCGGGCCGATGAATATGACGCCTGGTTTGAGGAGAATCCGCTGATTCTCGAAGCGGAGATTGAGGCGGTCCGCCAGGTGACGCCACCATTCAGCCGGGCGCTGGAGGTAGGCGTGGGGACGGGGCGTTTTGCCCAGGCGCTGGGTGTCAGGCTGGGCCTCGAGCCGTCCCGGGCCATGGCGGCCTACGCCCGTGACCGGGGCATCGAAGTGGTCGAGGGTTACGCGGAGGCTCTGCCCTTCAATGACGGGACCTTCGACGCGGTCTTCATGATCACGGTCGACTGCTATCTCGAAGAACTGGCTCCCGCCTTGCATGAGTGCCGCCGGGTTCTCTCGGAAAAAGGCAGCCTGGTCATGGGGCATGTCGACATAGACGCCCCCCTTGGCGCTGTGTACGAGAAAGAACGTGACGAAGATCCCTTCTACCGGGACGCCTATTTTCGCGGAACAAGGAAAGTGCTTGACCAGCTTGACCTGGCGGGATTCGAAGTAACCAAAATCCGGCAAACGGTGTATACTTTTGAAAATGTGGTCCAGGAGGTCCGTGAGGGCTATGGCGACGGCGTATTTGTCGCGCTTTGTGCAGTGAAGCGATGAAGAAGGACACCGTTTACGTAATCTACTGGTTTTTCGCGCTGGCGCCTTTTCTGACGGCACTCCCGCTCTTTTTCCTGATGCCGGAAAATGTCGCGGCCCGCTACTACGCCCTTGCCATACTTGAAAGGCAGGGAACGCGGTGGGAGGTTTTCCTGATTCCGGCAGCCTGGCTGGCGGCCGATATTATCTTCCATTACGTACTCAAGCTGGTTGAACGCCGGGCTGATCCCCTGCCAATGGGACTGGTTGTTTCACGGCTGGCCATCGCGGGAATTTTCTGTGCCTTTGCCATCGCGACCGAACTCTTGCTTTACCGGTCGGCCATGATGGTATTCTAGAACCGTAGCGACTGCTTTATGAACACACCATCTTGAAAGGAAGGGTCCCCGGTTATGGCGGCGGAAGCTAAAGGCAAAAAGAATCACCTTATCTGGCTGCCGCTGCTTCTTTTCATCCTGCTCACAAGTGTCTTTCTTGCCGCGGGCTGTGGCCCATCCGATGGAAACGGTCCGCAAGAGGGAAAACTCGAGGTCATCGCGACCACTTTTCCGCCCTTCGATTTCGCGCGCCAGGCAGGAGGCGGGCATGTACAGGTGTCCATGCTGTTGCCGCCCGGCTCGGAAAGCCACACTTATGAGCCGACCCCCAAAGATCTTATCCGGATCAAGTCCTGCGATTTGTTTATCTACAACGGAGGTCCATCGGATACCTGGGTGGACCGCCTGCTGGAAGCCGCGGAGATTGATCCGGCCAAGACTGTCCGCATGATGGACTATGTGTCATTAATCGAAGAGGCGGAAGAGGGGGTACTCGAAACGGAAGAGCATGAAGAAGAGTCCTTGCCCCATCTTCACCATTATGACGAGCATATCTGGACCGACCCCATGAACGCGCTCCGGATCACGGAAGGGATCGCGGGCCGCATGGAAGCGGCCGATCCCGGCCACGCCGCCGATTACCGCGCCAATGCCGGGCATTATGCCGATCAACTGCGGGCGCTCGACCAGACCTTCAAAGCGATTGTTGAGGCCGGGCCCCGCCGGGAGATTATTGTGGCCGACCGTTTTCCCCTGATCTATTTTACGACCGCCTACAGCCTGGACTACACAGCGGCATTTCCCGGCTGTGCCGCGGAAACTGATCCCAAACCGCGGACCGTGGCGGCCATCATTGAAAGAGTGCGTGAGGAAGGGATTCCTTACATTTTCCACATTGAGTTTTCCAACCAGAAGCTGGCTGACCTGGTGGCCGAAGAGACAGGCGCCCAAAAACTGCTCTTCCACACGGCCCACAATGTCTCAAAAGAGGAGATCGAGAGCGGGATGACCTCCTATCTTTCGATCATGGAAGCGAACGCGGAAAACCTCCGCAAGGGCCTGGGTGAATGAGCCGGCTGCTGACACTTGACCGGGTCGGCTTTGCCTACGACCGCCGACTGGTCGTAAGTGACCTGTCCTTCACCCTGGACGAGGGCGACTATCTTGCTGTGATCGGCGAAAACGGATCGGGCAAGACAACGCTCCTGCTCGGCTTGCTCGGTCTGAAAGAACCCTCCGAGGGCACCATTGGCCGCAGCGATGCCCTGCGTTCGCACCGGATCGGTTATTTGCCGCAGCAGATACCTGAACAGCGTGACTTCCCGGCGACGGTTCGGGAGATCGTCCTGTCGGGCAGGCTGAACCGCCACGGCTTGATTTCCTTCTACACGGGAGAGGACCGCAAGGCGGCCGCTGCCGCCATGCGCCGTCTGGCCCTGGAGGAAATGAGAAACCGCTCATTTCGCGAGCTCTCAGGAGGGCAGCGCCAGCGCGTTCTTCTCGCGCGGGCCCTGGTCGCAGCCGAAGGACTCCTTTTGTTGGATGAACCGGTTGCCGGCCTTGACCCCATTGTTTCGCACGATTTTTACCGCCTGATCCGGGAACTTAATCAAAGCGGCGTGACGGTTATCATGGTTTCCCACGACATCCACTGCGTGACGCGTGACTCAACGCATGTATTGCATCTGGGCTATGGACACTACTTTTACGGGACCACAGACGCCTACATGAACAGTGAACTGGTTGCCTCCTATCTTCCCGGCCGCAAGAACCAACCAGACGGAGCGGATCAATGACCGGTTTTTTCGTGGATTTCTTTTCTTTTTCCTTTCTCCTGCGCGCCTTGATCGGGGGCTCTCTTGTCGCCTTGTGCGCCTCCCTGCTCGGGACCAGCCTGGTCCTGACGCGCTACGCCATGATAGGAGATGGTCTTTCCCATGTCGCCTTCGGAGCCCTGGCGGTCGCCGTGGCTTTTTCCACTTCCCCCCTGCTCGTATCGCTTCCTGTTGTGATGGCTGCGGCCTTCTTGCTCTTACGCCTGAGCAGCAGCGGCCGCCTAAGAGGGGACGCGGCCATCGCCATGCTTTCATCCGCCAGTATGGCGGTGGGTGTCATCGTGATTTCACTGACCAAAGGGATGAATACAGATTTATACAGCTTCATGTTCGGGAGCATTTTGTCCATGACACGGGGCGACCTGACCATGGCAGTTGCTCTTTCCCTCGCTGTCGCCCTGATCTTCGTATTTTCTTACAACAAGCTCTTTGCTGTGACCTTTGATGAGAACTTCGCCCGCGCCTCGGGGATAGGGGCGGGGCTTTGGAACGGCCTGCTGGCCGTTCTGGCTTCTGTCACCATTGTCCTTGGCATGCGGATGATGGGAGCCATCCTGATCGCCAGCCTGATCATCTTCCCCCCCCTGTCAGCCATGCGGCTCTGCGGGAGTTTCAAGGGTGTGACCATGGTCTCGGCCCTTTCATCTCTGGTCTGCTTCACGTCAGGACTCTTTTTATCCTACGGCCTCGACCTGCCGTCCGGCCCGGTCATCGTTCTTGTCAACGCCGGCTGCTTCCTGCTTTTTTCGCTCATCCGCTTTTTGCGGAGGGCACAAGATCGCCGATCACTTCTGAAGCGATAAGAAGGCCGGCCACCGGCGGCACGGTGGGCGTGCTCCCCACGGCCTGCGAAGTCCCATCCAGCTTGACAGGTGTTTCCTTTGAAAAAATGACCTTGACCTTTTCGATGCCGTATTTTTTCAGGCCCTGACGGACGCGGCGGGCCAGAGGATCCCCTTGTGTGCCGGCCAGATCAGTGACATGGAGGCGTGAGGGGTCCCGGCGGTTGCCCGTGCCCATGGCTGAGATGACGGGGATGCCGCGGCGGTGGGCCGTGGCGATGAGGTCGACCTTGGCGGCAATCGAATCGATGGCATCGACGATGTAGTCGACAGGAGGGCAACGGTCCAGCAGACTGCCGGCTCCGCCCGGCTCGAGGCGCTCCCTGAAGCAGATGACCTGGATGGAGTCATTGATATCCTTGAGGCGGCTGGCTGCTACATGGCATTTTGGCTGTCCGATCGTGCTTTCAAGCGCGTAGAGCTGGCGGTTCAGGTTGGACGGCGAGATGACATCAGAATCGACCAGGATGAGCCTGCCGATCCCCGCGCGCGCCAGGGCTTCAACAGCCCATGACCCGACCCCTCCGAGTCCAGCGACAAGAACTGTTTTACTGCCCAGTATTTCTATAGCCGCATCGGGCCAAAGCAGCCGTGTGCGGTCATGCCGGTCTTCTCCCATCTCGCTGTCTGCTCCTTGCAAAAGAAAAAATGTTTGGCCATAGTTTACTTCATAAGCGTGCTATCATAAACGGGTCCTCCACGAAAGACAAGGAGGTTGGGGTTTAGATGAAAAAAGCAGATATAGCAATTATTGGTGCCGGTCTTGCGGGGATTTTCGCGGCCTACGAGCTCATCACCAAGAGGCCTGATCTTAAGATCCTTTTGCTGGAGCAGGGCGATCCCATCGCGTCGCGCCAGTGTCCCATCCTGGAAGGGAAAGTTAAAAAATGCATTAACTGCAAACCCTGCGCCATCATGCGCGGCTTTGGCGGCGCCGGCGCTTTTTCAGACGGGAAATTCAATTACACGACCGAATTCGGCGGCTGGCTGACCGATTACCTGGAATCGTCCAAGGTGCTCGAGCTGATTGACGATGTCGACGCGGTCAACCGGCAGTTCGGCGCGACCAGTGAGATCTACTCGACGGCGACGCCGGAGGCGGAAGCCATTGGACGCCGGGCTCTTTCATATGACATCCATCTTTTGAACGCCCGTGTCAAACACCTGGGAACTGAAAACAACCGCAGGATCCTGGAAAAGATCTACGACTGGCTCAATGAGCGTGTGGAGCTTTCCTGCAGGACCGAGGTGGGAAAGATCATTCCCATCAAGGACGGCAAGCCCGTCGATCACCTGAATGGTGTCACTCCGGATTCCTACCAGCTTGAGACATCGAAGGGCAATGTCGACTGTGACATTCTGATCGCGGCGCCCGGCCGTTCGGGGGCTGAATGGTTCAGCGACGTTTGCCGGGCGCTTCACCTTCCCATGATCAATAACCAGGTCGATTTGGGGCTGAGAGTTGAGCTGCCCGCCCTTGTCTTCAAGGAGATCACGGATGCCATGTATGAAGCCAAGCTCAAGTACATGACACGCTGTTACAATGACATTGTCCGCACCTTTTGCATGAATCCCTACGGCTATGTGGTGACGGAAAATACCGACGGCATCATTACGGTGAACGGCCACAGCTACGATGACCCGGCCTTGCGAAGCGACAACACCAACTTCGCGCTTCTGGTCAGTAACCGCTTCACCGAACCCTTCAAGGAACCCTACCGCTACGGCAAGCACATCGCGTCGCTTTCAAATATGCTGGGCGGCGGTGTCATGGTTCAGCGGCTCGGTGATCTCCGTGACGGGCGGCGGACCAATGAGCACAGGATGTCCAAGAGCTTCGTCCGGCCGACCCTGGAGGCGACACCCGGCGACCTCAGCCTGGCCCTTCCCAAACGACATCTGGACAACATAATTGAAATGCTGGAGACCCTCGACAAACTGGCGCCCGGAACGGCCAATGCTGACACCCTCCTTTACGGGGTTGAAGTCAAGTTCTACAGCGCTCGCCTGGAGCTGACCAGGGAGTTTGAGACCGGCCTGCGCAACTTCTTTGCCATTGGCGACGGAGCCGGCATTACCCGTGGTCTTTCCCAGGCGGGGGCAAGTGGTATTCATGCCGCCCGGGCCATCCTGCAAAGGATAAACAAGACCGGCTGATACCTGTGTTTCGCTTAAGGGACCGGCGGTAGAAAGCGGGTGCCGTATGGTAAGATGTGAAAGATCCCATGTGGCGTGACAGCACCGTTTAAAGGCGGGCTTCAACCGACAGCAAACTGGAATAAAAAAAGAATAAAGGAGAATGAAATGGGCTTACTGAAAGCAGCAGGCGGCGCGATCGGCGGAGTGCTGGCCGACCAGTGGCGTGAATTTTTCTACAGTGACGCGCTGGCTGACGACGTGATCGTCAAAAAAGGCCAGAAGCGCACCTCCTCGCGCAGCAGCAATGTCAAGGGCGAGGACAACATCATCTCAAACGGATCTATTATTGCCGTCAATGACGGTCAGTGCATGATCATCGTTGAGCAGGGCCGGGTCGTTGACCTCAGCGCCGAGCCCGGCGAGTACGTCTACGACACATCGACGGAACCTTCCCTTTTCTATGGTCCGCTCGGGAAAAACATCCTGGCGACCTTCAAGAAGATCGGTCACCGTTTCACCATGGGCGGCGATACGGGCAAGGATCAGCGCGTCTATTACTTCAACACCAAGGAAATGATGAACAATAAGTTCGGCACGGCCAACGCCGTTCCCTTCCGCGTGGTTGACAAGAATATCGGACTCGATGTCGACATCGCCATCAAGGCTTTCGGCGAGTATTCCTACAAGATCGAGGATCCGCTGCTGTTCTACACCAATGTGTCAGGCAATGTGGAAGAGCCTTACACGCGAGGCCGCATGGATGACCAGCTTCGGGCAGAGCTCATGAATGCGCTTCAGCCGGCCTTTGCCAAGATCTCAGCCATGGGTGTCCGGTACAGCGAATTGCCCGGTCACACCGAGGATATCGCCAATGCCCTGAACGAAGTCCTGTCGGAGAAGTGGGGCAACCTGCGCGGC
>Ga0172382_10008659_pt1 | contig 14089 bp, 8 predicted proteins | sample Leawel138RmetaG_FD_122245 | JGI IMG/M metagenome (GOLD analysis project Ga0172382, IMG submission 122245) | Leachate microbial communities from a municipal landfill in Southern Ontario, Canada - Leachate well 138R metaG | ecosystem: Engineered > Solid waste > Landfill > Unclassified | place...
GGCCCTGCCGGAGGCCGGCCAGGTGGATCTCGATTTCAGTTACGGCGAGAGCGGGCGCCGGTTTGCCGCCGAGGTGCGCGCCTTCTTCGAGGCCAACCTCACCCCCGAGCTGCGGGCCAAGGCCCACCACTCCGAGGCCGGCTACGACGAGGGCTTCTGCAAGCAGTTGGCCGCGGCGGGGCTGCGTTTCCCCCACTGGCCGGTGGAGTTCGGCGGCCGCGGCGTCAGCGCCTTCGACATGGCCGCCCTCAACGAGGTCTTCGAGGAGTACAACTGGGAGCGCCTGACGGGCCCCATCACCAACCAGGTGGCCCAGATCGTGATGCGCTTCGCCCAGCCCGAGATCAAGGCGCGGGTGATCGGTGAGTTCGCCCGTGGCGAGGCCCTCGCCTGCCTGGGCTTTTCCGAGCCCCACAGCGGCTCCGACGTCTACGCCGCCAAGACCCGGGCAGTGCGGGACGGCGACCACTGGGTGATCGACGGCCAGAAGATCTTCACCACCCTGGGCAATATCGCCCACTACATTTTCCTGCTCACCCGCACCGACCCGGAGCTGCCCAAGCACAAGGGCATGACCATGTTCCTGGTGCCCATGAACACCCCGGGTATCGAGATCCAGCCGGTCCACACCCTCCAGGACGAACGCACCAACATCACCTACCTGGCCAACGTGCGCATCCCCGACAGCTACCGGGTCGGCGAGGTCAATGGCGCCATGGCGGTGATGATGTCCACCATGGAGCTGGAGCACACCGGCGACCACTACCGCATCGGCTTCAGCCACATGCTCAAGCAGGCGGTGGCCTGGGCGCAATCCAGTTTCCGCAACGGTCAGGCCGCGATCGAGCGCGGCGATGTGCGCCGCCGGCTGGCCGCGGTGGCGGTGCACACCCAGGTTGCCCGGGCCCTGTGCTACCGGGCCTTTTGGGCACTGGAGAACAATATCCCCAACCGGGTGCACATGGGTCCCATGTCCAAGGTGTTTTCCACCGAGTACTATCAGCGGGACGCCATGGACCTGATGGACCTGGCGGCGCCGGAGTCCCTGGTGCAGGGCAACCTCGGCCTCGGCCATGTGGAGATCGGCTACCGTCAGGCCATTGGCACCACCATCTACGGCGGCACCAGCGAGATCCAGCGCAGCCTGGTCGCCGAGCACGGCCTGGGGCTGCCCAAATCGCGGTCGTAGTGCGGGCGGGACCACGGCAACCCCCCATGGCCACAGGCTGCTAGGCCATGCTGCCGATGGTTCTGCGAAACCGCGTCAGGGACAGCGAAAACAGGGCGGTGCCAATAATCAGCAGGGCGACAAACTGGGGCCACACCACCCCGAAGCCCGCCCCCCGGTAGAGGATCCCCTGGGCGAGCATCACAAAATGGGTGTTGGGCGCCAGCAGCATCAGGTACTGAATCGCGTCGGGCATACTCTCCCTGGGGGTGATTCCCCCTGAAAGCACTTGCAGCGGCAACAGGATCAGCATCAGCAATAGCCCAAACTGAGGCATGGAGCGCGCCACCGTGCCGAGGAAGATGCCGAGGGATGTGGTGGCGAACAGGTGCAGCACCGCCCCCGCCAGAAACAGTGTGACCGAGCCCTCGATTGGCACCCCCAGCCAGCCCCGCACCACCAGGGTCAGGGACAGGGTGGTGGCCGCCAACACCACCACCACCATGGCCCACACCTTGGCAGCCATGATCTCGAAGGGTGTCACCGGCATGGCCAACAGGTGCTCCACGGTGCCGTGCTCCCGCTCCCGGATCAGCGCCGCCCCGGTGAGCACGATGGCCAGCATGGTGATATTGCTGATCACCTCCATCACCGAGCCAAACCACACCTTGTTGAGTTCCGGGTTGAAGCTGGCCCGCAGCACCAGTTCCACCGGGGGAGTATCGTCACCGCGGTGACGGTCGACAAAGGCGGCGATCTCGCCGCTGACGATGGCCTGGACATAGCCGTTGCCGGTGAACGCCTGCCCCATCCGGGTGGCGTCCACATTGAGCTGGATTTCCGGCTGCCGCCCCGCCAACAGGTCGCGCTGGAAGTGGGGGGGAATATTGAGGGCGAAGGTGTCGAACCCGGCATCCATGCGGGCGTCCATCTCGTCCTGGTGGATGAGCACCGGAGGCGAGAAGTACGGGGGGTAGAAAGCGTCGACGATGCGCGCCGACAGGGGCGAACGGTCCTCGTCGACGATGGCGATGGGCGCCCTGTTGAGGGATTCCGGCATGGCGGTGGCCGCGGTGTACACCGACAGGGTGAAGGCGTAGACGATCAGCACCAGCATCATCGGGTCGCGGCCCAGGCTGCGCAACTCCTTGACCCCCAGATGCAGAATGTTCGCCAGGGCCATCTCAGCGCTCCTGCTTTGCAAGCAACAGGGTGCCCGCCGCCAGCAGCAATGGCGCTGCGACCGCCAGCGCCAGCAGGGGACCGTGGAGATCCGCAAAGGACAGTCCCTTGGAAAACACCCCCCGCGAGATGGTGAGGAAATGGGTGGCGGGATAGATGTCGCCCACCATCCGGCCGATGCCCTCCAGGGATGACACCGGGTCGATCATGCCCGAAAACTGCACTGCGGGCACCAGGGTAAGGATGGCGGTGCCGAACAGCGCGGCGATCTGGCTGCGGGTAAAGGTGGAGATCACCAAGCCCAGGGCGGTGGCGCAAAACACATAAAGTAACGCGGCCAGAGCCAGGGTGGGGAAGCTGCCGGTGAGGGGCACCCGGAAAATCGCCACCGCGCAGATCACCAGCAGCACGAAATTGAGCATCCCCAGGACCACATAGGGCAACTGTTTGCCAAGCAGAAACTCCAGGCGACTCACCGGGGTGACATAGAGATTGACGATGGAGCCCAGCTCTTTCTCCCGCACCACCGACAGGGCGGTGAGGATGGCGGGAATCAACATCAGCAACAGGGGGATCACCGCCGGCACCATGGCCACCAGACTTTTCACATCCGGATTGTAGCGGTAGCGGGTCTCCACCTTGGCCGGCTGAGCCAGGGCGCTTGAGCCCAGGGCCTCCCGGGCCTTGGCCGCCAGCCAGTGACCGTGCATGCCCTGTACGTAGCCGCTGACGTTTTCTGCCCGGGTGGGCATGGCGCCGTCGATCCAGGCGCCGATCTGCACCGGCCGGCCTCGGGCGAGGTCGGCGGCGAAGCCCGGCGGAATCTCGATGGCCAGGCTGATCTCACCGCTGCGCATGCGCGCCTCCAGCTCAGCATGGCTGGCCAGCGGCGGCTTCTCGATGAAGTAGCGGGAGCCGGCGAGGTTGAGCACATAGTCCCGACTGGTGGCGGTCTGGTCCCGGTCGAGCGCGGCGAAGGTGAGGTCCTCCACGTCCATGGTGATGCCATAGCCCACCACGAACATCAGGATCAGGGTGCCCACCATCGCCAGGGTGAGGCGAATGGGGTCGCGCAACAGCTCCAGGGTTTCGCGGCGCGAATAACTGTACAGGCGCCGGCGACTGAACCGGGGCGGCTTGTGGCGGGAGGTGGCCAGGGCCTGCCCCGTCGCCAGGTCAGACGCCTCGGCCGCGGCGGTACCATCACCCGCGGCGGGGTGTACCTGCTCCCGCGCCTGGCGGGCCACTTCGTCCTCCAGGTAGGCGACGAAGGCATCATCCAGTGACTTGGCCTGGCGTCTGTCGATAAGGTTTTGCGGGGTGTCGGTGACCAGCACCCGGCCGGCGTGCATCAGGGAGATGCGGTCACAGCGCTGCGCCTCGTTCATGAAGTGGGTGGAAATAAAGATGGTCACCCCGTCGTTGCGGGCAAGATCCACCATGATCCGCCAGAAGCCATCCCGGGCCACGGGATCGACCCCCGACGTGGGCTCGTCGAGGATCAGCATTTCCGGGCCGTGGATCATCGCCACCGCCAGGGACAAGCGCTGGCGCTGCCCCAGGGGCAGGGCGTCGGGCAGGCTGTCCAGCACCGACTCCAGCTCGAAGCGTCGCGCCAGCTCCGCCACCCGCCCGGCAATGGCCGCCTCCGGCAAGCTGAACAGCCGGGCGTGGAGGAAGAGATTCTGAGCCACGGTGAGCTCACCGTAGAGGGAGAAGGATTGGGTCATGTAGCCCACCCGCCGCCGGGTGGCGATATCCTTGGGGTCCACTTCGCGGCCAAACAGCCAGGCTTGGCCGGAACTGGCGGGCAGCAGTCCGGTGAGCATTTTCATGGTGGTGGTCTTGCCGCAGCCATTGGAGCCCAGGAAGCCGAAAATCTCTCCACGGGGAATGCGGAAGGTCGCCCGGTCCACGGCGGTGAAGTCCCCGAAGCGCATGGTGAGTTCCCGGGCCTCAATGGCGACCTCCCCCTCCGCCATGGCCTGGCGGGGAGGAATCACCACCGGCTGGTGGCGGCCGCGCTCTGCCGCAGGCAACAGGGCAATAAACGCCGCTTCCAGGTTGTCGGTGCCCGTTGTCGCCAGCAACTCCCCTGGCGAGCCCTCGGCCAGTACTCGGCCACCCTTGATGGCGGCAAGCCAATCGAAGCTGACCGCCTCCTCCATGTAGGCGGTGGCCACCACTACGCTCATAGCTGGTGTGTCGGCGCGGATGCGGTCGATCAACCCCCAGAACTGGCGGCGGGACAGGGGGTCCACCCCGGTGGTGGGTTCATCGAGAATCAGCAGGTCCGGGTCATGGATCAGGGCGCAGCACAGGCCCAGCTTTTGCTTCATGCCGCCGGAGAGCTTGCCCGCCGGCCGGTCGGCAAAGGGGGCAAGGCCGGTGGCGGCGAGAAGCTGGGCGATGCGCCTTTCACGCTCCCGTTGGCCGTGGCCGAACAGGCGGCCAAAAAAGTCCACATTCTCGTGAACCGAGAGGCTGTGGTAGAGGTTTCTGCCCAGGCCCTGGGGCATGAAGGCGATGCGGGGGCACACCCGGCGGCGGTGGCCTTCACTGGCGATATCGCCACCCAGCACCTCTATCCGCCCCTGCTGTAGGGCCCGGGCCCCCGCCAGCAGGGACAACAAACTCGACTTGCCCACACCGTCGGGGCCGATCAACCCGGCCATTACCCCGGCGGGGATGGTGAGGCTGAAGTCCTTCAGCGCAAGGGTGTTGCCATAGCTGTGGCTGACGCCCTGGATCCGCGCGACGGCGGTGGTGTGCTCGGTGACTGCCATGGCCTCGCCCTCAGGGCAGCGTCACGGCGAGGTGGTCGGGCCAACTGGCCTCGCTATCCGCCAGCAGGTACGCCACCCCGGGCAGGCCGGTCTTGACCCGCAGCAGGTTCTCGTTCAACACATCCGGGGGCACCTGGGCGCGCACCCGGAACATCAGCTTCTCCCGCTCACTGGCGGTTTCCACGGTCTTGGGGGTGAACTGGGCCACATCCGCCACGAAGGACACCGAGGCCGGGAACACATACTCCGGCGCCGCGTCCAGCACGATGCGCACCTCGGCCCCCTGGGCGAGTCGGCCGGCCACCGCAGTGGGCAGGAAGAAGGTCATGTAGACATCCCGCAGGTCCACCAGGTTGAGCACCCGGCCGCCGGCCGCCACCACCTCGCCGGGCTGGGCAATGCGGTACTGAACGCGGCCGTCCCGCACCGCCTTGAGCTCGCTGTCGGCGATATCCGCCTGGATGCGTTCAACACTGGCCTGGGCAGCGGCAACGGATGACTCGGCGCCGGCGATCTGGGCCCTGGCGGTGACGATGGCCGCGTCGCTAGCGGCTACCTGAGCCTCGGCGGCAGCCACGGCCGCCGCCGCACTTTGTTGCGTGGCGTAGTCCTCGTCGGCATCCTGCTGGGAACCGGCACCGCGCTTGGCCAGGGCGGCAGAGCGCTGGTAGCGCTTCTTGGCCACGCCGAGCTCCGCCTGACGCTGGGCCACCAGGGCCAGGGCCGCCTGCCGTTCGGCCTGGCGCAACACCACCTGACTGCGGGCAATGGCCACCGCGCTCTCAGCCTGATGTAATTGGGCCTCGGCCTGGCGCAACTGGGCCATCAGATTGTCCGTATCCATGACCGCCAACACCTGGCCGGCGCTGACGAACTCCCCTTCCTTGACCAGGATGTCACGGATGCGCCCGGGGACCCTGGCGGCGATATCCAGCTCGGTGGCCTCGATACGACCGTTGCCAATCACCAGGCCGGACTCATCTCGATCCGTCAGCAAGCCCCACCAGATTGCCGCCCCGGCGGCGATGACAATGGTTGAAACAGCAATAATTCCGGTACGGTAGCGTCGGAAAATGGACATCGGCGGCATCCTTTTCAAGGGTCCAAGTCTGAACGGGGTGGGGACAGGGGGGCACCCGTCGGCCAATCCTGAGGCAGGATCCGCGCCACGACCCGCCACCCCATCCACGGGGGCCTGGCAAGGGTACCACAGTGGACGCGCCAGCGGCGCCGGCGACGGTGCAGTTTCCACCTAGGACGAGCCCTGCCCCGCACCCCGCCACCCCGGTCAGGGCGCAAACAGCCTGCGCAATTCCTGCTTTAGCACCTTGTGGAAGGTCTGGTTGCGGGGCATGGCGGCCATCACTTCGAGCCGTTCCGGGATTTTCTGGCGCATCAAGCCGGCGCCGGCGAGATAGGCAGTCATCTCGGCGAAGGTGAGGGGGTCGGCAGGGTCCACCGGCTCCACCACCGCGCACACCAGCTCGCCCCGGGTCTCGTCGGGCAGGCCGATCACCGCCACGTCACGCACCCTGGGGTGGGCGCTGAGCAGCTCCTCGATCTCCCGGGCAGAGATGTTCTCACCCTTGCGAATAATGATGTCCTTGAGCCGGCCGGTGACCACCAGATGGCCATCCTCCCGCACCAGGCCCAGGTCGCCGGTGTGAAAAAACCCGTCGCCATCGAAGGCCTCCGCGGTCTGCGCCGGGTCCAGGTAGCCCTGGCAGACGTTGGGCCCGCGCAGGCAGATCTCGCCACTCACCCCCGCTGGCGCCGCCGTGCCGTCGGCGGCGCTGATGCGCACCTCCAGCCCCGGCATCAACCAGCCATCGCTGTGGGTGAGCTGCTCGTCGCTGTCGCCAATGGCGTTGCAGGCACTGATGGGCGCCTCGGTCAAGCCGTAGGCGTGGACGATGGTCGCCCCCAGGGCCTCCCGCACCTGGGGGAACAGGGCCGCGGGTTTGGCGGCACCGCCGCCCGCCAGCACCCGCAGGCTGGGAATAAGCCGCCCCTCCGGGTGACGGCGCTGCTCCGCCAGCAGCATCTGGTAGTGGGCGGTGCTGCCGCCGGCCAGGGTGACCCCGTAGCGATTGAAGGCGGCCACCACGGCGGCGGGCTCGGATCCCGGCACCAGCACCACCGGGATGCCGGCCATGGCGGCCATGGCACAGTAGAGGACACCGCCGACATGGGCGATGGGGAAACCGATGCTGCCCACGGTGCCCGGCCCAACCCCCAGACGACTGCCCATGTGGCGGGCGGCGGCAAGCAGGGAACTGTCACTGTGGCGGGCACCCTTGGGCCTGGCGGTGGTGCCCGAGGTGAAGTAGTACCAGGCGGTGGCGTCGCTGGCGGAGGCCGGCGCTGGCAGGGAGCCCAGGGGTTGGCGGTGGCCAGCGTCGAGGGCGATGATGGCGGGGACTGCACCGCCGCCACTGGCCACCACCCGCTGCCACAGGCCCAGATAATCCGTGTCGCCCCCCTCCCCGGCAACCAACACCGCCCGGGGCTTCACCTGGAGGAGGATATCCGCCAGCTCCCGCTCCCGGTAGAGGTGGATCACCGGCGCCTGCACCACCCCCAGCCGGGCCAGGGCAAAGCTGACCAGGAGGGCGGGGATCCCGGTGGCAAACTGCCAGATCACCCGGCATCCGGGGGTCAGCCCGCGGCACTGGTGAAGGTGGGCGGCCAGGGCCAGGGCCTCGGCCCTGAAGGCGGCATAGCTCAGTTGGCGGCCGCTGCCGGCGTCCACCAGAAACAGGGCGTCGGGGGTGGCCGCCACCCGGTTTTCAAGCAGGGGCCACAGGCTGTCGCCGGGCAGAAAGGCATCGCCGCCCATGGGCTGCCTAACCCTGCTCGGCAATGGCCATGGGGCCCACGGGGGCGCCCTCCAGCTCGTAGAACTGGGCACACCGCCTGCGCAGTGCAGTGTAGGCCTTGATGTCCTGCTGCTGAAAAATGGGGCGCTGCACGAACTGCTGGTGGCGCCAGATCACCGCATCCTCCTCGAACAGGCGCTCGGTCTCGGCCGCCACCTCCCGCACGTGCTGGGGCATCACCTCGGGGGAGTCGGGATCCCGGGGGAAGAAATAGGTCACCCGCAGGTCGGTGGTGAAATCGTCCACCGGGGTGGCCGCCAGCACCAGCCGACGGTTGAAGCCCAGGGCCTCGCGGCTGCCGTGTTCGGCGCCGTGGTGGTTGAAGATAAAGAACGACATGCCGATGCCCGGGTTGCGGGCGTAGGTGGTGATGGCCACCTCCTTGGTCTTGGGGGACTGGAAGCCCATGGAAGACTTCCACACCGGCCCGCTGCCGTCAAAGGACAGCATTTTCGGCGGCAGGGGTGCGCCGTGGGTGAAGTGGAAGTGGGCGGTGTCGGCGGTGTTTTCCACGGTGATCTGGGGGTGAATCTTCTCCCCCGGCTTGTAGACGATATTGCCGTTGGCGTAGGCCGGGTAGAAGTCCTTGATGTCGGCGGGCACCTCGTCGTGGTCGAACAGGTGGGGCAACCAACCCTCCCGCGGGGGGCCGCCGGCGGGGTCGTGCCACAGCAAGACCATCTCGTGCTGCTCCACATGGTGCCAGGTGCGGATCTTCTTGCGGATGGTGTGACCGTCCTCGTAGGGGATGAAGGTGTTCTCACCCTGGGTACCGAATTGCCAGCCGTGGTAGGGGCACTGGATGCACTTGCCCTTGACCTTGCCACCGTAACCCAGGTGGGCCCCCATGTGGGGGCAGTAGGCGTCGAGGATGGCGAGTTCGCCCTCCAGGGTGCGAAAGGCCACCAGCTCGTGGCCGAAGTATTTCATCGGCTTGACCCCACCCGGGGGGATTTCCCCGCTCCAGGCGACGTGGAACCAGCCGGTGGGTTTCATGGAAATGTGCTTGATCATGGGGCCTCGGGAATGTCTGTGGGTGGTTGGTTGGGCTCACCGCCGTCAAAAGCGCAGGGTTACCTCGGCGCCGAATGTCCGCGGGTCACCGTAGCTGCCGCTGAGAAAGTAAATATCGCCGAAGGGAATATTGGTGGTGATGTACTCCTCGTCGGTGAGGTTCTTCGCCCACAGGGTGATGGCGGCGGACTCGAACCCGCTGCCCAGGGGGATGTCCACCAGGGACAGGCGGGCGTTGACCAGGCCGCGGCTGTCGATCTCATGGGGTGTCCGCCCCGCTTCCTCATAGGGGTGGATAAAGTGGGCACCGGTGTAACTGTAGTCGACAAATACCTCCAGGGCGCCCACATCCGTGGTCAGCAGGCGATAGTCGACACTGGCGTTGACGCTGTTCTCGGGGGTGTGGGGGAAGCGGGCGGTGGCGGCGATATTGACCGGGGTGGTCGGCGTCGGGAAGACCAGGTACTCGTTGTAGTCCGGGTCCAGGTAGCCGTAGCTGAGGCTCAGGGTAAGATGGTCAACCGGCTGGAACACCAGCTCCAGCTCGAGGCCGGTGATTTCCGCCTCGCCGGCATTTTCGATCACCGATGTGGTGCCGTTGAACAGGGTCAGCTGCATATTCTGGTAGTCGCTGAAGAACCAGGCGCCGTTGACCTGCAGGCGGTCGTCCAGCCAGCGGGACTTGATACCGATTTCGTAGGCATCCACCTCATCCGACTCAAAGGGAATGTCGTAAAACGCCAGGGAAGAGGTCTGACCGTCATAGCCCCCGCTGCGGTAGCCCTGGGCAAATTTGACATAGGCATTGAGGGCGTCGGTGAAGGCCCAGGTCGCCGAGGCCATCACCGAGGTATTGCTGTCCAGCTCCAGGGTGGGCAGGGCCACCGGCCCCAGGCTGTAGGTCACCGGGGTGGCATCGAAGTCCCCCACGGCGCGGAACAGATCCTTGCTCTCCTCGGAGTAGCGCAGGCCCAGGCTGAGGGTCAGGCGGTCGAGGGCGGCGGGGTTCCAGTCCACCTGGCCGAATACGGCCTTGAGGTCGTTGTCCAACTCGGACCTGTTGTGGGTGACGTTGTTGCCCATCAGCTCACCAAAGATGATGCGCGGCGAGTAATAGCTGCCCTCCTCGGCAAAGTAGTAGAGCCCGGCCACCCAGTTGAGCTGGTCGTGGCTGCCGAGCAGCTGCACTTCCTGGGAAAGCTGATCGTAGTCCACATCCCGGCCAACCCCGTACCAGCTCAGCTTGCCGCCGTCGAAGTCCGAACGGGCGGTGGTCTCGAACTGGCGAAAGCCGGTGATGGACTTGAGGGTGAGTTCCTCTCCCAAACCCACCTCCAGAGTCAGCCCATGGCCGTCGATATCCACGTGGTCGCGGTTGCCGAAATCGGTGCTGCCCTCGTCCGGGTAGCCGGGCTTGAGGTAATTGTAGTACTGGTAGCCGGCGAAGGGGGCGCCGGGGTTGAACAGGCTGGTGGGGGCCAGCTCCAGCAACTGGAAGAACGGCGTGGTGTTGCGCACCCTGCTGGTATCGTAGGAATAGTCCACCACGGCGTTGTCGGCCAGCTCCCACTGCAGGGCCAGGCGGCCGCTGGTGACATCCTGTTCGCTGAAATCGGCGCTGGTGGCGCTGGGCCGGGCCAGGGGACTCAGCTGTTCGGCGGGGTTGTTCTTGACGTAACCGTCGTGCTGGCGGGTGACCAGGGACACCTTGGCGGCCAGGCGGCCGAGGCCCTCCCCCAAGGCGCCGATGGCCGGCAGGTCCAGGTTGACCTTGCTGTAGACCAGGTTGTCGCTGCCTACCCCGAGACGGGCACTGCCGCCGAATTCGCCGCTGGGTCTGGCGCTGATGATATTGATGGCGCCGCCGATGGTGTTCTTGCCGTAGAGGGTGCCCTGGGGGCCCCGCAGTACCTCGATGCGCTCGATGTCGGCGAGATCGAAAATGGCCCCGGTGCCCTTGCCCACATAGATGCCGTCCAGGTACAGACCGACGGTGCTCTCATTGGCGAGGTTGGAGGGGTTGGGTTGGACCACGCCGCGCATGGAAAACAGCGCGGTGGTGGAATCCCCCTGGGATACATTGACATAGAGGTTCGGGGTCTGGTTGCCGAGGGCGTGGACGTCGATGATATCCCGCTTGTCGATGGCCTCGGCGGACAGGGCGGTAAGGGCGATGGGGGTGTCCTGCAGACTCTGTTCGCGCTTCTGGGCGGTGACCAGGATCTCCTCGATCTGGGCGTGGACGGCCGCGGGCACGGCGAGCATCGGCAGCAGTGCCAGGGCGAGACGGTTGGTATTGGCGTGGCGAATCATGGTGGACCCCTGTTGGTTATCTGGTGGTTGTGGTCGCGTGGCAAGGTTCGCAGCAAGGGCAGCGAACCCCCACCCAGGCCTGGCCACCACCAGTATCGCCAATGGGGGTTAATAACTGAATGCTTGTCAGTTATCATAAGCGGCCAAAAGGGTATCACCGGTGGCCGTCCAGCCGCCAGCCAACCGGCACTCGGCACTCGGCGCCACCGCCACCCAGAGGAGCACGCATGTACAGCACCCTGCACTTCCTCCACAGCCGTCTCGCCAGGGCGGGGCTCCCGGCGGATGAGCTGTTTGCCGCTGCGGGTATCGGCGGTGGCGAGCTCCGAGATCCCTGGCCTCTGCTCAGCCACGACCAGTGCACAGCCCTCGCGAGGACGGTTATTCTCGCCACCGGCAATCCGGCGGCGGGGCTGGACCTGAGCCGTGACCTGGAGGTGCGTGATTTGGGGCCGGTGGGGTTCGCGCTGCTGTGCAGCGCCAGTTTTGCCGAGGCTCGGCGGATCAGCCTGCGCTACCGCCTGCTCAAGGATCCGGCGACGTTCTACGCCCACAGATTGAGGGATTCCCGCTGGGAAATGGTGTTCCAGGAAACCTATCCTTTCCCGGAGGATGTGAAGCGCTTCTACCTGGAGGGCAATCTGATTCGCAGCCACAGGTTCTGCGTCTCCCTGAGCGGCAGAGCCGATGTGATTGATGCCGCCGAACTCGCCTGTGAAGCGCCCGCCCATGCCGGGCGTTACACCGAGTTGTTGCCGTTTCCGGTGCGTTTTGGTGCCGCCGAAAACCTGGTCCACTTCAACCAGACCCTGCTGGAATTTCCCCTGCCGCTGGCCAATAGCGAAACCCAGGCCCTGTGCCTTGCCGCCTGCAACGCCAGGTTTGCCGCCCTGGAACAGGGGGAAACCCTGGCCACCAAGGTCCACAAGGAATTGCTGGCTTTTCACTACCAGCACCCGGGACGGGCTGCGCGCCTGGAGGAGATAGCCCTCAGGTTCTACCTGAGCCCGCGAACCCTGCGCCGCAAGCTGGGGGAAGAGAGCACCTCCTTCCAGCGAATCCTGGGGGAAGTGCGCCGGGATCTGGCCCTGCATTACCTGGCCAATACCAACCTCTCCGCCAAGGAGATCGCCTTTACGCTAGGCTACAGTGCCGTGAACAACTTTATACGGGCATTCAAGGAGTGGACGGGGCAACGGGTCACGGATGTTCGCCGCGGCACCGACGGAGACTGTCCGGAGGTGGACAAACCGGAACCGGGTCAGCGGCAGGGGCATACCAAAGCCGGCTAACCCGCCCTGCCACTGCCTGCCGGGGGACACAACCCCCTCGACCCGAGTCCAAGGCAGTGGAAGTGGGGTCAACCCCCCCGGTACCTGAGTTCGAAGGGGCGAGTCATGGTGCAGGTCATGCCCTGCTGGGTAACGACGGACTTGAGATCGCCGACGATCCACTCCTCGGAGTTGAGCTTCCAGTTGAAATCTATGGTCATCGGGATACCGTCCTGGGCGCCACCCACGGTGCCGGTGTAACGACCACTGGTGCCGTCCACCGCACGCATGGTGAGCGGCGCCGTGTCCTCCGCCATGCCGGTGCCCACCACGGTCCAGCCACAGTCCCGGATTTCGAGGGTGCCGGGCTCCTGGGAGGGCTGCAGCGGCATATTGATCATGGCCCCGCACACCATCCGCCCAAGCTGATTGGAGACGTTCCAGACCCCGGCCCTGGGCACCATCTGCGGCGCTTCACAGTCCTCTGAACTGCCGATAACCGGGTCTCCAGGTTCCGCCGGCTGCGCGGGCCCGGCGGGGGCTGGCGGGGTGCTCTGCCCTGCTCCCGGCTGGGCTGATTGGCCGGGCGCCATCTCACTGGCGCGATAGCGGAACAGGCAGGACACGGTCTCCCCCGGGTCGATCCCGAATTCCGCTGAGGAGGTCGGCACCCGACCCCGGCTGAGCGTTGGACTGCCGCCGTCGTCGCACTCGATGGCGGTCAACAGGTACCCGGGCACCGGGCCAGTCGCCGTGGTCGTGTAGGAGCCGGGGGCAAGACCCTCCGCCGCCAGGGTGCCACCGTGGCCAATGGTGCCGCCGGGGACGCCGTCAAACACCACCACCCCACCTCCCGAGGGCTCCATCTCCACCCGCACCTGGGCGCTGCCCGCCGCGTCCCCGCCGAGGGCGTTGGCAAGGCCGGTGCCGGCGAGTAGGACAGCGGCAAGGGCGGAAACTCCTACGGCATTGACAGTTTTCATGACCCCTACCCTCCCCTCGGGCACTGCTGATATGGTTGACAAGATAGTCTGGTGACGCCCGCCCTGCCAAACCGTCAAGCTCACTGCGCGGTCACCGATCGACCACACCCTGGCCAAGGGGATACAGGGAGGCCCTCTAACCCTAGACCCAAAAACCCGCCTTTACAAACCCAGCCGGGCCTCAGCACTGGCCTTTGCTCTTCCCCACCAACAGGGTTTGCATCATCCGGGGTAACGCAACCACATGGCCATGGTAGGAATGTACGGCGATCTCGAAATGTATTTTCGAGATCGCCGATTATTGCAGGGGCTTGCAATGGCACCCGTGTTATGGGGTCAGGTCTTGGGTTTTGCATTACACATAAGTCAGATTCAACGGCTATAGGGCGGTGGTGGCCGAGGGCAGAGGTTTCCAGCACCGGCACGAGTACATCCCTGTAGCCTGCGTCGGCGACGTCCTGTCGCCGACGCTGCTGGAAACCTCTGCCCTCGA
>Ga0172382_10008663_pt1 | contig 14086 bp, 11 predicted proteins | sample Leawel138RmetaG_FD_122245 | JGI IMG/M metagenome (GOLD analysis project Ga0172382, IMG submission 122245) | Leachate microbial communities from a municipal landfill in Southern Ontario, Canada - Leachate well 138R metaG | ecosystem: Engineered > Solid waste > Landfill > Unclassified | place...
CTGTTTAGCAGTTGGCTGGTAATTCCCAATTGGCGGGACGGACGAAACCCTTAATTTTAAGGCCTCAGGTTTGCTGTATACAACCTGAGGCCTTGAATATTTTTACGTTAGTTTAGCAATTTATTTTTTTTCATTGGCCAGACTTTGAACCATTTTTTTTAGGTCTTGTAATAAGTTCTCCAGCTCGTCTATCCTCTGGAGGGCTTTACTGGGGCTGCAATTCCCAAATTGGGCACATTCTGCACAGGGGTCAGTATAGGCTAGTGGGCATTGACTCATAATGCTTCCTCCTTTCATCCCCTAATTTAAGTCCAACTTTTAATCCTAAGGCCGTTTTATACTATACTACACCCTGGGCTAACATGGCATTGGCCACCTTCATAAATCCGGCAATGTTAGCCCCTTTCACCAGGTTACCCTCACAGCCGTATTCCCAGGCTGCCTGGCTGGTTTGTTGATAAATCCTGGTCATAATGTCTTTTAATTTGGCGTCTACTTCATCAAATGTCCAGCAGCAGCGCATACTGTTTTGGGACATTTCCAGGAGTGAAGTAGCCACTCCGCCGGCGTTGGATGCCTTGGCGGGTGCGTAAAGAATATTGTTATTCTGGAACACTTTTATGGCTTCGGGCGTAGTGGGCATATTGGCGCCCTCGGCGACCGCTATTACACCATTGGCCACCAGTTTCAAGGCTGAGCCCTTATCAAGTTCATTTTGCGTTGCGCAGGGAAGGGCAATATCACATTTAATTGACCATAAATCTTGAGCATTATCGTGATATTCGCAAGTCGGTTGACAGTTAACACAGGAACGAATTCTTTTGCGCTCAATTTCTTTAGTCTGTTTAACAGTATCCAGGTTAATTCCCCGGGGATCGTAAATGTAGCCGTTGGAATCGCTCATGGCTACTACTGTGGCACCCTGCTGTTGAATTTTTTCCGCCGCGTAAATGGCCACGTTGCCAGAACCGGAAATAACCACGGTCTTACCGGCAAGGGTTTGTCTGTTTGCCTGAAGCATTTCTTCAAGAAAATAAACTAAGCCGTAACCGGTAGCCTCTGTTCTGGTCAAGCTACCGCCATAGGTCAGCCCCTTACCGGTAAGAACTCCGTTGTACAGGCTGGTTATTCTTTTGTACTGGCCGTATAGATAACCTATTTCCCGGGCGCCAACTCCTATATCACCGGCCGGGACATCAACATCCGCCCCAATGTGCCGGTATAACTCGGTCATAAAACTCTGGCAGAAACGCATGACCTCACCGTCAGATTTCCCTTTGGGGTCAAAGTCGCTGCCCCCTTTGCCTCCGCCGATGGGCAGGCCGGTTAGGGCGTTTTTAAGTATTTGTTCAAACCCCAGGAATTTAATAATGCCCAAGTTTACCGAAGGATGAAAGCGCAGGCCGCCTTTGTAAGGCCCAATGGCACTGTTAAATTGCACCCGAAAACCCCGATTAACCTGTACCTGCCCCTGGTCGTCAACCCACGGTACCCGGAATATAATCTGCCGTTCCGGTTCGACTAGTCTGTTTAAGATACCCGTTTCTACAAACTCAGGGTGTTTTTCGATTACGGGATCTAAAGATTCCAATACTTCCAGAATTGCCTGGTGGAACAATGGTTCGCCGGGATTCCTGGCTGCTACCTGTTCCATTATTTCTGTCATAAGCTGTTGTGACCCCACTGATTATGCCTCCTTTGATTTTTACTGTCCTCTTTTTTGTATCTTTCTCTAAACTTCATCATCTCAGGTATTAGGTAGGTGATCTTTTAAGAGATGGAGAGGTATTCTTTAAGTTCCCAGGGGTGCACAAAAGCCTGGAAACGTTCCCATTCCTCACCTTTTACTCGGGCAAACATGCGGTATATATACTCACCCAGTGTGGCTCTGGCCAGCTGGTCGGAGGCAAGCTCCCGCAGGGCTTCCTCTAGAGTACGGGGCAGGCAGGCAACCCGAACTCCATGCTGCCGGTTATCGTTTAGCTGAAAGGTGTTTTCAGTCAGCGGCGGTGGCTGGGGCAGCTGTTTTTTAATCCCGTCTAAACCCGCTTTTAGGATTACGGCTAGCGCCAAGTAGGGGTTACAGGTCGGATCAGGGTTCCTTACCTCAACCCGTGAAATATGCTCATCATCAATAACCAACCGCAGCACTGAACTACGGCTGTCTTTGGACCAGGCCACGTACATGGGCGTCAGATCCCCGTGCACCAACCGCTTATAAGAGTTGATTAGTGGATTGGTTATGGCTGTATTGGCCCGGGTATGGGCTAATACGCCCCCGATAAAATGCCCAATTTCCTGGTTAAGTTGTAAAGGCTGTTCGGTATTGATCAGCGTGGCGGCTTCCCCGCGCAGGAGAAACAGGTGCAAGTGCAGCGCAGATCCAGGCATGCCATTGAGCGGCTTGGGCATCAACGAAGCGTGTAATCCATGCCGCTGGGCAATAGTGCGCACGATGAACTTGAAGGTCACCAGTTTGTCTGCGATAGCCAGGGCGTTATCCGATTTTAAAGTAATTTTGTGCTGGCCCGGACCTACCTCGTGGTGGCTAAAACCAATGTCCAGTCCTGTTTCTTCCAGAGTTAGCACCATGTCCCGGCGGACGTTTTCGCCCAGGTCAAACGGAGTGAGGTCGCAAAAACCAGCACCGTCGTGGGTATTGGTGGTGGGGTCGCCTTGATTGTCAGTTTGAAAAAGATAGAATTCCACCTCTGCTCCCACCAAAAGTTCAAAACCCATCTGGGCGGCTTCATCCAGCACCTGCTGCAGAATGCTGCGTGAGCATCCCTGGTATGGCGTCCCATTTGGATTGGCCACATTACAGATGAAGCGGGCTACGGCCCCTTCCCTTGGCCGCCAGGGGAAAACTACAAAGGTGGATAAGTCCGGCAAGAGGAGGATATCCTGTTCCCGGTGGTTAATCACTCCGTCCACCACTGAGCTGTCGAAGGATATCCGGCCTTCCAGAGCCTTATCTAACTCATCCGAAGTCACAGCAATGTTTTTTAATACTCCGAAAGTGTCGGTGAACTGCAGGCGCAGGAACTTTACGCGCTCTTCACTGGCCTTTTCCAGAACTTCTTGTCGGGTGAACATGCTAGAGCCTCCCAAAATCAGTCTATTGTTATGCTTATCGTGTGCGATATTTCTATTATTAGTAATAATTTTAGAGGATGCTTAGTAAATAAATCATAATAAAGCATCCGTAAACATAAAAATTTCATAACAAAAATAAGAAAAATGGGGACAGGCTGCCTGTCCCATTTTTATTATTTCGCCTATAGCACTATTCAGTTGCCATTTGGTACCCAATCCCATGTTTACCAAGAATGTATTTAGGGTTGGCCGGGTCGTCTTCAATTTTCTTACGTAGACTGCTGATATAATTTCTTAGGTAGTGTAACTCGTTACGATATTCGAGTCCCCATACCCAGGTTAACAAATCCTCGTGGGTAATTATTTTACCTGCATTGGTGCCCAAATGGTACAAGACTTCGTATTCCGTAGCTGTGAGCTTAACTTCTTTCCCCCTGACAAATACTCGCCTCTGGGCAAAATTAATCACCAGCTCTCCGGATGAATAGGTAGGGCACTTTGGAGAATCCCCTGCTTGATATGTTCTCCTAAGCACCGCCTTGATGCGGCGCAGCAATTCATCAACGCTAAAGGGTTTGGTTAAATAATCGTCAGCCCCCACGTCAAAACCGCGTAGGCGGTCCTGTTCGCGAGCCCGGCCCGTAAGCATAATCACAGGGATATCGGAGAATTCGCGTATTCTTTTACAAACTTCAAACCCATTTAGCGGGCCTGGAAGCATAATATCCAGAATCAACAAATCGTAGTAAGAAGCTTCTATCAACTCTATAGCAGTTTTACCGTCGGTGGCTGTGGCCACCTCGTATCCGATGGCCAACAAGTTAACTTTAACCAATCGCAATAGGCGGGGTTCATCATCCACTATTAAAATCGTTTTATGCTTCATCCATAGCCCCCTAGTCTCCCAGCGGGTGGCAGCTTAATTCCGTTTTAGCTGGTTGTGAACTCATTGGCAGCGTGAAGTAAAAAGTTGTCCCCTGTTGCAGTTTACTTTTGGCCCAAATTCTCCCACCATGGCTGAACAATATTTGACGGGCTAAAGGCAATCCAAGCCCCATTCCTTTCTGATTCTCCTTGGCGCCATTATCGACCCGGAAAAACTTTTCAAACAACTGGTTTAAATGTTCGTCGCCAATACCAATCCCTTCATCGGCCACCGAAATAACTATTTCCTCAGCATTAAACTCTCCTTTAATCATAATGGGGGTATTATCCATGGAATACTTGACTGCGTTATCTACAGGTTGCGCAATACCTGCTCAATTCTAATTGGGTCTGCTTCCACAAACGGGAATCCCTGGGGGAAAAATACCGAAAATTGGTTGTTTTTACTGCGGTATGAAGGATCCTTGAGCACTTTATTTACTATTTGAGGTAGTAAAACCGCCTCTTTTTTTAGTTCTATTTCACCTTTCCAACTAAAGGTGGAAGAGTCTAACAGGTTATTGATTAACACCTCAATGTGGTCTGTCTCTTCAACAATAATATTTAAAAACTCTTTTTGCACATCAGGATCCCAGTTTACGTCTTCTCTCAGCAAGGTGGTGACATAGCCTTTAATACAGGCTAGCGGTGTTCTTAAATCATGGGACAAGCCGGCTAGCATCTCCGACCAAATTTGCGCCATGTCTTCGGATGGTAAAAAATATGAGGTGGCTTTTCCAACGCGCTGGCCGGTATCCAAGCCGCATTCGATTACATGGGTTGTCGCCTTAAGTATCTCTGTAACGGGGAAGGAATTCAGCAGCAACCCTTCTCCACAAGCCATTAAAAAGCCTCGCTTGCCCGCCATGGGGAAGCAGGTTACCTCTTGACCCGGTTTGTCGCACCTTTCAAGAACCCTTTGCCGGACGGGGCAATCAAAAACATGGCATGGAACATTAGTGTTTTCTAATGATTCCTGTTGCGAGCACCAGAGCACGTCAACGCCGATTTCTGTAGTATCCGAATTGCTGTTTTTATCTTGACTGTTAAAATGAACGATACATTGCTGGGCTACCGTAATTCCCACTGCGCATACGTTGAGCCCCAGGGTCCCTACCAGCCAGCCCGGAACCCAGTTGAAATTGCCCTGCTCTTGTAACAACTTACCGGCAAAATAAAGCATATTAATATCAATTGGGTAATTAAATTTTGCATGATTTTTTTGATTCATATATTTATCTCCTCAGTAGTTGTTATCTCTTCGTAAATAAACCATTTACACAAGGCCGGTTACTACAATCTTGTTTAAAAAAAATAATTATTATTGTAATTCGTTAATTTAACGCCAAATCCTTTACTTTTTTGCTCATTGGGTTTGAACCTTAGAAATAGATAGTAATGAAAGGTGGCTGTGCCGGTCAGTTCTGGAAGCCCAGCGGCGGAATGGCGCATCTACAAGGGCCGGAAGAGTTAGAATAATTACCCTGAGCATGATTAAGAAAAAAGCGGAGCAAGTGGCTAAAGAAGGGTTGACGGAGACCGCTGAGGAACACAGAGAAACGGATATGTAAAAGTTATTATTGCATTAGACAGCAATCGACAAAATGGCCAAAGGAGCTGTGGTTGAAGTTGTCAAAATATTTAAATATTATTAAATAAGTCAACATTTGCGAGGTGCTGTAGATTGCAAGATGAGGGAAAGACCAAAAACCATGGGAAAAAACCAGCAATTGACCATTAGAACATATCTAGCGGAAAGTGAAGTCGTTATGTCGGTAGATGATCAGCAAAATAAAAGGGGACAGCACCGCCGAATCACATTTAATATGGTGCCGTCCCCTCTTTTACTTCTTACGCATCCGTATCGACTTAGGCGTTACTTCCACCAGTTCGTCATCGGCGATGAATTCCATACATTGCTCCAAGCTCAAGGTCCGGGGCGGGGTCAGTTTCACAGATATGTCGGAGGTGGAACTGCGCACGTTGGACATCTGTTTCTTTTTGCACACGTTAATAGGCAGGTCACCTGGGCGGGAGTGTTCGCCCACCACCATACCCTTGTATACCGATACGCCTGGGCCTAAGAACAATTCACCCCGCTCTTGGGCGTTTTCCAGCCCGTAGCTGGTAGTAGTGCTGGTCTCAAAGGCCACCAGCGAGCCCCGGCTGCGGGTCTGGATTTCACCCTGGTAGGGGGCGTAATGGTGAAACGAGTGGTGCATTACGCCCATGCCTTTGGTGTCGGTCATAAATTCAGAACGGAAGCCGAACAATCCGCGGGTGGGCACGTGATATTCCAAGCGCACCTGGCCGTCGCCCTTATGGGTCATGTTAATCAGCTCGCTTTTTCTGGGGCCTAGTCGTTCCATCACCATACCCACGTAATCTTCCGGCACTTCGATAAGCAATTCTTCCACCGGTTCGCACCTAACCCCGTCAATTTCTCGTTCTACCACCTGGGGCCGGGAAACCTCAAATTCATAATCCTCGCGCCGCATAGTTTCAATTAATATGGACAGGTGCAGTTCGCCACGCCCCGATACCATGAAGGTATCCGGGGAAGCGGTGCCTTGTACCCGCAGGCTGACGTCGGATTCCAGTTCCCGGGCCAGCCGCTCTCCCAGTTTTCGTGAGGTAACATGAGAGCCTTCCAGTCCGGCAAAGGGGCTCTTATTTACATGCATGGATACCGCTACGGTGGGTTCATCGATGCGGACAAAATCCAGAGGCACCGGGTTTTCCGGGTCTGCCACCGTATTGCCTACGTTAATGTCGTCCAGCCCGACTACCACCACTATTTCACCGGCGCTGGCTTCTTCCGCCAGTACTTTCTTTAGTCCGTTAAACACGTAAATGCCCGAAGGCCGGCGGCGCTTAATTACTCCACCGGGCGCGATTACCGCCACTTCATCCTTAGCCCTGATCACACCGTTATGAATCCGCCCGATGGCCTGTCGGCCAACATAGGTGTCGTAATCGATCAAGGTGACGCCCATTTGCAGCGGGGCGTTGGGGTCTCCTTCGGCAGCGGGGATGTTCTCTACAATCATTTGAAAGAGTGGTTGCAGGTCGGTACCCGGCACCGCGGGGTCCAAGGTGGCTGTCCCGGTGCGAGCGTTGGTGTAGATAACCGGGAAGTCCAGCTGTTTGTCGTTGGCCTCAAGTTCAATGAACAACCCCAGCACTTCGTCCTGCACTTCGGCGGGTCTGGCGTGCAGGCGGTCAATCTTGTTGATTACCACGATGGGGGCCAGTCCGGCTTCCAGCGCTTTGCGCAGTACAAACCGGGTCTGGGGCATCGGCCCTTCAAAGGCGTCCACCAGCAGCAGCACCCCGTCTACCATTTGGACGATGCGTTCCACCTCGCCGCCGAAATCGGCGTGTCCGGGGGTGTCCACTATGTTCAGCTTGTAGTCGCCGTAAAAAACAGCCATGTTTTTGGCCATAATGGTGATGCCCCGCTCGCGCTCCAGGTCGTTGCGGTCCATCACGCGTTCTTCCACTATCTGTCTTTCGTGAAAAACGCCACTTTGTTTAAGCATCCCGTCCACCAGGGTGGTTTTCCCGTGGTCCACGTGAGCAATGATGGCCAGGTTGCGTATCATGTTCTTTTCCAAAGTAAAAGTCCCCTCTTGGTGCATTTATAATCCCGATAACGGGACCACATCTTATATTACTTCTTTGGTGGTATGTTTTCAACTATGCCGTGTTTATAAAGGTGTTATTTTTATGTAATTATCAAAAAGTAGTTAGGAGTCAGGAGTCAGAATGAGAGAACCGGCGCCGAAAAAAGGGGACAGGCGTCTTTTTCAAAATACGAAAAAGCAGCCTGTCCCCTTTTTTCGGCAGTGGTGCCGGGTCCGGCGGGGGGCGTTTATATATCTTTGCGGCCAAATGCGTAAGCCGCCAGGCCGGTGAAGAACATTACATAACTCAGGGCGTAAAGAACCATCCATACGCTGGGTTCGGCCATGCTCCCAAAGGGCCCCATTTGCTGCAGCGCGCCCAAAGGGTTGTTGGTGGGGTTCATCAGCAGGTGCACAATTTTGCGGTACAGCGAGTCTACCGGCATCACCAGGCTGGTTACTATACCGGCCTGCTGCAGCCCGGTGTTGCCGATCAGCCAGCCAATCTGCTCTACCATGCCGCCGATAACGGCCACCGCGTAGAGCATGAACATGACTACGCCGTTGGCGATGGTGGGCAGCACTACCGAACCGAAAAGGGTTATCGCCAGCAGTACCACGGGCTGTAGTGCGAACAGGCCGAGCGCCCGCCATTGGCCATCCAGCACTAGTCCTGTCTTAATGTTTATAATCATCGCAATAACGATGAAAAACAAAGCGGCGTAGAGGGCTAGAAACAGGCCCAAACCCAGGAATTTGCCCAGCACGTAGTCGCGCCGGCGGATGGGCTTGGTAATGACGGCCTGGATAATGCCGGTCTCAATTTCCGCAGATATTGCTCCTACCGCCGAAAAAATGGCCAGGAAAGAAACAATGAACCCGCCGAAATACAGGCCAAAGGACAGCAACTGCGGGTAAACTACCGCGGCCAGCATGGGGTTGGGGTGTTCATTAAAGCTTTGGCCGGCATAATGCACACCGGTGCCGTAAAGCCCCAGGAAAATAACGGCCAGAACTAGCGATATTAGCATTACTTTACGGTTTAAACCTTCGCGAAAGGTAATCCCCATCATGGTCAGCATATTTCCTCACCCCCGCCGGTGGTGCGGATAAACATTTCTTCCAGAGTAGACCTTTTCCGGTTCATCTCAAACAGGAATCCACCGCCGGTGACAACGAGCGCGGCCAGGCGGGGAATGTCTTCATCTTGTTTGACCCGGATTCGGACCAGGTCATCTTCTATTTCTATGGAACGGGCCAGGGAAGCCAGTGCCGCTGTCAGCGCCGGGGTCAGCCCACCAATCTTCATCTCCACTTGAATGTCTCCGGTGCGCAAGTCTTCCAGCAGGCCCTGGCGAATTATTTTGCCCTGCCTGATAAAAGCTACGGCGTCGCAAATCATTTCCACCTCGCTGAGCAAGTGGCTGTTCAGGAATATCGTTTTACCGAGGGCTTTAATAGTGACCAATATTTCCCTGACATCCTTACGGCCAATGGGGTCCAGGGCTGATGTTGGTTCGTCCAGGAACAGCAGGTCGGGGTCGGGCAGCAACGCGCAGGCCAGGCCCACCCGCTGGCGCATGCCCTTGCTGTAGGTTTGCACTTTTTGTTTTTCTTTACCGGCCAGGCCTACCAGGTCAAGTACTTCGTCCACCCGGCGCTTTTTAGCTGTTCCCCCCAGTTTGTAAAGGGAGGCGTGGAACTCCAGCAGTTGCTGGCCGGTAAGCCAGTCGTGGTAGCGGAAGTTTTCTGGTAAAAAGCCAATTTTTTTGCGCACTTCTATGTCACCCAGCGCTCGGCCCAGCAGGATAGCTTTGCCCGAGGTGGGGAACAACAGACCCACCAGCATCTTGACCAGTGTACTCTTGCCGGCGCCGTTGGGGCCCAGAAAACCAAAGATTTGCCCCCGGGGAACCCGGAGGCAGATCTCGGCGCATCCAACCTTGGCACCGTATTTTTTAGTCAGGTTAAAGGTTTCTATGGCCATATCCAATGTAGGTTACACCTCTACTTCATTTGAGCGGCTAGCGCCAGCGCGTCGTCCAGTGCCAGGCCGGTGCCTGCCACCATGTAAATGACACCGTTTTGCTGCCATACCAGTGATTGGGTATCCTTTGCACCGTCACCCGCGGTAATGAGTACGCCTGTGGTGCCGTTGACGGTTACTTCTTGGGAACTGCCGTCCAAGTTGGGGATTAGCAGGGTGTGATTCAGGTCATTTACGGCCAGCAACTGTTGGCGCAGATTTTCCGGCAGCGCCGGTATGCTCAGCAGCGCATCGCGGATAACCTTCACGTCAACCCCGGATGATGTTTTAATTTCCGGACTGCGGGACTGGGCCACAAACAGCTTATTACTGTCGCTTTTGTAGGTGGCCATGATTCCTGTGGGAACATCCATACTAAATGACTGTCCGTCAAGTTCGGCCGGCAGTATCTGGGTGCTGCCCATGGCTTGCAGCATGGCGTTAATGTTATCTACTGCCAGGGTTAGCTTCACCGAGTGCCCGGTAATTTTGTGCAATTCAGGCTCGTTGTAATTTGCCGGGTCTGGCAGTTTGAAATCGAAATCAACAGCCTCGACCGCTTCGGTCGGGGTTACCGGAACCGACTCTTGTTTGCCAATGACTTCTATTTTACCGAAGTTTTCAATATCAACTTTGCCGGCCCCTTCTTGGAAGGCCTTTTCCAGGTCCTGTATATCGGTGGTGCTGATATTGATAGTTTGCACTGATTCTACCCGGAATACAGTTAAGAATTCAGAGGCCACGCTGCGTACCGCTGGGAAACTAAAGGCGGTGAACATTACTGCCGCCAGGGCGGCAACAGCAGCCAGTTTTTTATATTGGTTCATGAAATCAAACTTCCTTCCTATTGTTTTTAACAGTTTACTCCTGCGCCCTTGGGGGACCACGTTTAAACGCGTTTTGACCACATGGCTGGTTTCGGAAGCGTCAGTCGGGAAAACGGACAAGCATTCTTGCACGAACATGTCGTTGGAACGCAGTCCGTCCAAATTGTGGCGGCAGGCTGCACAGCGTTCCAGGTGCCGGGTAATCTCCCACCACAATGCGCTATCCAACTGGTCGTCGATGTATGCCTGAAGAATGCCCTCGTCGTAACACATCAGGCGTCACTCCCTTTCTGCTCGAGGTACAACTTTTTAAACCTGGCCTGGGCCCGGGCGATAATGGTACCTACCGAGGATTTTTTAAGTCCGGTGGCTGCGGCTATATCTTCGTAGGTGAAACCAGAATGCTTCATTAACAGGCATAACTGGTCCCTTTCGGGCAGTTCATCCAGCACAAGCCGTACCGAGCGCACGGCTTCGTTCTTTAAGGCCTGGTCCTCCGAAGAATCCGCTGCCCGTCCCGGCAAACTGGTTTTTTCTTCTCTGCGCTGGCGGCTCTTTTCGCTGCGTAGATAGTTATAGGCCAGGTTGGTTGCCACCCTGGATAGCCAACCCCCGATATTTTGGAATTCACGCGGCGGAGAACTGTACAGTTTTAAAAAAACCTCTTGAGCCATGTCTTCTGCCATTACCCGGTCTGCCAGCAGGTAAGTTAATTGGCGGCAAACAAACGGGTAATAACGATTGTATAGATCTTGGTAACTTGCAGACATCCCATGGATTATTTTTTGCGGTGGGATAATGGCCGGCCACCTCCCGTTCCCTTTCACATATGTAACACAGCAATCGTCATAAAGTTGACAAAACAGTACTGTGTATCTAGTTTTTTTTAATGGTACAGGAGCACGTTTTGGTTGATTGTATCATAAAACAAGAGCGTGAGCGGCATTAATAACTGGTATTACCGCCCGGCAAAGCACATGTTGTACGCAGTGCAACAGCAGGGCGTGCTAAATCTTGTGACTATGGCCCCGAAAAAATTAGTACCGTTGTGTCCCCCTGAAAAAAATACCTGTCCGCGAATTAATTAGTAAAAGACCATGAGGAGGTATGACGTTTGAAAAGGATTTTGGTATTAATTTTGACCGGGCTGATGGTAATGGCCCTGTCGACCGGCGCAGCCTGGGCCAAGCCGGACAACACTAAGCAAGAGGCGGCCAAGGCCAAGGTAAGCGCAATGAAGTTGTATAAGGCCCAGTACAAAGTCATGGTGGACGGTAAGATGTCGGTTAAGAGCAATAAGTTCAAGGATACTGACAAACACTGGGGTAGCGCTCCAATACAACGGATGACGGCTATGGGGTTGTTCGCCGGTTACGACGATGGCACGTTTAGGCCCAACAATAACATTAGCCAGGCAGAGATGATTGCGCTGCTGATGAGATTGGTGGACACCAATAGTAACGATGATGAAGAAGATGTAGATGAGGATGTCCTTGACGAAGTCCCCGGCTGGGCCAGGGATTCGGTTAAACAAGCTGCCAAACTAAAAATAATGAGCCTTAACCGGTTCCATTCTGCGCAGCAGGCCTCTCGGGCTCAAACATGCATTGCATTTGCCAAAGCCTTGGAAAAGGAAGGATACCTTGATCTGGATGAGTTTAATATAGACCCCGACAATTTACCATTTGCTGACGGTAAGTTATTGCTGGACAATGATGACCTAGTTTATATTTTGGCTATGTATCAGGCAGGTTACATTAAGGGTGCGCCGGGCAACAAATTTCTGCCTAATAATGCTATAACCAGGGCTGAAATGGCTGCCATCCTGGAAAGAATTCTGGCCGACCTTAAAGAGGACGACGACGGGGAAGATGAATACGAGCTATCCGACCTGGAAGGCGATCTGTTAGGCGATTACAAAAAAATTAAAGATGTACGTGTATCTGACATCAATTTAGATGGTGACAAGGATGAGGTTGACGTTAAGGTAGAGGTTGACCTGGAATACTACGACGTTGAGTGGGCCGATTTAAGTGATAGGGATATCAAGGACTGGCTGGAAGACCTGGTCGGCGATATCCAGGACGAACTCTCCAGATATACCGAAGTTAACGGCGAAATTATTAACAATGATAACGATGCTGTGCTGGTTAAGTTTAGCAAAGAGGGTACCGGTCGCCTTTCAGTAATTTATAAGGACGACGATTACCGTGACGCCGGTGGCGATGTGAACGAAGTGGAGCTTGCACTGAAAGGCGATCAATTTGATGTGGGTAACGTCGAATTCAAGATTACTAGGATTAATTACGACGTAAATGATAATGAGATTATGGTCGATTTAAAGGCTCAGGAAGATTTTTCATCTACTCAATGGAATTACCTGGACGTGAACGGCTATATTGATGATGACGTGGAAAACATTTGCGCAGAAATTGCTGAAGCATTTCAAAATGATGCTGATGCTGAGCCTGTAATGATTTATCTCGACTTGTATGATGATGATTCAAATTTGCTGGAAAGCTATGAGTATGACGTAGCAAATGAATCACTGGATTAGATGACAAAGAAGATAAATAAACGGTACCCCATATGAAAAGAGAGCCGGGTTTATTAATTTGCCCGGCTCTCTTTATTGTTGTTGCTGAGTAATTTACAAAGGACAGACTACTATTTTTGTTTCTTGAAAGATTTGTGTCCCCTTTTTTTTGTATTCATGGTTATACCGTTAACTCAGTAAGTGGTACAGCGTCGTGTCATTGTAGAACGAAGTGAAGAATCTAGGTCCTTCGCTAACGCTCTTAGATGACAGCTCTCCCCCCGCGGTGCACAATTGTTTATAAAAATGTTTATCTCATCAATGGGGATTACTGAGTAAAGGGAATTATCATGTTTGTATTTTTCAGTGCGTGCTTAAGTTGTTACCAGCTTTAACAAAAAACAGTGGTTTCTAACGTAGGTTGATTTGCTTAATTTGTCGCAGGGTATCAAGGTCATTTACTTTGACCGCCCGGTCAGAGATGGTGTAAAGTGCATCATCAATATAAAGGGACCGTTTAACCGAGTTGAATTCATAGTAATCTTTTGTAGTATCTAAAGTAGCAGGGTGTTCCACCTTACCCTGCAGTCGAATGCCTTTTTCCGGGGAAATTTCCAATACGAATGCTCCCTGCCAGCCCTGATCTGAAGGGGCTATTTCCCGCCCTGATTGGTCAATCATAATCCGGTACTGCGGCATGTAGCTGATGGGTATCACCAGCAGGTTTTTATCCCGGCTAAACAGCACCGCCCGATGGTCACGCAGTGCCAAGGAATCGGAGTCGTCACGGTCCACCACGTATTTGGCCACTTCTTTGGGCGCGGCGGGGTTGGATACGTCAAACAGGGCAATTTTTACGCCCTGCTGCCTGGTGGGCGGCGGCATAATCATGGGCCTTGGACCGGGTGTCGGTTCCGATGCTACGCTAACTTCCTTGCCGATACCAATCAACAGTTTTTCATCGTAAGGGTGCAGGTAATTAGAGAAGCCCGGGATTTTCAGTTCCCCCAACACTTTGGGAGCGGCTGGTTCCTTCATGTCAATGACGAAC
>Ga0172382_10008665_pt1 | contig 14086 bp, 14 predicted proteins | sample Leawel138RmetaG_FD_122245 | JGI IMG/M metagenome (GOLD analysis project Ga0172382, IMG submission 122245) | Leachate microbial communities from a municipal landfill in Southern Ontario, Canada - Leachate well 138R metaG | ecosystem: Engineered > Solid waste > Landfill > Unclassified | place...
CGCGCCGCAAGGAAAGCACGGAGAAGAAGCCGGCTACCCCCGTCGCCCCCGAACAGGCGCCGGAGACCGACTGATGCAGGCCATCCGTGAAGTGGACGGCCGCGCCATTCCGTTCGGCCGCAAGAACGTCGATACCGACGTCGTCATTCCCGCCCACTGGCTGAAGACCATCACGCGCGAAGGCCTTGGCCGCGGCGCGTTCGAGGCGGTGAAGAAGGAACCGGGCAACGTCTTTACCGACCCCCGGTATGCCGGCGCGCCGATCCTGATCGCCGGTGACAATTTCGGCTGCGGATCGAGCCGCGAACACGCCGCCTGGGCCTTGCTCGACATGGGCGTGACGTGCGTTATCGCCCCCAGCTTTTCCGACATCTTTTCGGGCAATGCCTTCAAGAACGGCATCCTGACAGTCGCCTTGCCACAGGAAGCGATCGACCGGTTGATGGAAGTCGCCCAGACCGATCCCATCCACGTCGATCTGGAAACGCAGACCGTGACCACGCCCTTCCAGGACCGCTGGGAATTCGCCATCGATCCCTTCCGCAAGCACTGCCTGCTCGAAGGGCTGGACGAAGTGGGCATGACGCTGGCCGACGCCGCACGCATCGGCACGTTCGAAACGACCGTCGTGGCAGAGCGTCCGTTCCTGGCCAAAGCGGCGCTCGCCGCATGAAGGCCTTGCTGTCGCTCGCTCCGGGCAAGCCGGATACGCTGGTTCTGCAGGACGTGGCCGACCCGATCGCAGGCCCAGGCGAAGTGCTGGTGCGCGTCGGCGCTTGCGGGGTGAATTTCCTCGACACGCTGATCGTCGAGGATCTCTATCAGGTAAAGCCGCCGCGCCCGTTCTCGCCCGGCGTGGAAGTTGCAGGCGTCGTGGAAGCGATAGGCGATGGCGTCACCCGCTTCGCTCCCGGCGACCGGGTCATCGCCTTGCCGGCTTATGGTGGCATGGCCGAGAAAGTCGTCGTCGCGCAGGAGCGGGCGTTCGCCCTGCCCGCCGCGCTCGATTTCGCGGCCGGCGCGGGCCTGTTGCTGACTTACGGCACCGGCATCCATGCCTTGAAGGGCAAGGGCCGCGCGAAGGCGGGTGAATCCCTGCTGGTGCTGGGCGCCGGCGGCGGCGCCGGACTGTCGGCAGTTGAGCTGGGCAAGGCGCTGGGTCTGCGGGTGGTTGCAGCCGTCTCCAACGAGACCAAGGCCGAAGCCGCACGCAAGGCAGGCGCCGACGAAGTCATCCTTTACGGCCGCCCGCCGTTCGATCGCGATGCGGCTCGCACCCTGTCGCGTGCGTTCAAGGCGGCCTGCGGCGGCGAAGGCGCCGATATCGTCTATGATGCGGTCGGCGGCGACTATGCCGAACCGGCGCTGCGTGCCATGGCCTGGGGTGGTCGCTACCTGATCGTCGGCTTTGCCGCGGGCATTCCGGCGCTGCCGTTCAACCTCGCGCTGCTGCGCGAGATCGACTTGTGCGGCGTATTCTACGGAGCGTTCATGGAACGCGACCCGGCCCACAATGCGACACTGGCTGCCGAACTGTTCGCCCTTGCCGGCAAGGGCGCGATCGCCGCACACGTCAGCGAGACATTTCCGCTCGCGCAAGGCGGTGCCGCCATTGCCCGGCTGGCCAGCCGCCAGTCGGTGGGCAAAGTGGTCGTCACGATGGGGATTGAATGAATCAGGCCCGCGCCCTAAGCGCCGCGTGAACTCAACGGGATTTTGCTCATGACCGATTTCAAGGACCGCCAGCGCGCCGAGGAAGCGCACTTCGCGAAAGAAGAAGAAACCCTGTTCCGCGTCCATGCCCGCCGCAACCGGCTGGTCGGCCAGTGGGCTGCCGAGCGCATGGGCCTGTCGGCCGTCGAGACCGAAGCTTACGCCAAGTCGGTCGTCCAGGCCGATTTCGAGGAAGCGGGCGACGAAGACGTGATCCGCAAGCTGCTGGGCGACCTGACGGCTGCCGGCGTGGAAACCAGCGAAGCCGAAGTGCGCAATGCGCTGGCTGCCCATCTGGTCGAAGCCCGCCGCCAGTTGATGGGCGAGGCCTGAGCCATGGCGATGGCCGCATCCGCGATCGAGGCCCTGATCAAGGCGGCCTTCCCTGATGCGGAAGTGACGATCACCGATCTGGCCGGAGACGGCGATCACTATGCCGCGCGCGTGGTTTCGGCCGCTTTTGCCGGAAAGACGCGCGTGGCGGCACACAAGATGGTTTACGAAGCGCTCGGCGGGCGCATGGGCGGCGAACTGCACGCCTTGCAACTGACGACCGGGGTCCCCACTTAACGGCCAGACACAGTCAGGATTTCACGCGAACATGTCAGACGTCAACAGCCGTATCGCCAATCTCGTAAACACCAACGACGTGGTGTTGTTCATGAAAGGCACCCCGCTTTTCCCGCAGTGCGGGTTTTCCAGCCGGGCGATTGCCATCCTTGATCATCTTGGCGTGAACTACGAGACGGTGGATGTCTTGCAGGACATGGAAATCCGCCAGGGCATCAAGAGCTTTTCCGACTGGCCGACCATTCCCCAGCTCTACGTGAAGGGCGAATTCGTCGGCGGCAGCGACATCATGATGGAAATGTTCGAAGCCGGTGAACTGCACCAGTTGATGTCGGACGCAGGCGTCACGCCCGCCTCCTGAAGCGTTATCCTGTAAAGACAGCTCACGCCCCGTCCCTTGCGGCGGGGCGTTTGCGTTTGAAACGGGTCTTGAAGCAACCTGCGACCTGATGAGGCGCCAAAAGTCCGACAGACCAGGCATCGACACGGATCCGGAACGAAATCTGTAACTCTCTTGAAGGTGTCCACACTGGCCGGACCGGAGTCTGGTGGTGCTGTATCGGGTCTCATGAACGTTGCATTGACTCGATGCGGGCTTTGGAGGCCATCTGAGTTACCTTCGCAGATCGTCCGCCCTGCCTTCCCTCTGAATAGCCCCTGGATTTCTGGACGCCTTCGATCCTGATCAGAGGCTACAATCCACGCAACCGGGCCTGAACATGCCTCCATTCATGTCTCAAACGTTGTGATTAGCTTCCCCAGTGCAGCGAAGCTGCATTTTAATCCGTAAAATTCAGAAATGGCTATTGGCGCGCCCGGCAGGGTTCGAACCTGCGACCCCAAGCTTAGAAGGCTCGTGCTCTATCCAGCTGAGCTACGGGCGCGCGCGGCTTCCCCATAAGCATGTTTGCGCTCGCTGCAAATAGCGTTAGGCAACGATCATGGACCAACCGCTCAACCGTATCGACGGCGTGGTCGGCGCGCGCCGGCATTACCGCTATCTGGACTATGTCATGGCGGCCTTCGTCGCCATCCTGCTGCTGTCGAACATCATCGGGGCAAGCAAGCCGGCAACGGTGGATCTGCCGGGTATTGGCGCCTGGTCGTTCGGGGCGGGCGTGCTGTTCTTTCCGATCAGCTATATCCTGGGCGACGTGCTGACCGAAGTCTATGGTTATGCCAATGCGCGCCGGGTAATCTGGACGGGTTTTGCCGCCCTGTTGTTCATGGCCTTCATGGCCTGGGTCGTGGTATCTCTGCCGCCGGCGGAAGGCTGGCCGCATCAGGCAGCCTACGAAGCCGTATTCGGCAACAGCTGGCGCATTGTCGCCGCCTCGATGACCGCATTCTGGGTGGGCGAATTCGCCAACAGCTTCGTGCTGGCCAAGATGAAGATCTGGACCAAGGGCCGCTTCCTGTGGATGCGCACGATTGGCTCCACGTTTGTCGGCCAGGGGCTGGACAGCCTGATCTTCTATCCGCTGGCATTCTACGGACTGGCAGGCTGGCCGCCGGAAATGCTGGCGCAGGTGGTGCTTTCACAATGGGCGATCAAGACGGCATGGGAAGCGATCCTGACACCGTTTACCTATGGCGTGGTGAACTGGCTCAAGGATCGCGAGGGCGTGGATGTCTATGACGACGATATCGAGTTCTCGCCCTTCGCCAAGGCACCGGCTTAGGCCGGGGCGCCCCGCAAGGGGCGCCTCAGTCAGCGATCAGGCCGATGGCCAGGTAGACCAGCAGCAGCGAGCCGAACCCGGCAAGCGTACCGACCACCCAGGCGATGCGAACCAGCGTAACGTCGACCGCGAAGTAATCGGCCAGTCCCGCGGATACGCCCATCAACTTGCCCTGCGCCTTGTTCAGGCGGAACGTGCGACGCACGGGAAGGGTCATGCCACTACTCCTACATAAGCGGAAACCGTGGCGGCCTCGGCCTTGGCGGGGACTGAAACGGTGCCACTGATCATCACCAGAGAAAGTGCGAAGGCCGAAAACGCGGCGGCCAGGCGATTGCTGAAACGGGAAGCAGACATGAGATTTTCCCCTTGAGAAACAATTGGTCGCGAACCATTTCGCGGATACCTGCCTGATTGCAGGAGGCGTGCCAAATTCGCAAAACCCCCGATTTCCGCCAAGTTTGCTGCCGGATGCAAATCTGTCCGCGAGATGAATACGAAATATCGGCAATATTCACCAAGTTTCGGGAACAGAGAATTGCATGGCGTCGGGCGCGCGGGCGCCCTATCGCCGCCGCCACGCCATGCTGGACCGCATTCTTCTTTCGCGTTTTCGCAACCACCACGAAACCGGCCTGCTGGGCACGGCGAAGTTCAACCTGCTGGTCGGCGAAAACGGCGCGGGCAAGACCAATGTGCTGGAAGCCCTGTCACTCTTTTCCCCCGGTCGCGGGCTGCGCCGGGCCAGCCTTCCCGACATGGCGGCGCAGGGACAGGAGGGCTTCGCCATCAGTGCGGAATTGTCCGCCGTCGACATTCCGGATGCCGAGGCGCGGATCCGGCTGGGCACCGGCGTCCGGGCCGACCGCCCCAACCGACGGATCGTTCAGGTCAACCAGGCGGAAACGACAGCCGTGCAACTGGGCGAATGGCTGTCCATCGGATGGCTGACCCCGGCCATGGATCGGCTGTTTGCCGAAGGAGCAACTGCCCGGCGGCGGTTTCTCGATCGGCTGGTGCTGGCGGTCGATCCGGGGCATGCGCGCAACGCCGCACGGCTGGAAAGCGCCTTACGCGAACGCAACCGCCTGCTTGCCGATCCGGCGGAACCCGATGCGCGCTGGCTTGATGCGATCGAAATGCAGATTGCCGAGGCGGGCGCCCTGGTCGCCACCGCTCGGGCTCGACTGGTCGAACGCTTGCAGGCATCGCTCTCGGCCCTGCCGGACGCCCCCTTCGCCCGCCCCGGCCTGACTTACCTGCCGGGTGGGCCGCTGGCCACGGATGCGCTGGCCGCAGCCCTTGCCGCTGGCCGCCGCCGGGATCGCGCGGCGCAACGCACGCTGACCGGGCCACATCGCGATGAGTTGATGGTCGTGATGAGTGGCAAGGAACAGCCGGCAGCGGAATGTTCGACCGGCGAGCAGAAAGCCATGCTAATCGCGATCACGCTGGCGCATGGCGGCCTGCTCGATACCGACCGCCCCCGCCTTCTCCTGCTCGACGAAGTGGCCGCCCACCTCGACCCGGTGCGCCGGACCGCCCTGTTCGACCGGCTGCGGCAGGGTCCGGGGCAAGTCTGGCTGACCGGGACGGAAATCGCGCCTTTTTCGGCCATCGCCGGGGAAGCGGCGGTGTGGCGGGTCAGCGACGGGGCAGTGGAGCGGCTGTAACCGGGGCAGTCCCGGCTTCGGCAGGCAGCGCGCCAGCCACGGAGTCTGCCGTCGCCGCGACGATCGCCTCGATCCCGCCGGAGGTGGGATGAATGCGATCCGGCTGGATCAACTCAGGCTTGTCCATGACCGGCTGCAGGAAAAACGGCACGAGTACCGCCTGATGCTCACGGGCCAGGGCCGGAAAGATCGGATCGAACTGCCGCCGGTAATCCTCCCCCAGATTGGGCGGAGCCAGCATGCCCATCAGCACGGCCCGAATGCCCCGTTTGTCCAGCTCGGCAAGCATGGCATCGAGGTTGGCCCGCGTCTGCGCGGGCGCAATTCCGCGCAGCATGTCATTGCCGCCCAGTGAAATCAGCACGAGTTCGGGCGGCTGCGGCTGGCTGTCGAGCGTGAAGGTCAGGCGCTGGAGCCCGCCTGCGGTGGTATCCCCCGAAACCCCGGCGTCGGCGATCCGCGCATTGATCCCGCGCGCGCGCAGCGCGGCTTCCAGACGGGCCGGATAGCCTTCGCCGGGCGCCAGGCCATATCCCGCGAACAGGCTGTCCCCCAGCGCGAGAATCCGGCGCTCGCGTCCCATCGCAGGTATGTCCGGCGGAGTGTCGATGGCTTGCGTCCGCGCAGGCGCAGGCGGCATCTCTTCCTGCCCGCATCCGGCGAGTGCCAGCGCCGCACCAAGCCAAAGACCATACAATTTCATACAGATCACTCCTTGCCGGGTCTGCGATAGCTATGCCATCTCCGTAGCGTGACAAGCCCCCCAAACGCCATCAGCGCCCACAATCTCGTCCTCACCCTTGGCAACGCGGATGCAGCGGTGCCAATCCTGAACGGCATCGATCTGGTCGTGCCCGCAGGGCAAACGGTCGCGCTGCTCGGCCCTTCGGGTTCGGGCAAGAGTTCGCTGATGGCGGTGCTGTGCGGGCTGGAGCGCGCCACGTCGGGCTCGCTCCATGTGGCAGGCCATGACTTTTCCCGGCTGGATGAAGATGCGCTGGCCCATGCGCGACGCGGACGCATCGGCATCGTGCTTCAGGCATTTCACCTGCTGCCGACGATGACGGCACTGGAAAACGTCCAGACGCCACTCGAACTGGCAGGCATCAGCGATGCCGCCACGCGCGCACGGGCAGAACTCGAAGCGGTGGGACTAGGCCATCGCCTCCACCACTACCCGATGCAGTTATCCGGCGGCGAGCAGCAACGCGTGGCGATCGCCCGTGCCATTGCCCCCAATCCCACGCTGATCTTCGCTGACGAACCGACCGGCAACCTTGACGGGCATACGGGTGCCGACATCGTCGACCTGCTGTTCGCCCGGCGCGCGCAAGTTGGCGCAACGCTGGTAATCATCACGCACGACGCCACTCTGGCCCGGCGTTGCGAGCGCGTCATTACACTTGCGGATGGCCGCATCGTCGAAGATACGCGTCCATGACGGCAAGCCTGTCCCTGCCATGGCGCACGGCATGGCGGCTTGCGCGCCGCGATCTGTCCGCCCGGTTCCGGGGCCTGCGCCTGCTGCTCGTCTGCCTGTTCCTCGGCACCGGCGCGCTGGCCGCCATCGGCACCCTGACCGGCGCGATCGAAGGCGAACTGGCAACCCGCGGCCGCGCGATTCTGGGCGGCGATATCGAGGCGATGGTGTGGCAGCGCCTGCCAACGCCAGATGAAAACACGGCGTTCCAGGCTCTCGGCCGGGTATCCGGCGGCACCCGCATGCAGGCGATGGCCAGCGCGGGCGATCTGGCGGTGCCGGTGGAACTCAAGGCGGTCGATACGCGCTGGCCATTGGTCGGCCGGCTGACGCTCAGGGACGGGCGACAGGTGGGCGCACCGCCGGAAGGCAGCGTCTGGCTTTCAACCGGCGCGGCAGAGCGCCTGGCGGTGAAATCCGGCGATACGATCGCGATCGGCGGGCAGACGGTTGCGGTCGGGGGACTGATCGCGGATGAGCCGGATCGCCTCTCGGAGGGATTTGCGCTCGGGCCGGTCGTCATCGTGCCGGAAAGCCTGCCAGCGCGTGCCGGCCTGCTCGCGCCCGGCGCGATGTTTCGCAGCAAGGTCCGCATCGAACTCTCCCCCGCCGCCGATCCCGCCAAAACGGTGGAAGCGCTTGAGGCGCGTTTTCCCGATGCCGGTTACAGTTTCCGGACGCGCGACAAAGCGGCACCAGGCACCGAGCGTTTCGTCGCGCGCATGGGGGAATTCTTGATCCTGGTCGGGCTGGCCGCGCTGGTGATTGCCGGCATCGGCATAGGTGGTGGTGTCGCGTCCTATCTCGACGCGCGGCGCGGCAGCATCGCTACCCTGAAGGTTCTGGGCGCGTCCAGTGGCGATGTCGCGCGCATCTATCTCTTGCAGATCGGGGCAGCGGCACTGGTCGGCAGCCTTGCCGGACTGGCCGCCGGTGTCCTGGTGACGCCGCTGATGGCGCAGGCGCTCTCGGGCCTGCTGCCGGTGCGACAGGGGTTCATCTTCGATCCTGCCGCCCTTGCCCGTGCCGCCTCCTATGGCCTGCTGGTTGCACTGGTATTTGCCGCAGCGCCGCTGCTGCGGGCGCGTCGTTTTCCCGCCATGGCGTTGATGCGCGCACGCGTGGCGCCCCTCGGCTTGCCGCACCGCGAGTTGCTGCTGCCGGTGGGACTTGGGCTGATCGCCATCGTCGGGCTGGCATTCGCCAGCGCCGCCCAACCGAAAGTCACCGCCCTGTTCCTGGCGGGTGCCGCTGGCGTGCTGGGGGCGCTGGCCGCCTTGGGTTGGACGATCCGCAAACTGGCGGAGCGCGCACCCCGGCCGGCCCACCCCCTGCTGCGGGCCGGCCTTGCCAACCTTCACCGCCCCGGCGCCCAGACCCAAGGGCTGGTCACGGCGCTCGGCTTCGGCTTGTCCGCCTTCGTGCTGCTCGCTACCCTGCAGACCAGTCTCGATGCCAACATCATGGCGCGCGTGCCAAACCGCGCGCCGGACTTCTTCGTGCTGGACGTACCCCGTGACCGGGCCGAAGCCTTCCGCGCGGTCGTCAGGGATGAGGTCCCCGCAGCCCGGATCCGCATGGTGCCAACCTTGCGCGGCCGGGTTCTGGCCTATGGCCCGGCCGATGCGATGGTCCGCGTGGCCGACCTCAAGGATATACCGGAAGGCGGCTGGGCGCTGCGCGGTGAACGCGGACTGACCTATGCCGCCGAAATTCCCGCCGGGAACAGCCTGACGGCGGGCGCGTGGTGGCCCCGCGATTACAATGGCGAGCCGGTGGTTTCCGTCGATGCCGACATGGCCGAAGCGCTGGGCCTCAAGCTGGGCGATCGGCTGACCATCGGCGTATTGGGCGTGGAGCGCAGCGCCCGGATCGCCTCTTTCCGGCGGATCGACTGGAACGACCTCGGCTTCAATTACGTCCTGGTGTTTTCGCCCAATGCGCTGGCCGATGCGCCCCACAACCTGGCCGCCACGATCGACGTTCCCCACGGCACGGCACGCGGCGACCTGCTACGTCAGCTGGTCCGCACCTTCCCGTCCAGTTCGGTGGTGGAAGTGGGTGGCCTGCTCAAGGATGCGCGCGCGCTACTTTCGCAAATGTCGGTGGCGATCCTCGCCACGGCCTCGATCGCAGTGCTGGCCGGGCTGGCAGTTCTGCTGGGCGCGATTGCAGCGGCCCGCGCCAGCCGCACTTACGACAACGTGATCCTGCGCGTGCTGGGCGCCAGCCGCAGGCAGCTCCTGCTGCTGCAACTGGCCGAATATGGTGCGCTGACGACCGTGCTGGCGATCATCGCGCTGGCGCTTGGCAGCGCGATCGGCTGGCTAATCACGGTGCAATTGTTCGAGTTCGACTGGCTCCCGCACTGGCCCACGGTCCTGGCCGTGCTCGGGGCGGGAACCGCATTGGTGATCGCATTCGCACTGGCCGGTTCGCTACCGCTCTTGCGGGCGAAACCGGCACAGGCGCTGCGCGAACTCTGAGCGACGATCCCGTCGTTCAGGCGAAGACGGTGGCGTTGGTCGGGTCCAGCGGATCCGGGCCGAAACGGTTGGGGCCGGGCGTCCCCGGCAGCACCATCACCACGAACAGGGCGATGCTGGCGAGAAAACCGATATAGGGCACCGTGCCGATCACGATCGCGGCGAGATACCACCAGCCCGACATGTCCCGGTCGTGCAGGCGACGCACCGTCACGGCAATGCCCGGAAGGACGCTGGCGAGGACAAACAGCCCCAGCACGACAGCGCCGAGAAAGAACGTCGCGCCGAATTCAGGCTCGACATCGCCGCTTGCCAGGCTCAGCCCGCCGGCAACCATGAAAATGCTGCACGCCAGAGTGACCAGGACCCCCAGCAAGGTGAACATCCAGTATTCTTGCCTGCGCGAGCGACCATTGAAGTCGAAATAGCGCTTGTACGGCAACAGCATCCAGTTCATCGCTTCCCCCTTCCCGCCAAGAATACGGCGATAAAGGGTAGCGACCACAAATTTTCCGGAAGGGCAAGAAAAAGGGGGACATCAAGCCCCCTTCTACTCGACATCCCGCAGATGAGGTCAGAACTTGTACCGGGCCGTCACGCCGTAAGTACGCGGCTGGTTGGGATAACCGGAGATCGAACCCGATTGCGCCGGCGAATCGAACACCTGCATCACATAGCGATCGTTCGACAGGTTGCGGCCCCAGACCGAGAGTTCCAGGCCCATCGCCATGGCATAGGTGATCGAGGCGTTGATCTCGTTCACTTCGCGCTTGAACCGGCGTCCCATGGCCAGCGCGACGTCGACCGAAGCGGGGTCGATGACGCCGGTCACAGGGTTGCGGACCAGGAACCCGGGCAGGCCTTCCACCGGCTGGAATGCCGATTCATAGTGATAGTCGCCGCGCAGGATCAGGTGATCTTCGCCGATCGGCTGGTCCCATTCGAAACCCATGGTCGTGGAAATGGGCGGCACGCCAGCGGGCGTCCGGCCGGACAGATCGCCGAATGCCGAGATCACGAAGCTGTCGTACCTGGGATCGAGATAGGTCATCGCCAGACTGAGCGTGAGTTGCGGCACCGGCTTGACCATGCCTTCGAATTCGATGCCGAAAGTCGATTGCTTGCCCGCATTGGTCAGCACGAAGCCGGTGCCGGAAAAGACGTTGGACTGGAATCCCTTGATCGACTGCTTGAACACCGCAAGGTTGGCCGAGGCGATGCCCCACTTGGCCTTGATCCCGGCTTCGTACACGGTCGCATCTTCGGGATTGGCATAACGCGAACTGTAGGTCTGGTTCGGCACAGCTATGCCTGCCGCGGTAATCGCGGCGGCATCGCGCGGGAACGGCCGGCTGTCGCGCGAAAGGTTGACCGAAGCCGCCTTGTAGCCGGTCGCATAGCTGGCATAGACGCTGATCGCGTCGTTGACTTCGTAGGCCAGGCGCAAGGTATAGGACAAGTCGCCATCGCTGAGCCGGCCATCTTCGACCGCATTGGGCACGTTGAGGAATGGCGGCAGGAATTGCAGCGCCCGCAGGCTGACAAGCCCGCTGGCGCCGGCGGCTGAACGGCTCTGCACCACGCTGAACACGCCGGGTTGCGCGGCGGCAAAGCCGGCGATCTGCGCGGGGCTGGCAAAGCCGCCCGGCACGCCCAGAATGCCGCCGACCGCCTGCGAAATCAGCAAGTTGGTTACCGGCGCGACATAATCCGACAGCTGAACGTTGGAGAAGGCCTCGTTCGACGTCACGTTGGTCGCATAGCGCTTCTTGTCGTGCGTGTAGTTGATGCCCGCCGTCAGCGTCAGGCGGTCGGTGATTTCGTAATCGACCTGACCGAAGATCGAATAGCTGTCGTCCTTCAGGCGATAGGCTTCGGTCAAGCCAGTGCCGTTGCCGAAGAACTTGCCGATAAATGCGCCGGGATTGCCACCGGCTGCGCCGAGCAGCGCCTCGACCTGCCCGACGTTGAACGCACCGCCGGAAGCGCCGCGGATCAGCAGGTCGGCGTAGTTGCGGAAGTCTTCGCCCAGATAGAGCTGGTTCGCCTGCTTCACCTTCTCGTTCATGTAGAAGCCGCCGACGAGGAAGTTCAAGGGGCCGTCAAAATCGGACGCAAGCCGCAGTTCCTGCGTGAACGTGCGGATGCGCACATCCTGGTAGTTGCGGCTCAACAGATCGGCCGAGGTGAAGTCCGAATCCTGGTTGTTGATCGCGCGCGACTTGCGCAGCGCGGTGATCGAAGTCAGCTTCATCGCGCCGAAATCATAATCGACCTGACCCGAGGCGCCGTAGTTCTTGATGCGGTTGCTGGACGGCAGGTTGGCATACGTGATGCCGTCCCACCGTTGCGCCGGCGTATTGACCATGCCGCCCACCAGCGGGTGCATCAGCGCCGCCGTTGCCGCAGAAGGCTGGAGATTGACGACGGCACAGCAGTTTTCATCGATCCTGGCGTAATCGCCGATGATCCGCACCTTGAGGTCGTTGCTGGGACGGAACAGCGCCTGACCGCGCACGAACCAGCGATCGCGTTCGTTGAAGCGGCGGCCATCGACCACGTTCTTCACATATCCGTCACGCTTGTTGATGCCGCCGGCAAGGCTGAGCGCAATGGTATCGCTGACCGGCCCGGTCACCGAGCCCTTGAACACCATCGCCTCATAATTGCCGTAGGTCGCTTCGACATTGCCGCCGAATTCGAACTGCGGTTCGCGCGTGACGAACGAAATGATCCCGGCCGAGGCGTTCTTGCCGAACAGCGTCGATTGCGGCCCGCGCAGGACTTCGACGCGCTGCACATCGGGCAGGTCGTCGATCATCGATGCCGAACGCGAGCGGTAGACGCCGTCGACAAACAGGCCCACCGACGGCTCCACCCCGGCATTGTTCGCGCCATTGCCGAAACCACGGATGAAGAAATTGGTATTGGCCGAGCTTTGCAACTGGTTGACCCGAAGCGACGGCACCAGCGTGGCCAGATCCTTGATATCGCGGATCTGGGCGCGCTGGAGGGTCTGGGCGCTCGTCACCGAAACAGCGACCGGCACGTCCTGCAAGGTCTGTTCGCGCTTGGTCGCCGTCACGACGATTTCGTTGATCGGTTCTTCGGCGGCTTCCTGCGCCAACGCCGCCGGAGCAGCGGCAAGTGCCGAGCATGCCACACCGGCCAGCAAAGCCCGGCGAGCGACCATATGGAAACCGCAATCGATTGCAACAGTGATGAGGGCCATGGGTGCGACATCCTTTTTTGCTTGTGGTCCCCCCGTACCGCCAATGGCGCGGCCAGAGCGCTATTCCCGATGGAGAATCATAGGATTCGGCCCATTCCCAGACAATCGCTAATTGCATCCGCAACCAGTCCGACAGCCATCGTTGCCATGATGCCACACTACAAACTCTTGCTGGCGGGCCGCAATTCCGCTACGGGCGCGAGCCACGCTGCACCGCAGCAATATCCTAAATACCCCGTACCCCTTTTTCCGGAAAGCCTGCCCTGCATGTCTGCTTCCCTGCGCAATATCGCCATCATTGCCCACGTCGACCACGGCAAGACCACCCTGGTCGACCAACTGTTCCGCCAGTCGGGCACGTTCCGTGACAACCAGCGCGTCGAAGAGCGCGTGATGGATTCCAACGATCTCGAGCGGGAACGCGGGATCACCATTCTCGCCAAGCCGACGTCGATCGAATGGAACGGCACCCGCATCAACATCGTCGACACCCCCGGCCACGCCGACTTCGGCGGCGAAGTCGAACGCATCCTGAGCATGGTCGACGGCGTGATCCTGCTGGTCGACAGCTCGGAAGGCGCCATGCCGCAGACCAAGTTCGTCACCGGCAAGGCACTGGCGTTGGGCCTGCGCCCGATCGTCGTGGTCAACAAGGTGGACCGCCCGGACGAACGCATCCAGGAAGTGCTGGACGAAGTGTTCGACCTGTTCGTCGCGCTCGACGCGACCGACGAACAGCTGGAATTCCCGGTGCTCTATGCTTCGGGCCGCAACGGTTATGCCAACACCGACCCGTCGCTGCGCGAAGGCACGCTGGAACCGATGTTCCAGACGATCCTCGACCATGTGCCGCCGCCGAGCCTTGATGTCGACGCGCCGTTCAGCTTCCTGGTGACGCTGCTCGACCGCGACAACTTCATGGGCCGCGTGCTGACCGGTCGCGTCCAGTCGGGCACGGTCAAGGTCAACCAGCCGATCCATGCGCTCGACGCGGATGGCAAGGTGATCGAAACCGGCCGCGCGTCCAAGCTCATGGCATTCCGCGGCATTGACCGCGTGCCGGTGGACGAAGCCCGCGCCGGCGACATCATCAGCCTTGCCGGCCTGACCGTCGCCACGGTGTCGAACACCATCGCCGACACCTCGGTTTCCGAGCCGATCAAGGCGCAGCCGATCGACCCGCCCACGCTGTCGATGCGCTTTGCCGTCAACGACAGCACGATGGCCGGCCGCGAAGGCGACAAGGTCAC
>Ga0172382_10008666_pt1 | contig 14086 bp, 13 predicted proteins | sample Leawel138RmetaG_FD_122245 | JGI IMG/M metagenome (GOLD analysis project Ga0172382, IMG submission 122245) | Leachate microbial communities from a municipal landfill in Southern Ontario, Canada - Leachate well 138R metaG | ecosystem: Engineered > Solid waste > Landfill > Unclassified | place...
ATGCGGCGCAGATCGAGCCCGTCGGGTTTCGCCGGCAGACCGCCGACGATGATTCCGGCATTGGCGGCATTGTCGCTGATCGTGTCCAGGACCTTGCGCGCCGCCCCGGTTTCGGGATCTTTGTTATGCACCCGGGCGTCTATGATTTCGATTGCCGGAACCACATAGTCGGTGGCGCTCAGGACATCGAAAATCGTCGTCTGTGCTCCTTCCAGGCGGCGCCCGAGCACAAAGGCCAGCTCGACCTCGACCTTGGGCGTGATGAACCGGGAGGTCGGAACGTCGCTGCCCTGTTCGAACACCATGTCGTCCAACAAGGTGCCGTAATCGGGTTCGGTGATCCCGGCTGCCAGCTGCATCGCGCGCGAGGTCAGGCCAATCTTGTGGCCATAGACGGTCCGGCCGCGCGCGAGCTTGATATCGACCCATGCCCGATTGATCCGATAGGCATCCTCGATCAGCATACCTGGATAGCGCACCGAGAGGGGCCGAACCCGTTCGCGGGTCTGCTCGGCGTGGTCGAGTTCCTGCGCCAGTGCGTCGACCAGTTCGGCATCCAATGTTTCGATCATCATTGCACCTGATCCCAAAGTGTTACCTTAAGGAAAACTCATTGCACAATGTCAAATGGTATCTTAAACCCCCGGCAGATTGAACGTGCGCTCGAGTAGAAGGGTCGCGCAGCGATTGGATCACAGTCACTTGGGAGAGTATCATGGCTGCCGAAGGCGTAATCAGGGAGGAAAAGATCACGGGACGGGGCCTGACCTCGCACACCCTGCTGGCGGGCGATCCGTCCAAGCCGGCGATCTTGCTGCTTCACGGCGCGGGTCCGGGGGCGCATGCCGCCTCCAACTGGTATCACCTCATGCCTGACCTCGCTGAAAATTTCTTCGTGATCGCGCCCGACCTGATCGGTTTCGGGCAGTCGGTGATCCCCGACCCCTGGCCTGACAGCGTGATGGGCTGGATCGGCACCCGAGTCGACCAGTGCTTCGGCCTGCTGGAGGCGCTGGGCGTAAAGAAGGCCCACATCGTCGGCAATTCGATGGGCGGCGCGCTGACCCTGCAGATGATGAGCGAGGAGCCCGACACGATCGACAAGGTCGTGCTGATGGGTTCGATCGGGGCCCCCGGCCCGCGCACCCCGGAACTGATCCGCTTGCTCTCGTTCTATTCCGATCCGCGCTATGCCCGCTATCGCCAGGTGATGCACAGCTTCGCCCACGATGCCGACAAGTTCGAGGGCATGGAAGAAATCGTCCAGAACCGCTACAAGATCGCTACAGATCCCGCGATCATGAAGACCGCGGTCAAGATGATCGATTCGATGAAGAACGGGATCGACACGCTCAACATGCCACCCGAGCTGCTGGGCAAGATGCCGCATGAAGTGCTGATATTCCACGGCCGCCAGGACCGGGTGGTGCCGCTCGATACCAGCCTCTACCTGATCCAGCATCTCAAGCATGCCGAACTCTACGTGCTCGACCGTTCGGGCCACTGGTCGCAGCTGGAGCGCTGGGACGTGATGCGCCCGCTGATGGAAATCCACTTTGGCGCCCGCTCCTTTTAAAAGAGGCCGTCCCGGCTCATCCCTGGGGTTTATCTCAGGCGACAAAGACAAGGCTTCTTCCGGAGCGGATAAGCGCAAGACTTTTCCGCTCCGGGTCGCACCGTAGAGGCTGGTGAATGAATGACTCTGATGCAGCAGCATTCTGGAACTATTCGCTGCGCATTTATGCCCGGCCCGGCGTGGCCGATGCGTGCATTTCCTTGCAAGACCGGCATGGATGCGATGTCAACGTCTTACTCTTGTGCCTCTGGCTGGCAGAGACCCGGCGTTCGGTGCTCGAAGGTTCGGACATCGAAGCCGTGCAACGCTCTGCGGCGGCCGCGAATAAACACTACGTGCAGCCGGTCCGCTCGGTGCGGCACTGGTTCAAGCTGTGGAGACAGGATGCGATCACGGTTGAACCCTATGCTTCGGCCTATGCGGCTTTGAAAGCGGCGGAGTTGGGCGGCGAACGTCTCGTCCAATCGCTGTTGCTAGCTGGCCTTGACTTAGACAGCCTTGGCCGCGCCGCATCGGCTGAAGCTGCCGTCCGGCCGAGCTTCGATAACTATCGCAAGACGTTGCGCGAACCGGACGTGGTGGCGAAGGAGCTGGACGGACTTGTAGCCTGGGCCTGGCACTGAGCCAGTCCCGCTAGTTTTGGCAATTGCATTTGGGATTCAAGATATGAACGGGTGCCTGAATGGAACGGTTGTCGCGATCACCGGCGCCGGGCGCGGGATAGGCCGCGAACTGGCGCTGTATTGCGCCTCGCAGGGCGCGGCGGTCATCGTCAACGATCCTGGCGTGGCGCAGGCGGGCGATGGCGGCGATGCCGCCCTCGCCGAGGCGACTGCGCGCGACATCATCGCCGCAGGCGGAAAGGCGGCGGCCAACTTCGCTAATGTCGCCGATCTGCGGGAAGCGGCCAGCATCGTCGAGGACGCAATACAGAAATTTGGCCGCATCGATGCTGTCGTGAATAATGCCGGCATCCTCCGGGACAGCATCTGGCACAAGATGAGTCATGAGGACTGGACCAGCGTGATCGCGGTCAATCTGACCGGCGTCTTCAACGTCTCCAAGGCCGCGACCCCCTATTTCCGTGAACAGAAGGCGGGCAGCTTCGTTCACTTCACCTCGACGAGCGGTCTGATCGGCAACATCGGGCAGGCGAACTATTCGGCGGCAAAGCTGGCCGTGGTCGCGCTTTCGCAGTCCATCGCGCTTGACATGGCGCGGGTTGGCGTACGTTCGAACTGCATCGCACCTTTCGCGTGGAGCCGCATGACCTCGTCGATTCCCGTGATAACGCCCGCCGAAAGAGAACGGGTCCAACGGTTGCAATCGATGTCGGCCGACAAGATCGCGCCGCTGGTCGCCTATCTGGCATCGGATCTTTCGCAAGATGTCACGAACCAGGTATTCGCGGTACGCAAAAATGAGATCGCCCTGTTTTCCAAGCCCCGCCCGATCAGGTCGATGGCGAAGCTCGAGGGCTGGACGCCGGAGGCCATTGCCCACGAACTGGTTCCGTCGTTTCGCAGCAGTTTCGCTCGCGCCGATGAAGTTTCGGCCGATGTCTTTCCCTATGATCCGATTTGACAGGTGACCGATGAGTAACACTGGCATGGACGCAGACGTCTTTGACCAATTCCTGATACAGCTCGAACGCTTTGTCCGCGACCGGCTCATTCCGGTCGAGAGGGAGATCATCGAAACCGACCTCATCCCCGATAGCGTCATCGACGCGATGCGCGACATGGGCCTGTTCGGATTGACCATACCGGAAGAGCATGGCGGCGCCGGCATGAACATCAGCCAGTATATCCGCACCATGCACACGTTGAGCTATGCGATGCCGGCATTCCGCTCGATCGTCTCGATCAATGTTGGCATGTTCGCGTCCGCCCTCAAGAATGGCGGGACAGAGGCGCAGAAGGCGGCGTGGCTGCCGCGCATCGCTGCGGGCGAAATCGCCTCGTTCGGCCTGACGGAGCCCGGATCGGGATCGGATGCGGCGGGGCTGCAGACGATCGCGGTACCGACTGGCGAAGGCTGGGTGCTCAACGGCACCAAGCGTTACATCACTAATTCGCCCTTCGCGAAGGTCGGTTTGATCATGGCGCGAACGGCCAGGGAGAACCTGCCCAAGAACGCCCATGTATCGGCCTTCATCGTACCGCTTGACGCACCCGGGGTGACGATCGGCAAATCGGACAGGAAAATGGGCCAGTCTGGCAGCCATATCGCTGACATTGTGCTAGAGGATGTGCACGTGGGCAGCGATGCCTTGCTCGGCGGCGAACCTGGCAAGGGCTTCGCGTTCGCAATGAGGAGCCTCGACAACGGCCGCATGTCAGTGGGCGCGGCGGCAACTGCCTACGCCCGTAGGGCGCTGGACAGCGCCATCCGATACGCGACCGAGCGCAAGGCGTTCGGGGAGCCGATCGCCAACTTCCAGTTGATCCAGCAGATGCTCGCCCAGAGCGAAATTGAAATCTATGCAGCGGAGTGCATGATGGACGACGTCACCCGGCGCGCCGACGCGGGCGATAACATCCTGCGCAAGGCGGCGGCGTTCAAGGTCTTCGCGACCGAAATGTGCGGCCGGGTGGTCGACGCATGCGTCCAGGTGCACGGCGGCGCCGGCTACCTTGCCGAATACGATGCCGAACGCTTCTTCCGCGACGCGCGCATTTACCGGATATACGAAGGCACGTCCCAGATCCTGCAACTCCAGATCGCGAAGCACATGCTGCGCGAATTCGCCGCGGCGAATTGACCATCGTGGCCAGCGCGTCAGCGGCCCCTGGCCTTACTCAATTCGTCCGTCTGGCGGGCTGGATGGATCGGCATGTATAGCTTTCTCGACGGTCTTTCGGTGATCGAGGCGTCCTCCTTCGTCGCCTCGCCCACGGCGGGCCTCTATTGCGCGCAGTTCGGCGCGCGGGTCATCCGCGTCGATCAGATCGGTGGCGGCCTCGATTACCGGCGCTGGCCCGTGACAGTCGAGAACAACTCGTTCTATTGGGAAAACCTCAACCGTGCGAAAAAGTCGGTAGCGCTCGACCTTCGCAGGCCGGAAGGGCGCGAGCTTGTTCAGGAACTGGTGCGGGCGACCGGGCAGTTCATCACCAATTTCCCTGTTGACGGCTTCCTGTCGCATGCCCTCCTCGCACAGGGCCGTCCCGACCTCGTCACCTTGCGCATCATGGGGTGGGCCGATGGAGCCCCCGCGCTTGATTACACAATTAATAATGCGGTGGGATACCCGATGCTGACTGGCACCGGACCCGAGCCGGTCAACCATGTGCTGCCCGCATGGGATCTGCTTTCCGGCGCCTACGGTGCATTCGCGCTGCTCGCCGCCATCCAGCGGCGGAGCGCCAACGGAGAAGGCTGCGAGATTCGATTGCCGCTTTCCGATGTAGCGATCGGCACTATCGCCAATCTCGGCGGCATCGCGGAAACGATGTATTCGGGTCAGAATCGTCCGCGCCTGGGCAATGCCGTCTTCGGCCTGTTCGGGCGCGACTTCATCACGCGCGACGGCGAGCGGATAATGATCGTCGTCGTCACCCCCCGTCAATGGGCCAACCTCGTGGCGGCGCTCGGCATAGCCGACGATATAGCGGCCATCGAGCGCGAACGCGCGGTTTCCTTCGCCCACGACGACGGCGTCCGCTACACCTTCCGAGAAGCGCTCTACCCCCTGTTTGAGACGGCAATCGCGTCTCGCGGGTTCGCCGATCTCGCCGCGGCCTTCGATGCGGGCGGTATCGTCTTTTCGCCTTATCGCACGATACTTGACGCGGTTCGCGATCCGGCGCTGGTCGCGAACAATCCGATATTCGGCGCGGCCCCGAACCCCAGCGGCTTCGCCTATCCGGCTGCGGGCGCATTCGCCACCGTTCCGCAACTGGATCGCCGGACGTCGTGCTCCGCACCGCGCAACGGTCAACATTCCGAAGAAGTTTTGGCGGATCTGCTCTCCCTTCCTTCAACCGAGATTGCCCGCCTAATAGATGCGGGCGTTGTGGGCATCCCCACCAGTGGAGAACCGAGATGACCCTTCGTCGCGCTGCCATCGTCATGCCGATCCGCACTGCGGTAGGCAAGTTTGGCGGCTCTCTTTCGCCGATGGCCGCCGGCGATCTTGGCGCGGTCATCCTCAAGGCGCTGATAGAGCGCACGAGGATCGATCCGGCGCGGGTTGACGACGTGGTGTTCAGCCAAGGCTATGGCAACGGCGAAGCGCCAGCCATCGGCCACTGGTCATGGCTGGCAGCTGGCCTTTCGCTCGAAGTCCCCGGCTACCAGCTCGACCGGCGCTGCGGTTCGGGGCTGCAGGCGATCGTGAACGCCGCGATGATGGTACAGACCGGGATGTCCGACGTGGTTGTCGCCGGCGGGGTCGAATCCATGTCGAACGTCGAACACTATTCGACAGACCTGCGCCGGGGCAGGCGTTCCGGCGACATCACCATCCACGACCGATTGACTCGCGGGCGTCTCATGTCCCAGCCGGTGGAGCGTTTCGGCGTCATTTCCGGCATGATCGAAACGGCCGAAAATCTCGCCAGGGATTATAACATCAGCAGGGAACAGGCGGACGCCTTCGCCGTGCGCAGCCATCAGCGCGCCGCGGCCGCCTGGGCGAATGGCCTGTTCGACGACGAAATCGTGCCGGTTCAGGTGCCTCAAAGAAAAGGCGCGCCCGCGGTCTTCGCGCATGACGAAGGCTATCGGGGCGATGCGACGATTGAATCGCTCGGCGCGCTGAAAGCCATCGAGGGTGGGGTGGTGACCGCGGGCAACGCCAGTCAGCAGAACGACGCGGCGGCCGCCTGCCTGGTCGTGGCCGAGGACAAGCTTGCGGAACTGGGCCTTGAACCCATCGCCTTTTATCACAGCTCGGCGGCGGCGGGTTGCGATCCCAGCCGCATGGGTATCGGCCCCGTGCCGGCTATCGAACGGCTGTTCAGCCGGAACGGCCTGGGCTGGGGCGATATCGATCTGGTCGAGCTTAACGAAGCCTTCGCCCCGCAGGTTCTGGCGGTCCTGAAGGGGTGGGGCTGGTCCGATGACGACAGCCGGAACCAGATCCTGAATGTCAATGGCTCCGGCATCTCGCTCGGTCACCCGATCGGCGCGACCGGCGGGCGCATCCTTGCCAACCTAACGCGCGAACTGGTCAGGAGGAAGGGGCGCTATGGCCTTGAGACCATGTGCATAGGGGGTGGGCAAGGCATAGCCGCGATTTTCGAGCGTGCAGTCTGAGCGTGACCGACCTGCACCAGGCCCTGATCGCCGCGAGGGGCTATCGCGACTCCGTCAAGGCGGCGTTGGTCGCGCGTTTGGTGGTGCGGTCGGGCGATAGCGAGCAGCGGGCGGCGCATGGCTTCGCCTGGGTGGCGACACTTGTGGCCGGGCTGGAGGCGATGTCCGAATGGGTCGAGGCCGGACAGAACGCCAATCCGCTCGATGGCAGGATCGCCACGCTCGCATTTGCCGAATGCGTCGGCCAGATCGTGGGCGGCCTGCCGATGGGGCAGAATGAAATTCTTCGCCCTGCCGACATCGGCCTCGGCGGCGCCTCGCGCCAGCTTGCGGATGCGTGCGCGGACCTGCTCGATGTGGACCATGCCGAGACCAGAGCCGAGGTGGCTGCGGCGCTGGCCCGGGGACAATGGCCGAGCGAAACGCTCCACGATTCCGAAGCCGACACGATCCGCGAGCAATACCGCCGCTTCACCAATGCCGAGATCGTCCCTCGGGCCCATGGCTGGCATCTGGCTAACAATCTGATCCCCGAGGCGGTCATCGAGGCCATGGCCGACCTCGGCACGTTCGGGGTATGCATCCCCCAAACCTATGGCGGTCTTGGCCTTGGCAAACTGCCAATGTGCGTCATCACCGAAGAGTTGTCGCGCGGCTGGATCGGCACGGGTTCGCTGGGCACGCGTTCGGAAATTGCCGGTGAACTGATCGGGTTGAGCGGCACAGAAGCACAAAAGGCCAGGTGGCTGCCCAGGATCGCCAGCGGCGAGGTCTTGCCGACCGCGGCCTTCACCGAACCCGATATCGGTTCGGATCTTGGCTCGGTTCGAACCCGTGCGCGACGCGAGGGCGATCACTGGGTGATCGATGGCGCGAAAAACTGGATTACGCACGCCAGCCGATCCGATCTGATCACCATGCTGGTGCGCACCCTGACTGATTCCAAAGGCTACGCCGGGCTGTCGATGTTGTTGGTTCCCAAGCCGCGCGGCGCAATCGACAATGGTTTCCCCGCCGCGGGCATGACCGGCAGCGAGATCGAGGTTCTCGGCTATCGCGGCATGCGTGAATATGCGCTGCAGTTCGACGCCATGAAGGCGCCCGCCGACGCGCTGCTGGGCGAAGTGGAAGGCAAGGGTTTCAAGCAGCTCATGCGCACCTTCGAAGGGGCACGGATCCAGACCGCCGCGCGCGCGGTCGGCGTCGCGCGCCGCGCGCTCGAACTGGGCCTGGACTATGCGCTGTCGCGCAGGCAATTCGGCAAGGCCATCATCGGTTTTCCGCGCGTGTCGGATAAGCTGGCGATGAGCCTTGTCGATTATCTGATGGCGCGCGAACTCTGTTACGCCGCCGCACGGGCTAGGGATTCGGACAAGCGCTGCGACATAGAGGCAGGGATGGCGAAGCTGCTTGGCGCGCGCGCGGCGTGGTCGAATGCCGACGCAGCACTGCAGATCCACGGCGGCAACGGTTATGCCCTCGAATACGAGATCAGCCGCATTCTTTGCGACGCGCGCGTCCTCAACATTTTCGAGGGTGCCGCCGAGGTCCAGGCGCAGGTGATCGCCCGCGGCCTGATCGGAGATACTTCATGACCGCGCGGACCATCGACCAATGGCAAGCCTGGGTTGGGCGCGAGGAAATCCGGCACGACGCCGTGGAGCCCGCCGCCGTGAGGCGATGGCATGCGACACTTGACCGCGTCGGGCCGGCGGACGGGTGCGTGCCTCAAGCCTATCACTGGTGCCTCTTCCAGCCCGACGCGCTGACATCGAAACTAGGTGCCGATGGCCATCCCGTGCGCGATGGCGGCGAGAACAGCTTCTTGCCGCCATTTCCCCAACCTCGTCGCATGTGGGCTTCGAGCAAAATCAAATTCCTGTCGCCTCTGCGCCTCGGCCAGCCGGTGCGGCGCAGGTCACTGATCGCCTCGATCACGGAAAAGAACGGATCGTCGGGCAGCCTCGTCTTTGTCGAGATCGCGCTGGAAATCCTCGGCGATGGCGAGGTCGCGGTTCGCGAAACGCAGTCGATTGTCTATCGGGAACCCGTGACCGCGCGCCCCGCGGTTTCGCCGACCGCCGTCGGCCAGGCCTTCGATGCGTCCGAATGGGACGCGCACCGACTGCTCGTCCCATCCGAAGCCTTGCTCTTCCGGTTCTCGGCTCTGACGTTCAACAGCCATCGTATTCATTATGACCGGCCCTATGCCTGTGAAGTTGAAGGATATCGCGGCCTCGTCGTCCATGGCCCGCTCACCGCGACTCTGCTGCTCGACCTCGCGCGGCAGCATTTCGGCTTCAACGCTCTTCGGTCCTTCGAGTGCCGGGCGGTTTCGGCCGCGATCTGCGGCGAAGACCTGAACCTGGCGCTTCGTGAGAGCGGCGGCCGGGTGCAGTTTATCGCCCAGGCGCGTGATGGTCGTCAGATCATGGTCGCCAACGGCGCCCTGTAGCCATCTTCAAGGAATTCTAGAGTGCCGCTTGATCCGGAGAAACTGCTGAACTTCCGCATTCCTTCCGTCCGCCAAACGGTCACCCCGCGCGATGCGGCGTTCTACGCCTTGTCGATCGGCATGGGGCGGGATCCGACGGACCTCGCGCAATTGCCATTCGTGGATCCCCTTCGCGGACCGGTCGCCATGCCGGGTATGGCCCTCGTTCTTGCGCATCCGGGCTTCTGGTTGGGACACCCCGATTCGGGCGTGGATCCGGTTGCCGTGCTGCACGCCGGCCAATCCATGTTGCTGCTTGGCCCGGTCCCGGCACAGGGCGAAGTCGAGAGCACAACCCGCGTCACGCACATTGTCGACAAGGGCGCGGGCAAGCCGGCCCTGATTTTCACCGAAACCGACATTCGCGATGATCGCGGCACCTGTTTTGCCCGTCTGGATCGCACTGTCTACATTCGCAGCGGTGGCGGCTTCGGAGGGGACGCCCATGGTCCGCAAAAGGCTTCGCTGCCGGTGCCCGAAGGTAAGGCCGGCCTTGTCGTCGACTTGCCGACCGGGCCCGAACAGGCCTTGATCTATCGTCTCAACGGCGACCTCAACCCGCTGCACAGCGATCCCGCTGTCGCGGCGCGCGCCGGATTCCATGCGCCGATATTGCATGGCCTGTGCACTATGGGGGTCATCGTTCACGCCATCCTTCGCGGGCAACTCGGCTACCGCACCGAGCGTTTGCGCGCCGTGCAATTGCGTTTCGCGACACCGGTATTCCCGGGCGAAACCATCCGAACCCAAATCTGGGACAATGGCGCGTTTCGGGCATCGGTCGTAGAGCGCAACGTCATCGTTGCCGATGATGGATGTTTCTTAACCTCGCAGGATGAAGGCGATGCAACTTCTTAGTTCTTCCGAATCTGAAAACTTTCCCGAAATCCGGGAGGGCGTGCGCCGCCTGTGCGAACAGTTTCCCAGTGAATACTGGCGCAAGCTCGACGCGGCGCGCGAATATCCGACAGCCTTCGTGGATGAGTTGACCAATTCTGGCTATCTTTCGGTGCTGATACCCGAGGAATATGGCGGATCAGGCCTGGGCCTTTCGGCTGCCGTTTCCATCCTCGAAACCGTTCATGCAATGGGCTGCAACGGCGGGGCCTGCCATGCCCAGCTGTACAATATGGCCATCATTCTGCGACACGGATCGGATGAGCAAAAGCGCCTTTATCTCCCCAGGATTGCAAGGGGCGAACTGCGCCTGCAGGCATTCGGCGTGACCGAGCCAAACAGCGGCTCTGATACCACCGCATTGAGGACCACGGCGGTCCGGAGTGGGGACCATTACTTGGTGAACGGTCAGAAGATCTGGACCAGCCGGGCCGAGCACAGCGATCTCATGCTGCTGCTGGCGCGCTCCACGCCCCGCGATCAGGTGACGAGGAAAACCGACGGTCTTTCCATATTCATCATCGATATGAAGCAAGCTCTCGCCGAAGGGACGTTAACGATCCGACCGATCCGCACCATGATGAACCATGCCACGACGGAACTCTTCTTTGAAAATTTGCGCATCCCGGAGGCCAATCTGCTCGGCGACGAAGGCCAGGGCTTTCGCTGCATCCTTTCGGGCATGAATGCGGAACGAGTGCTCATCGCAGCCGAATGCGTCGGGGATGCGAAGTGGTTTACCCAAAAATCCGTCGCCTATGCCAATGAACGGGTGGTATTTGATCGGCCCATAGGCATGAATCAGGGCGTGTCTTTCCCGATTGCGCGAGCCTACGCCAATATGCGCGCCGCCGAACTGATGGTCCAGGAGGCCGCACGCCTACACGAAGCGGGGCTTGATTACGGCCCGGAAGCGAATATGGCAAAAATGCTCGCCGCCGATGCGTCAGTCGAAGCGGGAAATGCCTGTATCCAGACACATGGTGGCTACGGCTTCGCCGAGGAATACGACATCGAGCGAAAGTTTCGGGAAACTCATCTTTATCAGGTGGCACCTGTTTCAACTAATCTCGTATTGTCATTTATAGCAGAGCACGTTTTGAAACTACCGCGAAGCTATTGAGACAGCTCCAGCGCTTGGCCCGTTATGCCACGCCCGCAGTTTCCGCTCACTTGACGCAATTGTTGCTGCGACCAAACAGCGCAACACTGAAGAAAAGTGGCTGTGCCCAGATGTGAGCTTTCAGGAGGTTGTATGTCCGGTGTGAACGGATCAGACTGATGTTACGACACGTCAGCTCTGCGAGGAATGAACCGCCCCGGGTTTGCCGGAGGCATTGGGTTGTGAGTCAGACTGCCGTATCGATGTTATTTGCGGCAGCATAATATTGTTCTTCGGCCTCGGCAGGCGGGATGTTGCCGATGGGTTCGAGCAGGCGCCGGTGGTTGAACCAGTCCACCCACTCGAGCGTCGCATATTTGACCGCCTCGAAGCTGCGCCAAGGCCCGCGCCTGTGGATCACCTCGGCCTTGTAGAGGCCGTTGATGGTTTCGGCTAAAGCGTTGTCGTAGCTATCGCCGACGCTGCCGACCGAAGGCTCTATCCCAGCTTCGGCAAGGCGCTCGGTGTACTTGATAGATACGTATTGCGATTCGCGGTCGCTGTGATGGATGAGGCCGCCCCGATGGACCGGCCGCCGATCGTGCAGTGCCTGCTCCAGGGCGTCGAGAACGAAGCTGGCATGGGCCGCCCTGCTGACCCGCCAACCGACGATCCGCCTGGCGTAGGTATCGATGACGAAGGCGACATAGACGAACCCCGCCCAGGTTGCGACGTAGGTGAAGTCCGACACCCACAGCATGTTCGGCGCCGGCGCGTAAAACCTGCGGTTGACGTGATCGAGCGGGCACGGCGCCGCCTTGTCGCTGATAGTCGTGCGCACCGGCTTGCCACGGATCACCCCTGCCAGGCCCATCTCACGCATCAACCGCGCGACTGTGCAGCGGGCGATCGGAAAGCCCTCTCATACCAACCTGCGCATTGTCTGACTCACGGGGGATTCCAAAGGCGGTGAAAATCTGAATCAATGGGGCTGCGACTTTGGAGTGTGGCACCGTGGGTTCAGCGATCGGATTACGGGAAGATTTTGACGGGGCGGCGCTGCGAGGATTGTCGCGGAAGACGAAGAGCGCAAACCAGGCGCGGCGGTTGTTGGCCTTGGCCGAGATTTACGACGGTGGTAGCCGGAGTGCTGCGGCTCGGATCGGCGGAGTTGGCCTTCAGATTGTTCGCGACTGGGTGGTCCGGTTCAATGCCCGTGGCCCCGATGGATTGCTGGATGGAAAAGCGCCTGGCCCCCGTTCACGGCTGAACGATACGCAGCGCCAGGCACTGGTCGATGTCGTCGAGAGCGGCCCGATCCCGGCAATCCACGGGGTGGTGCGTTGGCGGCTGATCGATCTGGCTCAGTGGCTCTATGACGAGTTTGCCGTCTCGCTCGACGAGACCACCATCAGCCGCGAGCTGAAGAAGCTGGGTTACGTCAAACTCACGGCGCGGCCTCGCCACCATGCCCAGAACGAACATGCATGGAGGCTTTCAAAAAAGGGGCTTCGCTGCCGAGCTGGCAAAGGTCAAAGCCATCCTCCCAAAAGGCACGCCCATAGAGATATGGTTCCAGGACGAGGCGCGTGTCGGCCAGAAGAACACAATTACGCGACGCTGGGCCAGACGCGGTACGCGGCCATCGGCACCGAAGGATCAGCGGACGAAATCAGCCTATATCTTTGGCGCGATCTGCCCGGAACTGGGCAAGGGCGCCGGGCTCATCCTACCCTTTTGCAATACCGATACCATGTCGCTGCATCTGGCCGAGATATCGTTCGCCGTCGCGCCGGGTGCCCACGCGGTTGTGCTGATGGATCAGGCTGGTTGGCACATGACCGGCAAGCTCGATGTCCCCCACAACATCAGCATCGTCGCGCTCCCGGCCAAATGCCCCGAACTCAACCCGGTCGAGAACATCTGGCAGTTCATGCGCGAAAACTGGCTCTCCAACCGCGTCTTCACATCCTACGAAAACATTGTCGAACTCTGCTGTGAAGCTTGGAACAAGCTCGTCGATCAGCCTTGGCGCATCATGACCATTGGACGCCGCAAATGGACGCGTAGGTCATAATCAATGCAGGTTGGTATCACATCATCTGTCGCCAGACCTTGCGGACGCCGTAGACCGCGAAGTTCTCGACGAATACGCGAGCGATCTCGGGCTTGAGCGCCATATGCTGCCGCGCCCGCGCCGATAGGCGCGCCGGATCCCGTCGCTTCGCGATGCGCTCGTGATAGGTGGATGGGGCGATCGGCCTGCCCCGGCGATGGTGATCCACATCATCGACAGCCGGAAACACCGCCATCAAGCCAGCAGCCCCACGCCAGGTGCCCTCATCACACCGTTTAAATGCTCGGCCACAGGTTGATGTGGGTGCCCAGCTTCAAGCCCGACGAATGCGCAAATTACTTCAAGTCCTGCGGCTACGAACCGGAATGAATGGAAACCGCTCTAGAAAGCCGCAATGCCGGTAAGTGCTCGGCCTAGGATCAGCGTGTGCACATCGTGCGCGCCTTCATAGGTGTTGACGGTTTCCAGATTCACCATGTGCCGCATGACTTGATATTCATCGCTGATGCCATTGCCGCCGTGCATGTCTCGGGCATGACGCGCAATATTAAGCGATTTTCCGACATTGTTACGCTTAACGATAGAGAGCATCTCCGGCGCGCACCTGCCTTCATCCATTAGGCGGCCGACACGCAATGAGGCTTGCAACCCTAGCGCAATGTCTGTTTGCATATCGGC
>Ga0172382_10008667_pt1 | contig 14084 bp, 10 predicted proteins | sample Leawel138RmetaG_FD_122245 | JGI IMG/M metagenome (GOLD analysis project Ga0172382, IMG submission 122245) | Leachate microbial communities from a municipal landfill in Southern Ontario, Canada - Leachate well 138R metaG | ecosystem: Engineered > Solid waste > Landfill > Unclassified | place...
ACTGACGGAAAAATCCGGATTGAAACTCGTATGATCAACGAATCTGTTTGGCTCTCCGCCACAGAAATGGCAGAGCTTTTCACAGTAGATAAATCCGGTATCCGTAAGCATCTTAAGAACATTTTTGAGACAAAAGAGTTAGAACGAGATTCAGTTAGTGCATTTTTTGCCTCAACTGCAAGTGACGGCAAAACATATCAGATAGAGTATTTTAACCTTGATGCTATTATATCTGTGGGATACAGAGTAAACAGCGTTATCGGCACTCATTTTCGTATGTGGGCTAAGTCTGTGAATCATGTATGCAAGCCAAACGCATTTGTGTTGTATGGAATGCCATTCTGTGCAACACAAAATTCGAATATTCAAGCTCAGGGTTTACAATGTTACGTTTAATGAGCAGCTTATCTATGAAATGCCTTCAAGGCAATAAAACACAATATGAATGTACATATTCACTAACATTTGGAACTCAACTCATGAAATTTCTTGACAATTTAAGATGCAAAAAAACAATAGAAAAAATGGGATTGTCTTATCCAATGATTAATATGGAGGTTTAACATAGCGAAGCAATGTCCAAATTGTAACACAAAGATTGGTATGGGTAACAAAATGTATAAGTGCCCCCAATGTGGAAAAGTTGTATGTAAGAAATGTGCTAAATGGCCTGTACTCGGAAATTGTAAGTGTCCATATTGTGGGCATAAGCTAATAGTTAGCCAACACGGCATATAAGCAGATTTTTCTTATTTGTCACAGGGTGTCACAGCCAAGTCCGCGCCTTTACTTTAGACTTGCTTCTAATTCGCTTTTAACTCGAGTCCACTCGAGGATTCGAGTCATCTCGAGTTAAAAGCGAGTTAAAATCAAATTGAATGCTTGCGCAGCGGCAGTAGCTGAATGTAAGCTTTGGACCAAACTCCGATTCGGCAGTAGCGTGAAAGGAAACGCGCTGTGGCAGCGAACTTTAGTTCGCTTTTTGAATCCAAACTCCCCCAAAAAATCCGCGTGTATCCGCCCAATCCCGCCTTCTATAATAAATCGTAACAATCCGCCCAATCCGTCCGATCTGCGTTCTATTGAAGAATCGGGAATCCCCCCCCAAGCGCTTCTGCCAATGAATCCCCGGCAGGGAAAAAAGCAAAAAAACCTTGACGTGATCCGCCCTACTCAAAAGAGTCGATGAATTCAAGAAGAATTTACGTGTAAAAAATAAAAAACCTTCGGTGGTTCTGATACTGCTGATTTAAGAATAGGAGAATAACATGTTACGTTTCAAGCTCATCATCACATTTTGCCTGATCATGGTTGCTCTGGGAGCAAATCCCTATGTGGTAAACCGTTTTCAGGATGCAAATGGGAAAACCATCGAAGAGATAGTGGTTCCCGGAATTCCGGAAGCCCTGCGCCAGCCCGGACCTATCGCCACGCCCTCCCGCAGCGCAGTGATCTTAAACGATGTGCCCAAACTCAATTGGTGCTATGGCTGCTCGGCCACTTCTGCGGCAATGATGGCCGGATATTACGATCGCAATGGCTATCCGAATATGTATGAAGGACCTACAAATGGTGGTGTCTTCCCCGGCACAAACTCCAGCTGGGGCTATGGTGAATGTCCGCTGAGCGCCACTCATCAGGGCTATGATGGCCTTAGCTCGCAGGGACATGTGGATAGATTTTGGACGGGGTCTGGTAATAGCGGGGATGATCCCTTCGGAACCGGCAACCCAACCGCCACCTATGCCAATTGCACTGCAGATTACATGGGCACAAATCAGGACTGGTGGAGCAATTCCGACGGGGGAACCACTTTCTATACTTATAATGATGGTAGCCCTATATACGACTACACAGGAGGCGAAACTGCCAGCCCCAGAAAACGTGATGGGATTCGCGGGTTCAGACTCTTTATGGAATCCCGGGGCTATGAGGTTACGACAAATTACAATCAGAAAATACTGGGATACGAGGGCAATACTCAAGGTTACACGCTGGCTCAATTTCAAGACAGCATAGATAACGGCATCCCGGTGATGATCCATATCGAGGGGCACACTATGGTGGGAGTTGGTTATGAAAGCACAAACTCCACCATTTACATTCACGATACCTGGGATCACAGTATGCACAGCATGACCTGGGGCGGGACATATAGTCGTGCTGCGCATTACTCGGTAAGCGTCATCGAATTGGCCTCTGCGCCTGTAGCGGGCATCATCAATTGGATTCCTTCAGCTTTCAGCCAAAACCTGGAGCTGCATGCTACCGCTACCCAAAACCTGGGAATAACCAATTCGGGCAGCGGCACCCTGGACTATGAATGCGCTGTGGCCGGTGGTAGTGGCGCTGTATTGCAGGAGAACTTTGAAGCGAGCTCTATTCCGGCAAGCTGGACTCAAGAAAATGTATCAGGCTCGGGAAACCCCTGGACTATTGCTTCAGGAGGACACAGTGGCAATCCTGACGCTGCCTATGAAGGGAGTTACAATGTTAGACTCTTCAATTTTTCCTTCACACCTATGACAGTAAAGCTCATCAGTCCAGCACTGGATCTCTCGGGAGCAACTGCTGCTACGCTATCATTCTGGCATGCTCAGGATAACTGGGGCAGCGATCAGGATGAGCTGAGGATCTATTACAAAAACAGCTTCGGAGGAGCCTGGAATATCCTGGCCACTTATACAGATGAGGTGAGCTCCTGGACCCAAAGAACCATGGCTCTGCCGAATCTGAGCTCTACATACTATATTGCCTTTGAAGGAACTACGAATTACGGCTACGGAGTATGCCTGGACGCTGTGGAGGTTACCCAGCAAAGCGCGGGGAGCTCATGGCTGACCATAAATTCAGGCTATAGCTACAGCGCTAGCATCGCGAGCGGTGCACCGGGGCATTCCATTCCCATAGGCTTTGATGCCGCCGGCCTGGAAGCAGGAAACTATAGCAAGACTATCACCATTACCAGCAATTGCACCATAAATCCCGTAGTGGAGATTCCGGTGAATCTGACTGTGCTATCGCCTTTATCAGTGCCACAGGAGCCTACTATAGAACAGGTGCCGGGATCCAGCCGCGTCAAAATCTCCTGGAATGCAGTAAGCGGAAACCCAAGCGGTTACAAAGTGTACAACTGCGCTTTACCGGATTTTAGCAGCGAGGTCAGCCTATTGGGCACCACTACAGCCAGTCGCACTTACTTTGTTGATTTCTTAGCGGGGACAAGGACTAAAGGATTTTATCGGGTGATCGCTTTTAGAAATTGAACTACTGCTGGATTTGATGCGTCTCGCATCAAGCAAGACTGTGAGGGCTTGGGTGGAAAAGAAGGGCTTTTGCAAAGCCCTGTAGGCGAGACGCCTACAATCCAGTAGAGGATCGCTGATGCGAAGGGTGAAAAAGAGGGAGCTTGCTGGATTTGATGCGTCTCGCATCAAGCAAGACTGTGAGGGCTTGGGTGGAAAAGAAGGGCTTTTGCAAAGCCCTGTAGGCGAGACGCCTACAATCCAGTAGAGATTCGCTACTTCGAAAGGGAGCTTGCTGGATTTGATGCGTCTCGCATCAAGCAAGTTCGTAGAACTTGGATGAGGAGAAGGGCTTTTGCAAAGCCCTGTAGGCGAGACGCCTACAATCCAGTAGTGATTCGCTACTTCGAAAGGGAGCTTGCTGGATTTGATGCGTCTCGCATCAAGCAAGTTCGTAGAACTTGGATGGGGAGAAGGGCTTTGCCAAAGCCCTGTAGGCGAGACGCCTACAATCCAGTAGAGGATCGCTGCTTCCGAAAGAAAGCTGTTTCCGAAAAGGAAGGGTTTGGGTCAGATTTGCTTACAAGCCTCAAATAGCCGGCGGGCAGCTTCTTTTGCGGCTGTGGCATAGTCTTCGTCGCTGCTGGCAAAGATGATGCCGCGGGAGCTATTGATCAGGATTCTGGGCTCGGCTTTGTCGGCAATGGCATAATTCAATACAGCCTGGAGGTCTCCCCCCTGGGCTCCCACTCCGGGAACCAGGAAGAGGCGATCCGGCATGCTCTGACGCATGGCCTGGAGATCTGCCACCTGGGTAGCGCCCACTACCGCTCCCAGCCGCTCTACAGGATAATCTTCCAGCCAGCGAGGGATCGCCAGCTTGAGCCGCTGCTCGTGGAAAAAGTCACTTGCAGAAGGGTTTGAGGTAAGCGCCAGCACAAAGGCAAAGCTGGTATCCAGCTCCAGGATTGGTTTTAGCACATCCGCACCCATCAGAGGATTGATAGTGATGGCATCCACTTTCAGGTCTTTGAAGAAGGCCCGGCTGTAGGCTGCCATAGTGCTGCCGATATCTCCTACCTTGCAATCCAGGATCACCGGAATCTCCGGGGGAATGCTGGCTACGGTCTCATACAAAGCAGCGAGGCCACGGAGTCCATCGGATAGATAAAAGGCGAGATTGGGCTTGTAGGCCGTGGCATAATCCTGCGTGGCTTTGATGATGGATAGGTTAAAATCCCGAATCGGATTTACAGTATCTTTCAGGCAAAGCGGGAGCTTATCCAGCTGAGAATCCAGGCCTATGCAGACATGGCTTCTCAGCTGGTGATAACGCTCGTGATATTTATGCCAAAAGGATTTTGACACTATCGTCCCCATCAATATCTTGAAGGGCCACCTTGATGATTTCTTCCTTGGATGTAGGCACGTTTTTGCCCACATAATCCGCCTTGATAGGCAGTTCCCGATGGCCACGGTCTATCAATACCGCCAGTTGGATTTGACGCGGACGTCCAAAATCCATCAGGGCATCGATGGCCGCTCTTACGGTTCTGCCGGTAAAAAGCACATCATCCACCAAGACTACAATGGCATCCTCAATCTCAAAATCCAGATGAGTGCCTTTGATCACAGGCTGGCGGGCGATGGTGGAAAGATCATCTCTATACAAGGTAATATCCAGGATTCCCACGGGGATTTCCTGATTTGAGATCAGTTTCAGATAGTCGGACAGCTGATTCGCCAGGGGGACGCCCCGGGAGCGGATTCCCACCAGTCGTATTCTTTCCAGGCCTCGGTTTTGCTCGATAATTTCATGGGCCATACGCTGAAGACTGCGTTTCATCTGAGCGCTATCCATGATCTGACTTTTTACTTGCATTTGGTCTCCTTTATCCCACCTTGATTACGGCCATTACATCACCTTTGCTAACGTTTGAGCCAGCAGAAAGCGGGGTCGCTACCAGGGTTCCTTCCACAGGGGAAGGGATGTTGTTGTACATTTTCATGGCTTCCAGTACCAATACGGTCTCGCCGAGTTTTACCTGATCGCCAATCTGTTTTTCATATTTTACCATCATTCCCGGCATGGGAGCGATGATGGTTTCTCCGGCTGCTGCGCTTGGGGCAGCTTCAGCAGCGGCGGGCTGGGGTTTGGGGGCGGCGGCGGGGGCAGGAGCTGCTGCTACAGGCTGGGGAGCTGGCGCCGGGGCGGGGGCCGCAGCAGGACGGCGGGAGACCACTCTGGGAACTCCGCCTTTTTCTGCTACTTCCACACGGTAGTAGCTGCCATCCACAAAGACGTCAAATTCACGGGCATCTTCGGGTTTTTCCACAGGGGCGGGTTTTTCGATCAGCTGGCCTGCTTTAGCTTTTTTGATAAGCTCTTCTTCGGCTTGCACTTGCTCCAGGGTCTTGCCTTTCATCTCTTCGGGCATGGGGTCAAGGCCGTATTTTATCCTGAGGAACTTCTTACCGGTAAGGTTGTAAAGGGCTACGATAAGCTGATCGTCGATGTCTTTGGCCAGGCCTTCGGTTTCCTTTTTCACCTGATCCATCGCGGGAGGGATCACATTTCCGGGTCTTTCGGTGATGGGGGTTTGTCCTTTGGGATAATCCTTCAAAGCTTTTGCCTGCAGGTCTTTGTCTATAGGCAGGGTAGTCTTGCCATACAGGCCATAGCAGAGGTCTTTCACCTGTTCGGTGATGCGGGCATATTCGCCATCTTTGGTATCAAAGAGGGCGTTGTTTACGCTTTGGATGCCCACGATCTGGCTGGTAGGAGTCACCAAAGGAATCTGTCCAAGGTCTTTACGCACTTTGGGGATTTCTTCAAACACGGCATCCAGTTTGTCCAGCTCTTCCATTTGCTTCAGCTGATTTACCAGATTTGAGAGCATTCCGCCCGGAGTCTGGTGGATGATAACGTCTGTATCGATGATGGAGAATTTGTTTGTGCTGGCAAAATCCAGATATTTGGGGATGTCTTTTTCCATTTCTTTGCCGATTCTATTGAGCAACTTAATATCCATACCGGTATCGCGGTTTGTGCCCAAAAGTGCGATCACCAGAGGCTCTACGCCGGGATGCGAGGTGCGGTAGGAATAAGGGCCCATGCAGGTATCGATGATATCCACACCGGCTTCGATGGCTTTGAACAGGGAAAGATCGCCCATGCCGGAGGTAAAGTGGGTATGCAAGTGCACCGGCACTTTCACGCTTTCTTTCAGGGCTTTTATGAGCTCGTAGGCATCATACGGGGCGATGAGGCCAGCCATATCTTTGATGCACACGCTATCGGCACCCATATCCTCAAGCTGTTTGGCCTTATTCACATAATAATCGATGTTATAGGTATCTCCACCCATGCGCTGTTCGGTGAGCGAATAGCAGATGGAGCCCTGGAAATGCTTTTTGTTTTTGAGAACGACCTTCACAGCGGTCTGGAAATTGCGGAAGTCATTCAGGGCGTCAAAGATTCTGAATATATCAATACCGTTATCGCAGGCACGCTGAGTAAAGGCCTGAACCACGTCATCGGCGTAATTTTGATAACCCACCAGATTTTGCCCTCTTAAGAGCATGGAGAATGGGGTCTTGGTGATATGTTCTTTCAGGGTGCGAATGCGTTGCCAAGGGTCTTCGCCCAAAAAGCGGTGCATGGCGTCAAAAGTGGCTCCACCCCATACTTCCATGGAGTAATATCCCACTTGGTCCATAAGTTTTGCCACATGTAGGAGGTCTTCGGTTCTGCCTCTGGTGGCAAATAGGGATTGATGACCATCGCGAAAGCTGAGGTCCTGTATTTTGATAGGATTGGCGGCTTTTGGCCGATCCGCTTCATAGCGCATCTTGGTCTGTTCGATGATGCCGTGTTTATCCATTTATATCTCCTTTTATCTGTTTCTTTTTATTAGTCTGCGTTGAGTAATATCGCGGTATTGCATGGTAGTACTGCGTCCGTAAGCTGCCCAGGGATGGCCTGCATTGCCCCAGATGGGCTCCTGGTAAGGGGTCTGGGCTGCATCTGCACTTATCAAAGCCATCACAGCAGAGATGGCGGCGATTTCTTTCTTATCTTTAATCATAATATATCCATTAAGCGGGCATATTGCCATGTTTTTTAGGAGGCAGGCTTTCGCTTTTGGTGCTGGTGATTTCCAGGGCGTCGATGAGTCTTTTCCTGGTCTCAGAAGGCAGGATCACTGCATCCACATAGCCGCGTGAGGCTGCCACATAGGGGTTATTGAAGCGCTTTTCATAATCATCTATCAGCTCAGCTCGTTTGGCATCCTGATCTTCGGCGCCGGCGATTTCTTTGCGGAAGATGATGTTGGCTGCGCCCTGAGCGCCCATCACGGCAATCTCCGCAGAAGGCCAGGCAAAGACCATGTCTGCACCCAGATGTCTGGAACTCATGGCGATATAGCTGCCGCCATAGTCCTTTCTGGTTACCACTGTGAGCTTGGGCACCGTAGCTTCGGAATAGCACCATAAGAGCTTGGCGCCGTGGCGGATGATGCCGGCAAATTCCTGATGCGTGCCCGGCAGATATCCCGGGACATCCACGAAGGTGACCAGAGGGATATTGAAGGCATCGCAAAAGCGGATGAAACGGGAGGCTTTGTCTGAGGCATCGATATCCAGGCAGCCGGCCAGCACGGTGGGTTGATTTGCTATAATGCCTATGCTGCGTCCATTCAGGCGGGCAAAGCCCACGAGGATATTCTGCGCATAGAAAAAGTGGGGCTCAAAGAAGACGCCGTCATCCACTACGGATTTGATCACATCCCGCATGTCATAGCTCTGTCGGGGGCTATCCGGGATGATGCTGTTCAGCTCCGGGCATTCGCGCCAGGGATCGTCTGTGCACTGGGTCCTGGGAGGGTCTTCCATATTGTTTGCGGGCAGGTAGCTCAGCAGAATCTTGATCTGCTCGATAGCGTCGGCATCGCTCTCACAGGCAAAATGGGCATTGCCGCTTTTACTATTGTGCGTCATAGCTCCACCCAGCTCTTCCTGAGTGGTTATCTCGCCGGTGACCGCTTTGATCACATCCGGCCCGGTGATAAACATAAAGCTGGTCTTCTTGACCATAAACACAAAGTCGGTCATGGCAGGAGAATAAACTGCCCCACCGGCGCAAGGCCCCATCACGGCCGTGATCTGAGGAATCACTCCGCTGGCCCGGGAATTTCTAAAGAAGATATCGCCATAGCCCTTCAGAGCATCTACCCCTTCCTGGATCCTGGCGCCACCGGAGTCGTTGATCCCGATGCAGGGAACTCCGCTTTTCAAGGCCATATCCATCACTTTACAGATTTTGGCGGCGTGCATTTCACCCAAAGAGCCGCCGCGGGCAGTGAAATCCTGCGAGAAGGCAAATACGGGGCGGCCATTTACCAAACCGTGCCCAGTAACTACTCCATCGGAGGGAATATCGATATCTTTCATGCCAAAATTGTCACAGCGATGGCTGACGAACATATCCAGCTCCCGAAAGGTGCCGGCATCAAAGAGTAAATCAAGCCGCTCACGGGCAGTGAGCTTGCCTTTTGCTTGCTGTTTGGCGATGGCTTTTTCGCCACCCATCTGCAAGCTCTTCTTTTCTTTATCCAGCAGTATCTGGATACTCTCTTGTGTGGTTTGCATTTATACCTCTTCTTTATTCATTTCATACTCAAAAGACTACAGTAAAGACACATGGCAAAATCCCCCTGCTTTGTCAAACAAAATATTAGGGACGGGGGAAGAAAGGGGAGTTTTTTTGGAGTAGAGAGGGTTGAGGGTGAGATGGGGAGATGGAGGAAGTTGAGAGGGTTTAGTGGTTTAGTAGGTTCAGATGCTTTTTAAGATACTGAATCTTCAATATGCCTTGAAAGACTTTAGCTGGCGGCTTAGCCGCCATTCACAGGGCTGACACCCGCAACAAGACTTTTCCCCCGCCTTTCAAGGCGGGGCAAACCGCAGCTATATTTACCTCTTGCGCGTGTGATCTTGATTTGGCTGCGAAAAACGTCTAAACTCCCTAAACCCTCTCTCCCCAATATAATCAGATGGGGCAATTCGTAGGGCGCCTATATAAACTATCGTAAATGTGAACATACAGCTGCGTGTGCCTGGCCTTTAAAGGCCAGGAAAAAGTCTTGGCCAGATAGCTGCTCCGCGATGTGCCGGTTAAAACCGGCACCTAAAGTCTTTCAAGGAAGCAAACTACCATAACGGACGATGCCACGCTTTATATTGGCAATTAAACCCAGCTCCCGATATCTTTCAAGGAAGCAAGCAGATAGCAGCATCACTTTATTTCACTACCGGCACACGGATAGTCTGGCTGAATCCCGAACGGGTCTTTATCCGCAGGATGTGCATCCCTGAGGCTTTTGCAGCAAAGGGGATGGTGATCTCCCGAGCGGGATTTTGCGTGTGGAAGCTATCCAGCTTTTGCCCCCGGATATTGTAGATATCTATATCCAGAAGGGGCAGAGCTTCTGGAGCTTTGTGCCTCAAAACCAGGTTGCCCTTGTGAAAATAGGCAAAAATATCCAGGAAGGGGGCACCAGGCTCCGGATGGGAATCACTGAGGGATATACTCTGGAATGTCTGAGCCGGGATCAGGTCTATATCAAAGCTTTGATCATCATGAATAATATGGATTTGCTCCAGATCATAATCCGATTGGTTCTTTAGCTGGATATTGAGCTTACCGCCCGCCTGGCTGCTGGATACTATGCGTAAATCTTCCAAAGCAATCATCCTGTCCAGGACCTGCTCCAGGGTATCTATCCAAAGACCCCTGTGGGTCTGATAGTAATCTAACATAACAAGCCTGTCATTTACATCTTCCCGAATCTCATGTACACCATCGGGCAAAACGGTATAAAAGGGGATCAAAGCGGAGGTTTCGGCAAAAAAGAAGTGTGTATAGACCACGCAGAGCCCGTTTTCATTCAAGAGACGGTCGAGATTCTCTGCTGTGAGCTGATGTTTCATATCGCTGAGATATCCGATTTCGGTGGCTTCCCAGGTACCCATTTTGGTGCGTCCATAAAACCACACAGGGCGTGTGAGATGGTCAAATTCGTAAAGTCTGTGCGGCAGGCGCCAGGGCTCCGTAAAAGAATTGATGGGATTGGTATAGGGAGCATCACCCAGCCAGACATAATCTATATTGGAGTCGTTTATGGCATCGAGTATATAGTATTCACTTTCGGGATTCCAGCCTTCGACGCAGAAGTCTTCGGGGTTGTTTCCCCAGGAATGGTCTATCCAGGTGCGGATATTGTATTCGCCCATTTCATGAATCAGATTTTGATAAGTCTGATAAGATAGATCTCCAAAAAAACTATAGGTGTGATATCCAATGCTGATGCCATGGTCCATCAGCGAAGACCAGAGCTCTCCTAAAACCGGCTTTGAGGCGCCAAAGACGGTGTTTGTGAGCTTGATATTATTGGCGATAATGCCTTGATTCAGATATTTTGGGCTATTGGGGTCGGAGGAGCCAAAATACACGGCGTTCATCCGCTTAAGGCCTTCTCCATCAGCATCATTTGTGATGACGAGTGCTGCCCTTTTGTCTCCCAGCCAGCGATTAATCTTGATCACAGCAGGCCTGCTCTCAAAGATGAGGAAGCTGTAATAGTTTTCATCTCCCGGATGACGTTTCATGGTATCGGTCAGGGTATCAAAGTAATTCAGCTCAGGATTGAAGCGGCGGGCAAAATGCAGGCTGTTGTCATATAGCCAGATGGTATCTTCTGAGATCCAATCAAGATTTGCGCAGCCCTCATAGTTTGATCCCACTATCCACAGGGAACTGTCCGCAAATTCATATTCAATGATCCTATCGGTGTATGGATACAGATATTGATTCAGCGTGGCATCACGCTGAGAGATGGCTTTCGGTCCGCGCAGAATCTGCTGGGGCTGCCTTTCCGTAAAATTAAGCTTCAGGCCAAAATCACGAATATAAATCTCATCAAAAAAGCGGGCAGAAACCTCGACCTGCTTGGCCGGAGCGTGAAATGCCCGAAGGTCCTTGACCTTTACGTCAAACTCCATAAGAGCATGCGTATAGCGAATGATCACGCTGTCTGCAAAAACCGTGGCCTCCGAATCAAAGGACAGATCACTATGCTGCATTTGAGCGTGCCGGATAGTAACTAAAGGCTCAAGTTCAAAATAGATGCCATTCAAAAAGTAGCTGCCATCTTGAGTAAACCAGCCTTGTGCCAGGATCACGCCGGGCACAAAGAGCAGAAGGCAGAGGATATAAGCGTATTTTCTAAACATTTCAATTCCTTTGGGTGGCAACGCTTTTTCCTAAAAGATAGCGTTGCTTTAGTTTTTTGAGATCGGTATATTGAGAGAGCAATAACCCCAATAAGGTGAGGCTAAGGCCGATAATAGTACGGAGTCCGATCTGATCTCCCAAAATCAGAAAAGCCAGCACCACGGTAAAGACGGGGATCAGGTTTGTAAAGATATTGGATTTTGCCACCCCCAGGCTGCGGATCACATCGGTAAAGAGCACAAAGGCTCCGATAGTGGCAAAAAGCGACATTGCTATAATGGTATAGATACCTTTCAAGGAATGACTTACGTTCATGAAATGACTGCCATCGACGATCAGGAATAAAGGCAGAAAATACAGGGTGCCAAACAGGCTCTGGTAAGCAACTATGCTCAAAGTGCTGTATTTCAGGGTAAGTGGTCTTACTAAAAGGCTATAGCCTACAGCTCCAAAGATGGCCAGGGTGAGGAACATAATGCCGATGAGAGTGGCCTTGAGCTCTGTGCTACCAAAGCTCATTATCACCACGCCGAGACAGGATACTATCACACCCAGGATCACATAAATACTGAGTCTTTCTTTCAAAAACAGCCAGGCCCCCAAAGCGGCAAAGATGGGGATGGTGGCGATGATGATGCTGGCCAATGAGCTGGATACATATTGCATGGCGTTGGCTTCGCCATTGAAATACAAGAAAGGCTCAAAGAATGCCACGCCCATCAGGCGCCAAAGGTCTTTGCCTGCTATCTTCTCCCATTTCCGGCCGATCAGTATTACCGCAAAAAGTATGCTGGCAGCCAGAAGCAAACGTAAGAATACTACCTCGTAGGGACGATAAGTTTCATAGGCTATCTTGTACCAGACGAAGGTGATCGCCCAGCAAAACATGGCTGCGATGGCACGCAGATACGTGACCCAGAGTTGCTTAGGCTTTGGTTTAGACAAAGTCTTTCACTTCTCCGGCTGGGATATGTTTGAGCTTGCCGCCGTCGTTTATATCACGGCAGGGGCCTGCTTCGATCTTACCGCTATCGGTATAGCCGCGTAGCTCCCAAAAGCCGGGCACGTAGTGGTCCATCAGCTCTATTTTGACGATGCTTTTGGCGGATTTGTAACCCCAGAGATAGGGGGTAAAGCCTCTTACCGGTCCGCCATAATCTTCCGTAAGCAGCTCACCATCAAAGGCCCAGGCCAGCAGAGAGCGCTCTTTTTCGGCGATCTTCCGCGGGATGGAGGTATCGTAGATCAGCCCCATAGACCAAAATCTAAGCTGGGTGCAGGAATCTCGCACCTTTACCAAATCCAGGATGTCAGCCATAGCCACGCCGGTCCAGGCGCCATAGACAGACCATCTGGTAACGCTGGTAAGCCTTGCATTTACGGTGCTTTGCGGCAGATTCTGTAAATCCTGCCAGGAGAGGGTAAGGGGATTCTCACAAGAGCCGGATATTTCTATCTTCCAGTCTTCCCGTTTTAAGCTGCCAGGATGGCCTTCGGCCCAGAAGATGGGGGTATTGAGTTTGGCAAGTTTATGCATCTTTGTCTCCTAAATGTGCGATAATATCTGAGGGAGTGAGGGAAAAGCTGAGCTGCTTTTTGCTAAGCCTTTCTGCAGTCTGGCCCATAAGCAAGGAGGCGGAAGTGGCGGCAATATCCAGCGTAAGGCCTTGAGCGGCAAAAGATGAGATAATGCCACAGAGCAGATCGCCGCTTCCTCCGGTGGCCAGGGCGTCGTTGCCTGAGGTCAGTAGCGCAGTTTGAGCCTCATCCATATAAATACTGGTGTGAGATTTGAGCAGAATAGGGCATTTTACTTTGGCCTGATAGCTTCTAAGTGCCTGCAGCATATTTTGCTTTAGCTCTCCCATGTCGAGGCCGGCCAATCTGCAAAACTCGCCCTTATGCGGAGTGAGCAGGAAATTGCCTTTGGATAGATACTTTGTAAGCTTCGGGTGCTTGCTGATCAGATTCAGGGCATCGGCATCCACCACGGTGGGGACCTGAGACTCGCTTAGGATTAGTTCCAAAAGGGACAGCGCATAGGCATCCTGGCCCATTCCGCAGCCGATGGTGATGGCATCTGCCTTTTGGATGAACTCTCGCAGCTGCCGGGCATCCGGGGTCTTGTTATCCGCAGTTTCGGGGATGGGATGTACCATGATCTCATCTGTGAGGCTGGTATAATAAGGGTAAAGCTCTTTGCGGATATACAGATAGATGAGTCCGGCCCCGCTTTTCAGAGCCGCTTTGCTGGCCAGTCTTACGCTGCCCAGATAGCCGATGCTGCCACCGATAATCAGCACCCTGCCATAGCTGCCCTTATGGGCATCATCATGGCGCTGGGGGAGGATGTATTCAGTGATGTGGTAGCTATTTACATCTTCTTTGTAGCTGGTGGGAATGCCGATGGGGATGGTGAATGTTTCGCCGCAATACTGCCGGCCATTTTCCAGAAGATGGCCGTATTTCAGCTCTTCTATAGCCAGGGTGATATCCATCTTCATGCTGGAGCCGGCTCCGGTATTGGCATCGATGCCGGAGGG
>Ga0172382_10008668_pt1 | contig 14084 bp, 13 predicted proteins | sample Leawel138RmetaG_FD_122245 | JGI IMG/M metagenome (GOLD analysis project Ga0172382, IMG submission 122245) | Leachate microbial communities from a municipal landfill in Southern Ontario, Canada - Leachate well 138R metaG | ecosystem: Engineered > Solid waste > Landfill > Unclassified | place...
AGTATTCCTTCACTCCCCGCTGGTCCGTCAAGTCCAGTTCCTGGCTGGTTCGACAGGTCAAATTGGTATACCCGCTTTTTTCAAGTTTTCTCTTGATCGCCGAACCCACCAACCCCCGGTGCCCGGCAATATAAATTTTAGCAGTGAAATCCAATTTATTCACCCTCGTGTCTATTCGCCCAGTTTGTCATAGATAGCGCCAGTTTCCCGGGCACATCTTTCCCAACTGAACATTTTTTCATGCTGATACCCTTTTTTGACCAAGCTTTCCCTTAGCTCTTCATCGTAAAGCACCATTTCCAGTGCCCGCGATATATCTTCCGGTTGGCGGGGATTAAATAAAACCCCCGCTTCTCCCACAATTTCGGGAATGGAACCGGCATTGCTGGCTGCGACAGGGCAACCGTAATGCATGGCCTCCAAGGGAGGGATGCCAAAGCCCTCGTGAAGAGACGGGTAAACAAAACAGGCGGCATTCTTATATAAATTAATTAAAACCTCGTCATCGCCGGTTATTTGATTAACTTTTTCATGTACCTTTAATTCCTCAAGTTCTCTGCGTTCGGCCGGAGTAATCTTTTCTCCGCCAAAGACCACTAGCTGAAAGTCTGACATTATTCTTCTATTTAAGGCGTATGCCTGGATGAAATGAACAAAATTTTTGTATCCCCGCCGGTTACCGACATAAAGAATGTAGGGCTTCTGAATTATTGCCTCACAACCACCCGGGTCGTGCACCAATGAGTTAGCCAAATAGACGACAAAGACCTTTTGCTCGTCAATACCCAGCATATTGATTAAATCCCGCTTGGTAGATTCGGAAATGGCGATGACAGCGTCCGCGCTTTCCACTGCCAGTTTTTTTGATCTGGATGTAGTGTCATCTGCCAGAAACAACTGTGGATAAAGTTCATGAATCATGTCAAAAACAGTGATCACTTGCCTTCCCTTGAACCGTTTTGCCCCGGTGTGGTAATAAGTGGGATGATAAATATCGTATCTATTTTGGCACAGCCTGAACCAGCCGTTAAAAAGATTTTTATTCACTAAACCCAGTACCTGCCACGCACGCCCGGTCCTGGGCAGGTCCGGAATTTTTTTTCCCCGCACCAAGAGATCCTCGCCGGATAGTTTTTCCAGCCCGTATTCATTTTTAATCAGCCCTGCCCAAACCTCGGCCCGGAACAACCGGCTTTCAGTACTTCTTTTGATTAACTCATAAAAGTACCGGGAAACGCCCCCGTATTTCTGCATCGTCCAGATTTGGTAGTCATATAATACCCGGAGCATACCCACCCCCCAATTGCACCATTTTTAAATCTTCCCTGACCATTTCCTCAATAATCCCGGGCAGGTCTTTTGACGTATTCCAGCCCAGCCTGTTTTTAATCTTATGGTTGTCACCGCACAAAGGAACCTCTTCGGCCTCCCGGTAAAACATCCGGTCAGTCACCACATGTTCTCTATAATCCAAATGCAGCATGGAAAAAGTGGTCTTTATAAAATCCAACACTGTATGAGTTTTACCGGTGGCGACGATATAGTCGTCGGGCAGATCCTGCTGCATCATCAACCACATGGCCCGCACATAATCCGGGGCGTAACCCCAATCACGCCGGGCGTGTAGGTTGCCCAAAACGAGTTTTTGTTCCTGTCCCGCTTTGATTCTGGCGGCAGTGGATGTAATTTTTCTGGTTACGAATTCAAAACCCCGTCTCGGTGATTCATGGTTATACAGGATGCCGGCACAAATAAAAATGCCGTATCTTTTTCTATATATTTTGGCTAAACAATAGCCTGCAAGTTTTGAAATACCGTACATTGAACGCGGGCTGAACGAAGTAGACTCGTTCTGGGGAAAAGTGTCGATGTAGCCGAACATTTCACTGGAGCCGGCAAAATAGACCCTGCACGAGGGGACCACTTCCCGGACTGCTTCCAGCAGATAATGAGTTCCGTTAAAATTGGTGGTTACAATGGATGATTCATCCAAGCCATCGTTAACAAAGCTCACGGCAGCCAAATGGTAGCACTCATGGGGTCGCACATCCCTTATAACCTTGTAAAGGGAAAGCTGATTCTCCAGGGATGCACCATGCAGGCAGATTCTATCCCGCAAATGGGCTATATTCCTCAACCGGTGACCGTAATCCTCAAAGGATACTTTGCGTATAGTTCCGTGCACCTCGTAGCCTTTTTCCAGCAACAGTTCCGCCAGGTAAGAACCATCCTGGCCGCTGATCCCCGTAATCAGGGCTTTTTTCATTTTACATATGTCCCCCAACCCGTATTTTTTAATGCTAATAAGATCACGGGCTTGATTAATGAGTTAATTGTTAATTATTTATTATCACTGCAAAAAATACCGGGTGTAAAATTTGCGGGTTTATATTTCTGTTCATCCTGCGGGTAAATCTAACATACCTCCAGAACAAAGCCCTGATCATTTTTTTTATATACTCCTTCCACCCGCCGAACACATACTCTTCGAAGCCATGGAAGCAGATGTTTCTAAAGCCGGCCGTTATCAGAACCTGCTGCAGGCTGTGCTCAATATACCCAACTTCGTGGGTAATGTCATTGTACCTGTGCAGGTAACCATCAGGTGCTTGTAGATTGGGTACTTGAATAATTAAAACTCCGGCCTCTTTTAGTGTTGATTTGATGGCCTTTAAAAATTCGATGGTATGCTCCTTTTTTATATGTTCAAGAACATCAAGGAGCGTGATCAGGTCAAATTCATCTTTTTTTTCCTGAAGCCATTCCGTAGAATTATCAACCAGCATACAATTCAAACCAAGAGATGAACAAAAACCAACTGTACTGGGAGAGATATCTAGGCCAAGGTATTTTTCATACCCCCAGGTTTTCATGCAGGAAAGCATTTCCCCCCTCCCGACGCCGATATCCAGAACCCTGGCATTTTTATCGGTGGGGAAATACGACCGGTAATTTTTTTCAAATTGGATTAACTTTAATGATGCCTGTTCGTGCCTGCCAAAAGCATTTTCAATATATGTGTCAAAGATCTCTTTCATCCGGTTTCCCTTTCCTCCGTAATGGCTTCTGAAACGGGGCTCAACTTGTTATAGCTTAGATTTATTTTAGAATCCGGTATGGTTCTGGAAGGCAGGCACCGGTTAACATAATAAAATAGTATTTTATTAAACCTTTTTAACAGCTTTAGTTTCCACCGGGGAAATCTTTTTTCTGTAAAACAGTGCAGCGAGCGCCCGTCGGTCCAAAGTTGCAAGTTGAATTGTTTTGCCATCCAGTACAGCGTTTTCACATTATAAAACGAAACATGTTGGCCCGTGTTAAATACGTAATAGCGCCAATGGTCCGGGTGCGGAATATGATTCCCGTACAGCTCAGTAGTAAATAAAATGTTTTTGTTTTTTAAGTAATTAAACATTTCTTCCATTGTTTTCAGCGGGTCATCGAAATGCTCGAAAACCTCAATAGCAGTAGCTCCGTCATATACCGGTAATTTTTTGGCTTCAAAGCCACGGGCAAATAAGTTTTCAGCATACTTATCAAATGAGTAAAAATCAAAACCCACGTCCCGCATTAACCTGGTAAAAATGCCATGTCCTCCCCCATAATCTATAAACTTGCCTGCTCTGAAAAAAAGGAAATACATGAATACAGAAGCAGTTTTGCTTATGTTAATGTTACGGGAAAATATACCTGTATCTGCAGCACTGGTAGCAGAAGAATAAGCTTCATCAAGCCAGTAGGGCTTCTCCGTTTGCAGTAACGCACAATTTCCACAAACAAAGTATTTTACGTTGTATTTACCCAGTACCGGGTGCGAAAAAACATATTCCAGCGAATTACCGCATAACCTACATTGTTCTTGCAGTTGTTTCAAGCTCTTACTCCCTTTTTAAACAAAAATAAGTTTGCACCGGCGCCAAAACTGCTCCTAAGGATATGGACACAATGGAACCCAAAATAACACCACTGGTACCCAGCGCTATATTTTGGGCCAAGTAAATAGACAGGGGGATATTGATTAAACCCGCCAATATAGCACTGCACATCTGAAGGTTTATGTTACCAATACCATTGAGGAAACAGGCAAAGATATTACTCCACATTAATACGATGACATACAACCCCATTAGCACAACTAGTAAATAATCGACGTTCAGACCATTACCCAGCCATAAAAAGATTATTTTTTCAGCCCCGATGACCAGGATGCCCACGCCCAAAACCATAGGTATCATCAGCAGCAGTAACTTTCTTAATGCGGCTTTGATCCAGGGATAGTCTTTATTGACATTAGCCTCGGTAAAAGCAGACCAAAAGGGGGTCAACAGGATCCCGTGGGCGATGGTGAATACACTGAACAGTTTAAAAACCACCTGATAGGGTACAACATGTTCCGGGCCCAGCACCTGGGTTATGATCAAATTGTCAGTGGTAAGAATAACCAATACAGCTATTTTAATAACAAAGAATTTAATACCCAGGTTAAATAATTCCGAACAATATCTCCCATCCACGGTGCGCCAAGAGGGACTGGTTTCCCTGTACCTGGTTGCGAACAATACAATATTGAATAAAAAAGCCACCGCCACGGTGATTAAACCGTATAAAAAACCCACGGCATTTAAACTGCCGTCACCGGATTTAGCCCATAAGGACAGGGCAATAAAGATCAGTATATTGGTGATTAAAGTCATAAACGCGGGAACCGCTGCGTCCTGGTAGGCTAATGCCACCGATTTAATTAGGAAAAACAAAAAGTTAAGCAGATATAATACAATTAGGCAGCCGCATAACAGACTGAGCTGGTTTTCATGCACTGCATTGCTGTTAAATATTACCTCCCAACTAATCCATGGAGAAACCTTGATAAAAATTAAACCGGTTAAAGCAACAAATATCCCGATAATTACGTACGCTGTGCTAACAAATATTTTTCCGGTTTCCTGATTCCCCCGGGCCAGGGATTCGGCCAGCTTGTTCCTTAAGCCATTGCCCAGTCCCAGGTCGAAGAGGTTGATCCAGGCAAGAATCGACAACAGGATTAGCCATATTCCATAAAGCTCTTCATCCAGTAAATTATAAGTAACCCTGACAATGCCAAAGCTCAGTAATACCGTCAGGCTTCTGCCGATTAAAATATAAACAACGTTCCTTTTGGCCTTCGCCGTTCTGCCACTGCCCAAAGCCAGTGTTCTTTTTAATCTGTTTATCATCTTAGTTGTTACTCATAATAACCGGGCACCAGGAAACCTTCCCTCTGGCAAAGCAGGTCTTTTTCTGCTTCGGCCAGATCCGCTTGCACCATGGTTTGCACTAATTCCCGGAACGAAACCTTTGGCACCCAGCCCAGTATGCTCCTGGCCTTGGCGGGATCCCCCAGCAACATATCCACTTCTGTAGGCCTGAAATATTTAGGGTCCACCTCCACCAGTGTCTTTCCGGACACCCTATCAATGCCTTTCTCTTCTCGCCCCCGGCCCCGCCACTGTATTTCCATGCCGGCTTCGATAAAGGCCCGGGTTACAAATTCCCGCACCGGGTGGTTTTCCCCGGTGGCGATTACGTAATCGTCCGGCTTTTCCTGTTGCAAAATGAGCCACATGGCCTCCACATAGTCCGCGGCGTGTCCCCAGTCCCTCCTGGCGTCCAGGTTCCCCAGGTAAACCTTTTCCTGCAGCCCCAATTTAATTCGGGCCACGGCCCTGGTTATTTTCCTGGTAACAAAAGTCTCCCCCCGCAATGGGGACTCGTGGTTAAACAAAATGCCGTTGCAGCCAAAAATATTGTACGCCTCGCGATAGTTCACGGTAATCCAGTAGGAGTATAGTTTGGCTGCGGCGTATGGGCTGCGGGGATAAAAGGGGGTTTTTTCCGTTTGGGGGGTTTCCTGCACCTTTCCGTACAGCTCGCTGGTGGATGCTTGATAAAATCTGGTCTTTTTGACCAAATCCAGAATTCTTATAGCTTCCAGCAACCTCAGTGCACCCAGGGCATCCGCATTGGCGGTATATTCCGGAGATTCAAAAGAAACCGCCACGTGGCTTTGGGCAGCCAGATTATAAATTTCGTCGGGCTGTATTTCCCGGATAATTCTAATCAGGTTAGTAGAATCGGTCAGGTCACCGTAATGCAAAAAAAAATTAACATCCTTTTCGTGCAAATCCCTGTAAATGTGGTCGATTCTGGCCGTGTTAAATAGTGATGACCTCCGTTTGATACCGTGCACCAGGTAACCCTTTTTCAACAAGAATTGGGCCAGGTAAGCCCCGTCCTGGCCGGTAACCCCGGTAATCAGCGCCACTTTTTTCATTTTGTTGTTCCCCTAACACCTTCCAAAGTCATCATCAAGCCTGACTATATCGTCCTCCGCCAGGTACTGCCCCAGTTGAACTTCTATGACTTCCAACGGCACCTTGCCCGGGTTGCCCAGCCTGTGTTTAAGTCCGGATTTAAAAAAAGTGCTCTCACCGCTGCGCACGATGTATTCTTCGCCTTCCACAGTCACCTTGGCCGTTCCGCTCACCACTATCCAGTGTTCACTGCGATGGTGGTGCAACTGATAACTTAACTTTTTCCCGGGGAGAACGGTAATCCGTTTTATTTTATAGAAAAGCCCTTCCTCCAATATCGTATAGGACCCCCAGGGCCTGTAAGTAGTCAGGTGAAAGTCTGCCCTGGTGTCGTTACTTGCTTTTAATCTTTCTACCACTGCCTTGACTTTTTGGGATTGTTCCCTTTTACAAATGAGCAAGGCATCCCTTTCATCAACAATGATTAAATCGTCGACACCTATTAATGCCACCGCTTTATCCGTACCGGTATAGATCAGGTTGTTGTCGGCATCAATTAGTATATCGCTGCCGAAGGAGATATTCCCCTTGCCGTCGGCGGCAAACTGATCATAAAAAGTATCAAAACTGCCAAGGTCACTCCACTTGACATCCAGGGGAATAACCGCTACCCGTTGTGATTTTTCCATGATCCCGTAATCCATGGATATACTGGGCGTTCTTTGATAAGCCTCTTTAACGTCCACCGTCTGGAAAGCCTGGTAAACTTCCTCACAGTGTTTTCTTAATTCCATGGTAAAAAAATCCGCCCGAAACATAAATATGCCGCTGTTCCACAGGTAGCCCTGTTCCAGATAGGTTGACGCCCCTTGGATGTCCGGCTTTTCTTTAAATTCATCCACCTTATAACCCACTACCAACGACGTTTGGGGTTTAATATAACCATAGCCGGTATGCGGTCTGCCCGGGCGAACACCATAGGTAACAATATAATTATCAACCAATTGTTTACCTTTATTGATGGTGCACTGGAATTTACGCTCGTCTGCCATTAAATGATCCGACGGGAAAACCGCGATGATTTCGTTTCCATATTTTTTTATCTCTTTTACGCCGTAATATACGGCCGGAAGAGTATTTTTTCCCGCGGGCTCCACCAGGATTTGGCTTTCATCAAACTTGTAACCTAATTCTTCGATTTGGCCCAGAACCAAGAATTTATAGTTACTATTTGTGACGATAAATATTTCCGACGGACCAGTTAACAAAAGGCACCTTTGTAAAGACATTTGAAAAATGGATCTGTCCATGTTTTTTAATTTTACAAATTGTTTGGGGAAGTTAGTTCTACTGATGGGCCACAATCTGGTGCCGCTGCCGCCGGCCAGGATGATCGCTTTAACCTGCCGTACCCCCTTTTACCTGGCCCAATCATAAGTATTTCTTGATTGGACGGGTCATTTTACGTTTTTCATTTATCCGCTGGTATCACCTCGGCGGCATGAATGTATCAAGAACTTAAAATTATATACAATTACCTTATGTCAACGATAAAAATATGACACCCGGATGGGTTGGTAGTTAATGGCAGGAACTAACTAATAAGTACTCTTAATGCGAGTAATTTCATTCATCCTCGCTAATGGACCATAAACACTCGAATATATCCTATTGCACAGTTTAAACGGTTTTAGACCAGCCTCAATTGGATCACGATAAAATTTTAACTTTTCATGAAACAAATCTTTTGCATATTCATATAGTTCCATGTCAATTGAATTATTTTTGCTAATAATATCCTTAACACTATCCCCAATGGAGCTCAATGTTGGCCTACTTCGCGATGCGTTTTTTTTATAATAATAAATCTTATCCCATTTAAAAATTTCCCTTAAAAGCAAAACTGAAACATCAAACTCTTCAGTTATACCTACGAACGAAAAATATTTTTGTAAATTTATTTTTGCAATTTTAAGATCATTTCCGTCTATGATATCCTTTTTATTAAAGTCTATAACTTCACCATCAAATGAAGCCAAAAGCCTTGTCTGCCCATTGCATAATTCACTCGTTAATTCACTTAAAACATATTCTTTCAATGACATGCCTCTTCCACATACTTCCTCATGCAAATAATGTTCTGGCTGCCGTAAAACATAATAGTAATGAGAAACTACTCTATCAATTGGATCTCTAAGCATAGTAATATATTTTACACTGATGTCCTTTGGTAAATAATTATGCAAACCGTACCCAATATGCCCCCTAAAACAGCTATATTTACTTTTTTCACTACCAGTTAACTTAATGAAACTCTCAAATGAGTTTTCTTTATTAAACTGAAAGATGGTTCCTTTTTGATAATTCTTGTTTATGATATTATTTAATGCAGTCCCACCAGCTTTCGGTATATGCACAAAAATTAAAACAGAGTCCACACTTATCCCCTCTATTATCTGGAATTGTGCTATTTTATCAATACATCCTTTAAAAAACTTTTCACTCCTCTTAAGTGTCGGTGATAATCACCTTTGAAAAGACTCCATAATAGAGGTCCCCAGCGTTTAATGCGCCTTGCTTTCTTTAAACGCTCTCTATGCAAAGCAAATTCCAGGCGCCGTCTGCATTCAACTAGAAACTCTCTTAACCTGATTTGATTTACCATCTCTGTGTCCAACTGGTCGGCTATTTCCCCCAAACGCCGACACATTGCCTCCCAGCGTTGCCTATCACCGGTATACACTGGAGTGCCCGAGGATTGTAAAACATTTTTCCACCTGGTCAGCCATTCGTCTTCCAGGGTGGGGTCAATGCCACAGTTATTGCCATGTCGGCGATAGAATATCAACGACTTACCTACCGGTCTTATCCCTGTAACCGCATGGGCAATAAAAACAATCCAATGATCATGGCCCCATCCTTTGTAAATAGGAAGAATAATATCTTTTAGTGAGGAACGAAAAGCCATTGTGCAGCCGTTTATCCCTACCCCTTTGATCAACTGACAGGCGGAACGCACGCTGCTTATGCCCAGGTTCTTGCGCCTGCCAAACAGCGTCTCGCCCGTCGGCTTCAGTGATTTATCGGTGATTACTGCGTCACTGTATACAAGGCCTATCCTGTGGTCTTCAATAAAAGGTGCGCTCATGCTTTTTATTTTGTCGTAAAACCATACATCATCCTGGTCACTCAGAAAGATAATGTCTCCGGTAGCCAGTTGAATAGCCTGTCCGAAATTCTTCACACAGCCAAGGTTGATCTGATTCTTATAAACCCAAACCTTACCGGGGTGTTTTACAGCAATGCTGCGCACAATATCAACTGTATTATCCGTGGACCCGTCATCACAAACAATTACCTCATCCGGAGGCCTGGATTGCTTTAATATGCTGTTCATCTGCGCTTCTATAAAACGTCCTCCGTTGTAAGTACACAGAGCCACAGATATCTTTAACTTTTGTGCGTCATACATGTTTATATCCCCATCATTGTTTTTCGTATGTCAGTTAACCATGACGTCCCGCCCTGACTTACCATTGAAATTTTTGTCATTACTTGTTGGTTGGGATGGGTTTGCCAACCACAGTCATCCTGCCGGTCATCCCAAGCCAGGATAAAACAGCAGCCACAGGGTACGAAACCCTATGGAACAGGCTGGAGCGGGCCATGTTTCTAAGCAAGCCGCTTACCCTGCCGCAGCCAAGGCGGTCTTCAATAAGCAGTGCCAGGCTGGCCGGTATATTACTGATATTCTTTTGGTAATATACCTTTTCCAGATTAAAACCGGTCCTGGTAAACAATTCATTTACAGAATGGCAAGTAAAATGTGATAAGTGCCTGGGGATTTCCAGAGCGAACCAGTTGGGGCCAAAGAGTTTAAATTCCCAGCTTGCCGCGTTGGGGATTCCAAAGGCAACAACCCCCCCCGGCCTTATAATGCGCCGTATTTCCTTAAGCGTCCCAACCGGATCATGCAAATGCTCCAGCACCATCCATCCGGTTACCACGTCAAAACTCTTATCCGGAAATTTTGCGCTTTCCAGCGTCCCGTGGTGAATATCTAATCCTAATACCTGCCGACCAAAGTTAATCGGTTCTGCTGCTATATCCACTCCGCATACTTCCCACCCCAGCTTTCTGGCATATTCCAGAAAGCTCCCATAAGAACAACCAATTTCCAATAATCGCCCTCCGGGGATTATTGGGGGTAAAAAATGGCTTCTTGAATCAAAAAAGTTTTTTAACCAAGTCATTTTTTTAGTTTTTGATTGTTGCCTGTTAAAGTTAGCCCCCGGCTGATGAGGCCTATAGGAATCTGGATAATACATACTTATAGCTTCAGGTTTGGGGCGTGGGTTTGTATAAATTAATCCGCAGCCTTTACATTCATACAGGCTGAAGTCTCCCTCAATGCCATGCCAGCGGTCTTTAACCGGCATCAATAAAATAGCATGTTCATTCCCGCAAATATAACATTTAGGCACTGTTTCCAGCCAATCAGCTGTCATATTATTCATTCCTAACACCAGGCGTATGGTAATAGCTATTGTCTTTTAATATATCAACCAGCTTTGGGATGTTAGATTCAACTGCATATTCTTTCTCCACGGTTTCCCGGGCTTTCTCTGCCATATATGCATGGGCAGCAGGATTTGACATTATTATTTCCAATACTTCTACCCACTGGGTGGTACCGGCAGCCAGGTATCCGTTTAGACCATCTTGAATGATTTCGCTGTTCACCCCTACCGGTGATGCTATGGCAGGCACGCCTGCCGCCATATATTGCAGCAGCTTTAACCCGCACTTTCCCCGGGACCATGCATCATCGGTAAGAGGCATAACCCCGATATTAAAGGATTTAATAAGCTCAACTTCGCCATCCAGCGTCCATGGCAAGCATTCAACTTTAACCCCCGGGCAGTGATATTCTTTGCCACCTACTATCCTTAGAATGATTTCCTGTTTTTGGGCAATCTGCTGCAGAGCAGGCCTAATCAAGTCTAAATAAGGCAACGTGGACGGAGTGCCGATCCAGCCAATCACAACCGGGTCACCCCAATTATATTTGGGCTTCGGCGCTGGGTATTTAGCCAGTTCGACACACGTAGGCAGCACGCATACGTTTTTATTGTAACCGCGGGCATAATCGGCCAGGAAATTGTTACCAGCAACAACGCCGTCACAAAGTTCTATAACCCTTTGCAGCCTACCCGGGCAAGTAAATCTTTCAACCCATGTTTTTTTTCGCACCTCAGAAATTGTGAAAATAGCATCATCATAATCAAATATTATTCGTTTGCCCAGCAGCTTTCCCAGCTTGCAAAGCATAACCTCGGGAAAAGGATATACATGGGGCAAAACCAGTTTTTGAATATAAACAGTGTCGTAAAAGGCCAGTCTAAATAGCGCTATCACCCTGGATAGGGCTGATAAACCAAAATACAATATTTTAGACCACATCCCCCCGGATGGCTTAAATTTATCGTAAAGGCGGGGAGTCAGGGCACTATGGCAGGATGCTTTGATTCCATAATGCCCAAGGTGAGGAAGGAACTGGTACACCCTGTACCTGGCTGAAGGCCCCTTGGGCGGTGTGTTGGTGAGGAATAAAACTCGCATCGCCTTAATTTCTAACTCCTTTGTACCATTTTCGGTAATAGTCTTTATATTCTCCCGACCTGATCCGTCTCCACCAACCGGGATGCTCGATATACCATTTAATGGTCTGCTCCAGTCCATCCCTGAACGAATATGCGGGCCGCCACCCAAGGGAATCCTTTATTTTTGTCCAGCCGATGGCATAACGCCGGTCATGCCCGGGCCTGTCAGAAACAAATTTAATTAGTTCTTCCGGTTTATTAAGCAATTCAAGTATTTGCTTTACCAATTCAAGATTGGATAATTCGTTATTAGCTCCGATATTATATACCTCTCCGGGTTGCCCGCCCTGGATAACGGCTTCCAGGGCCCGGCAATGATCGGCCACGTAAATCCAATCCCGAACATTTAAGCCGTCACCGTAAACAGGTATACTTTCGTTTTCCAATGTGTTGGTAATAACCAGGGGAATGAGCTTTTCAGGAAACTGGTACGGCCCGTAATTGTTTGAACAACGGGTGATGATCACCGGCAAATTATAGGTTTTATAGTAAGACCGACACAAAAGATCAGCTGAAGCTTTGCTGGCCGAATACGGGTTATTTGGGCCCAGCGAGGAGTCTTCAGTAAATTTGTTCTTTCCCTGTAAGGAACCGTAAACTTCGTCAGTGGATACCTGGATATGTTTTTGTATGCCATACTGTCGGGCCAGTTGTAACAGCACGAATGTGCCTGCAATGTTAGTGTTTATAAACGGGCCGGCATCCTGAATGCTGCGGTCGACATGTGATTCGGCGGCAAAATTAACTACTACATCTATCCCTTTCCGAAACAGCGCTTCCATAACAGAATTATCGGCTATGTCCCCTTTAACGAACCTGTAATTGCTGCATCCCTTCAGGCCCGCCAGGTTTTCCAGGTTACCGGCATAGGTTAATTTATCTACGTTAATGACTTTCCAGTTCGGGTGTTTGGTTATCATATGCCTGATAAAATTTGTACCGATAAACCCCGCCCCGCCGGTTACTAGCAGTTTCATAACTCACGCTCCCCTAATTTTGGCCAGATAACGGTCTAAAGCATCTTCCCACCGGGGCAGTAAATAACCAATGGTCTCTTGTAAGGGAAAAGGATCCAGCACTGTGTAACCCGGTCTTCGGGCATTGCATTTAAAATCTCTTGTACTGCAGGGAATTAGCTCAACGTCTTGACAGCATTTGATAAAAATTAATTCGGCAAATTTAAACCATGTTGTTAAGTTTTGATTGGTCACGTGGTAGACACCATAACAGCGGGTTTGCACAAGATCAGCCACTGCCCGGGCCAGGTCTTCTGTATAGGTGGGGCGGCCAAACTGGTCATTTACCACTTTTATGGGTTTACCCGAACGACCCAGGGCAAGCATTTTAAACACAAAATTTTCTCCGCCCAGACCAAATAACCAGCTGGTTCTGATTAAATAACTAGACTTTAACAGATCCAGCACCGCCCTCTCCCCCCATAGCTTACTGGCACCATAAACGTTTTGGGGACGCGGGTAATCGTATACGCCCCAAGGGCGATTGAGCCTGCCGTCAAAAACATAATCCGAACTGATTTGCACCAAGGAGGCACCTATTTCAGCACAGGCCAGCGCCAGGTTACGCGGTCCCAGTCCGTTAACTAAGTAAGCTTTAAAAGGTTCCGATTCAGCTTTGTCTACATCAGTATAGGCCGCACAGTTTACAATGATCCGGGGGGAAATGTCCCCAACAACCCTGCGCACTTGTTCCAGAACAGTTATGTCAAGGCTGTTGCGGTCCATGGCCGCAACAGCAAAACCACGGCGGTGAAATTCAGCCACCATATCCGTCCCCAACATCCCCGACGCACCGGTAATTAAAACTTTCACCGATGCTGAACCTCCCAGGTATAAGGCACTAGCGGGTCGTTATAAGCCAGCCTGTATTCATCCGGCTGCTGGTAGTTATATAACTCAGTGGGAAGGTTTACGATCAGGGCGATCTCACTGCCTTCGGCGGCAAAGCCGTGATATACCTCAGGCGGTATTTTAAGCAGGACGGGGTTAAGCTGACCAATATGAAAGACATTTACTTCTCCCCGGGTTGGACTTTTTTCCCGGGGGTCATACAGCACCACCCTGGCCATGCCGTTTACGCACACAAAATGATCCCATTGGAGTTTGTGGTAGTG
>Ga0172382_10008669_pt1 | contig 14083 bp, 11 predicted proteins | sample Leawel138RmetaG_FD_122245 | JGI IMG/M metagenome (GOLD analysis project Ga0172382, IMG submission 122245) | Leachate microbial communities from a municipal landfill in Southern Ontario, Canada - Leachate well 138R metaG | ecosystem: Engineered > Solid waste > Landfill > Unclassified | place...
ATTCATGATACAGTAGGTATGCTAAACATCATTACCGGAATTGCAACCACATTATCAGGAGTCATCACCGGCTATTTCTTGAAGAGGCATCCGGCTACTCCCATACAGAAGGTTATAGGGTTCTTAATAATAGGTACAGGCATGATATTGCTTGCCCTTCTCTGGAGTATTGATTTTCCTATCAATAAAAATCTATGGTCAAGCTCATTCACACTATTGACAGGTGGTATAAGCCTAATTCTGTTTGCGATATTCTATTATGTTATTGATGTAAAAGGATATTATAAGTGGTCGTTCTTTTTTACAGTTATAGGCATAAACTCAATCTTCATTTATGTATCTCCCCTTTTCATCAATTACGCTTACACGGGCAACACGCTATTTAATTGGTTGGGTCAACTGTCCGGCGCCTATGCGGCACCTGTTCTGACTCTTTGCACTGTATTGGTTAAATGGCTACTTTTATACTTTATGTACAAGAAGAAAATATTTATAAAAATTTAAAATTTATCCGGGCACTAATGAGGTTGACTACTTCATAATATTGCAGCTGTATATAAAGAATATCGCCATGCATTGTTTCTCGCATTACAAAATACACTTTAAAACATTAAATAATGGATAATTCAAGAAGAAGTTTTATAAAAAAATCGCTCCTCGGAACCACCTATATGGCTATGGGTGGTCTTGGTATGAGTGCAAAAAGTTATAAAAATATTGTTGGCTCGAACGAGAGGGTCGGTGTTGCAATAATTGGTCTGGGTCGTAGACTTGAGGCTTTTGTTGAACCTATCATGGATAAAGAAAATAATGTGCATCTGGTGTACCTGTGTGATGTAATGAAGAGCCAGAGGATACAGGGCGGGGAGAGATTCTCTAATGTTCTGTCCTATACTCCCCGTCTCGAGAATGATCTGCGCAAAATTCATGAGGACAAAGCTGTAGATGCTATCATACACTTAACACCTGATCATTGGCATGCACCCGGGGCATGCTACGCAATGCAAGCAGGGAAACATGTCTATGTTGAAAAGCCATGTAGCCATAACCCAAGAGAGGGTAAAATGCTACTTGAATTCCAAAACAAATATAATAAAGTAATTCAGGTGGGTAATCAAGCTCGTTCTTCAGATACAATGATTGAAATTGTCAAGGAGATACACAACGGGTTAATTGGGGAGACGTATGAGGCAATCGCTTTTTACTCTAACAGTAGAGGGGAAGTTCCGGTTCAACAACCTGCACCAATCCCTGAAGGGTTGGATTGGGACCTGTTTCAAGGCCCTGCACCAAGAAGGGAGTATACTCACAACACTTGGGATTATAACTGGCACTGGTACGATTGGACTTATGGCACAGCGGAATCAGGTAATAATATGATACATAGGTATGATTTAGCCAGGTGGGCAATGCAGTTGGATTTCCCTGAACAGGTTAAAGTAGAAGCAAAAAAGAGTCACTTTTTAGATGATGGTTGGACCATGTACGACACAATGAATTCTATTTTCAGATTCCCCGGCAATAAAATTATTAAAGGTGATTGTAAAAGCAGAAACGGTTATAATACGTATGGCCATAGCAATGGGGCAATAATTTTCGGCACTAAGGGTTCTGCATACCTATCGATAGATAGGTACAAAATTTATGATCGCGGTGGCAAACTGATCAAACAGGATGCTTCGACCCTGAATCCTGTTAATCTGCATTTCACCAACTTCATAGATTCAATTAGAGGTAAAGCAACAGTGAACTCACCGGTGATTGAAGCAGAAAAAAGCACGCTGTTATGTCATCTTGCCAATATTTCCTACAGAACAGGTGAGGATTTTGATGTGGATAGCGAGACCGGAAAAATATATAATAGAGATGCTATGAAATTATGGGGCAGAGAATATGAGCCCGGTTGGGAACCCAAGCTTTGATTGTGTTTGATGCTTGTGAGCCGTTTTGATTTAAAATATGAATACTAAAAAGCCATGATGGCAAAACTCAATCACGACATAGACTTAATATATGCATTACAGATATATTATTGAACCATAGTCAGGGTTAAATTATAATGGAAAAATTCACTTACACATCCAGAAGAAAATTTCTTACAATTGTTTCAACAATCACTCTTGGAACAATCTTACCTTATTCCATTCTATCAAAGAATACTCATTCTAACACCGAAACTCCATCTGAAAATGAGAGAATATCAGCCAGTTACAATTGGCAGGTTGGGGTAAGCAGGAAGAAAATTACGCCTAAGACCAAAGTATGGCTGGCCGGATATGATTACAAGCGGGTACCGTATGGAAAAATTCATGACTTATATGTTAAGGTATTGGCTTTGAAGGATACGGATGATAAAATAGTGGTGCTGGCTACTACAGACAATCAGGGTATGTCGAAGACAGTCTATGAAAGCATATACCGGAAAATCCATCAGTACTTTGGGATCGAGCGTAAAGACTTTATGCTGACCTTCTCTCATAATCATTCTGGTCCCCGGCTAACTGATGATCTAAAGGATTACTATCCAGTGGAAGAAGAACAGGAAAGGTTAGTGGCCGAGTATTCTGATTGGATGGGAGAGCAGGTGATAGAAGCAGTGAGAGAGGCACTGGAAAACTGGCAACCTGCCCAACTTTTCAAAGGAGAGGGAGAATGTACATTTGCTGTAAACCGAAGGGAGAATAAGGAATCAGAGGTAGTGGAGATGCTAAAGTCTGGAAAGGAATTAAAAGGTCCTGTCGATCATTCTGTGCCTGTATTGGCTATAAAAGGAGAGAGTGGCAACTTAATCTGCGCCTTGTTTGGATATGCCTGCCACGCTACAACCATTTCTTTTAATGCTTGGAGTGGCGATTATCCCGGGTTTGCTCAAATAAATCTTGAAAAGAATAACCCGGGTATGGCTGCTTTATTTTTCAATGGGTGCGGAGCGGATCAAAATCCATTGCCGAGAAGAGAATTGGAGTTATGTGAAAAATATGGAAAAATGCTTTCTGACGCTGTTGAGAAAGTTTTAACCGGACCCATGGAATCAATTTCTTCGGGTATAAAAACCGCTTTTGACTATGTACCCCTTGAATACGAGGAAATAGTCACTAAAGAAAAATTATTGCCTATCGCCGAGGGGAATAGTAGATTACATGCCCGGTGGGCTAAAAGAATGCTGGAAAAAATAGATAGCGGTACTGAATTAGAAAAATCCTACCTCTACCCGGTCCAAGCCTGGAAATTAGGAAATGAGTTACTTCTAATCGGAATAGGTGGAGAAGCTGTAGTGGATTATTCTTTGCGGTTTAAAAAAGAATATGATCGCCATACTACTTGGGTATGTGGATATGCGAATGAAATGGCCGCCTACATTCCTTCCCACCGGGTATGGGAAGAAGGAGGCTACGAAGGTGGGTCGCATCTGGATGAGTATGGTCGGCCAGCCTGGAGATGGGCGGGGGATGTGGAAGAACGAATTGGAAAAGCTGTTCGCAGGTTAGTGTTTGAATTGGAGTAAACTGTAGGAGAATTATTGATCAGGTAGTGAGAGCTTATAGAGGAAGGTTGTAGCACCGGGTTACCAGTGAAGCCTCCAAATATCCCCAATCTCCCTTTCACCAGTATTTCCGCTGGTCATATCCCAAAGCGTAAAACCATCCCAGTAGGGATGTTCAAACTGTAAAACCAGCACTCCCTAAAAAGGAGTCTGTTCAATAGCGGCTACTTGAACAATTACACCCCCAATACCCATAATCCAGAACATATCAAAACAATGACTTAAAGATTCTCCACATTCAATATTATTTTTTGCTATATAGCCGCATCCGCTTTCTCCGGTTCCTGCAATCGAATGCCGATTGCTGTTTCTTCCTCCAATAGCTCCTCGTTCATCAGACTGCGCTCCATACGTTTTTCCATTTATCTTTACGCATGAAGAGTTTAAGAAAAACAGATGATGATTGCCCGCCACAAAATGTTGATCCTGTTTCCTTACTCCATTGCCTGAAAATATTTTATAATTCATAACAGATGAAACAAGCCCTATAGATGCAATAGTAATAAATCGACGTTTTGAGTAATTCGTATTTGTTTCATTCATGATAGCCCGTACATAAAAGTATCAGCATACTTCGCAAAAAAGATAAAATAAACCATACTTTTACCCTATTTTTCGCAAACATATGCTCAATATTCAAAGATATGTTTAAAGATATTATCTTATATATTCCCTAATATCATTATATATCCCGACTTAAATAGATAAAAACGCTGTTTTACGGATATAACAAGTTTACGAGTAGCAGAAAGTACCTTACGCCAAATTGACGTTTTTCGAGAAGGATTTAACGTGAAAAAAGATTCAGGACGTTTTTTTTATAATAAACTTGCAGTTACACATCTCTCTTAAAAAAAATTGAGCATGAATAATATTAAGTGCTCCAGAAGGAGTTTTTTAAGACAAAATATCACGGCAGGTGCCGGCATTTTGCTGGGCTCGGGACTCCCTTTGTCTTCTTATGCAAAAACATTGAACGACGAGAATCAGGGAAAAATTTTCTTATCACTGTTCGATTTGGACGCTACCCCTCCCATAGGGCAAGAGTTGGCTTACGGCCAAATGACTAATTCATGGGACCTTGGACTTCGTGCCAAGGGGGTTGTATTACATGGAGCGGGAAAACCCATTGTATTATGTGCCATCGACTGGATAGGTATCAGCAATGAAGGTTATGACGCGTTTCGTTCGACAATGGCAAAGGCGGCAGGCACAATTCCGGAGAGAGTCACAGTGCATACCATACATCAGCATGACTCTGTCAGATGTGATTTTGGCGCTGAAAAAATATTAAAAGAGAACGGCGTGGCGCCGAAATCTTTTGAGGGCAGTTTTGCACGCGATTTTTTAACTCGCTTGAAAGAGACCATAGAGAAGTCGGTCAAGACAACAGTGGATATCACCCATATCGGGTTAGGAAAAGCGAACATATTGAATGTGGCCTCCAACAGAAGGATACTTGGAGAGGACGGGCTTGTAAAGGCCTCAAGAATGTCCTCGTGCCGATCGCCGGCCCTGAGGGCGGAGCCGGAAGGATTGATTGATCCGGTTGTATCATTGGTGAGTTTTTGGAATGAGGATAAACCACTGGCGGTACTGAGTTATTATGCCGTACATCCTCAAAGCTACTATCGCACCGGGATTGTCAATCCCGACTTCCCGGGAGTCGCGCGCTTTTTAAGACAACTCGCAGTGCCAGAGGCGCTCCATATTCATTTCAATGGAGCCTCAGGAGATGTGGCGGCGGGGAAATACAATGACGGATCGAAAGAAAATAGGTTGATCCTCGCAGAACGGATGGCAGAAGGAATGAAAAAGGCATGGGAAAACACAAAAAAGGAGAAAATAACCGCGAGAGAAGTTTTTTGGAAACAGCAACAGGTTACTTTTACTCCCGCCCCCTATCTGGCCAAGCTGAAAAAAGAATTAGAGAATAACCCTTCATTATATGAGAAAAATGTGGGTTATGCCCGTAAAATGGCATGGTATGAGCGTTGCCTTTCCGGGAAAAAAGTAGATATTTCTTGTCTGGGGATTGGAAAAGCAAGAATCCTTCATCTTCCGGCGGAATTATTTGTGGATTACCAACTGGCGGCTAAAAAGAGGCGCCCCGACTTATTTGTCGCCGTAGCCGCTTACGGAGAGTATGGTCCCGGTTATATCGGCACTGAAAAAGCGTATCACGAAGGAGGATATGAAACAAGCGAAACCGCCACGAATGTACATCCTGAAACAGAAAGAAAATTAAAACCGGCTATATTCAAACTACTGGATGACTGAGCAATAAAATATTGACCACCAAGTATTATGGACAGGAGAAAATTTGTAAAAACCGCTGTGATGACTTCAGCAGCTTCCCTTTCAGCCACTTCATTTGGTTTTTCGAAATATCAATTGCCGGTTGGAGATCTACAGGTGGACGTGCCGGCGGTGATCGGATTCATGGGTAAAAGCCGGCATTCGCCATTATGAGTGGTTGTTCATGGATGGGAATAGGGAGGTAGGAGCAAGAGTAAAAAGAACTTATGAGCGCCCCGGCACCTACAGCGAAATTATCAAAATTATCGATAATTAGTAGTTATATGAAACGAGCATCTAAATCATTACAGCCAAGAAGATGATTAAAGCGAGTTCCATACGATACATTTGAGAATCAATAATTTTAATCGTATGAAAAAAAAATTACTCTTTCTGATCTGCTTATCCGTTGTTTTGGCTTGGAGTTGCAATGGAGGGGATAAGCCCGGAGAAACAACCCTCCAAAAAACTTTTAAAGTAACACCGGAAAAACTTCAAGTTGAAGTGGGAAAATCAAAGCAGATAAAAGCCGAAATGGTTCCGGCAGACCCACAAGAAATGCCCTTTGAATGGGAGTCCAATTCGGAGGTAATCACCATAACATCCGTCACTTCATCGGGAGAAGCTGTTTCGATAAAGGGAATATCCGAAGGTATGGCTGAGGTGACTGTGAGGGGGCATGTCAACAAACAAATCACAAGAAAAATACCGGTCACTGTAATAGATAACACCATTCCTCTTACCGATATCATCGTTACACCCGAAACTCTTTCACTCGACGTAGGAAAAAATGCGCAACTCAGAGCCGAGGCTGAACCGAAAAATGCGACAGGGGTCTCCTTTTCATGGGAGTCGGACGATGAAACCATCGCTACCGTAAACCAGACAGGACTTTCAACCGCGACTGTGAGTGCAGTTGCAAAAGGAACAACCTCCATTACCGTTAAATCAGGAGATACGGAAAAGAAGATTCCGGTCACAGTTACCCGCACCTTACGTATCGAGATCGGCAATACTACCTACTTGGTGGACACGCTAGATTACCAGATGATTAATGAAGGCATTAGTTTTTTGAAATTCTCAATTCCTCAATTTGTCAACGGGTTTGGGAGTTTAGGACAAGGGCTGGTAGTGCATTCTATGGAAGTAGACCTCACCTATCCCGAGCATAAAATCGAGGTATGGTCCGCCAAGATGAATGGTACGGATAACAGGGAAATACCTTTCAATGCTTTTAACCGTGTGAAAAATGAGATTGACGAGTCGGCGCGTAAACCAGTGGCGTTGACAAATGGTGACTTTTATGTGCTCGATCAACATATCGCACCACCAGAGTATGGGTATCTGAGGCGACGTCCACATGGGATGGAAGCCACCAATGGTATGCTCATCCAGACACCTTTCACTGACATCCTTGGGCACACTCATGTGGAAGCACTGATTATCCGTGATAATGGCCTGCCGGATTATACCCCCAAAGTCTCTTTTACAGGAAGTGTGAAAGCGGAGAGTGGTTCATTCACTCTGTCAGAAGTCAATAGTTTTGCCAATGAAGGGGAGCTGGTATTATTCAATAATATGGCCTATTCTTATGGCCCTGACTCGGCATTGGCTTGGTCTCCCTACATCAGCACCATGGTTTCGCTCTCTTATCCCGAAGCTGGATGGCAGGTGAACGCACCAATGAAATTTAAAGTTACAAAGATAGAACATGATGTAAAGACGGAGATTCCACCAAAAGCTCCCTATGGAGGGAAACGATTCAATGGGGAAGGCGCCATCCTCGTGGGTAATCCTACTTCTCCGGGGCTGGATAACGGCTCTAAAAAGTTTCTTTCGTCTTTAAACGTGGGAGATGAAATAGAGATTACCACGGAGGTAAGAGTCAATGGAAATAAGATAAATGATAAGAAATTAAACATAATTGGGGTTGATGTCAGGGGGGCCATGTTGAAAAACGGCTTGGAGTACAATACATGGGATGAAGCACACCCCCGTACCGCTTTCGGTTACACGAAAGACCAGAAAAAAGCTTACATTATTGTGGTTGACGGGAGACAAGCCCATTACTCGGTGGGCGCAACGACCGGACAGGTAGCCGCTATTATGAAAGCGCTAGGCGCGTACACTGCTCTCAACCTCGACGGTGGAGGCTCCTCTGCCATGATCGTGAACGGTGTCACTGTCAACAAACCGTCTGATAACCCGCAACGTCCGGTGGCAAACGGGGTCATGGTTACAACAAAAAAATAAAAAAATATGTGAAGGGTTGATTCTTGATGTTTTTGATAATTTCTCTTTCTTAGATAACCGCCTGATGTCTAATAAAGACTACCAGGCGGTTATTGTCTTTCATAAATTTTAGAAAAAATCATAGAAATTATAACAAGATATAAGAGATTTTTTATCAATACATTACTTATTACAATATCTACCCATACCTTATATTGTAAATATAAAACGATAAGATAAAAAATGGAACGAGTCAAAAGACAATCAACTAAATACCGTATATTTATGAAATACTTACTTGCCTTTGTTATTTTTATTTTTTGTTATGACCATGGTTATGGTCAAGACGATGAGATTAAACGGGATGATAAAATTAACGTGATTGTAATTGGAGCGCACCCCGATGATGCAGATATCAAAGTGGGGGGAACAGCCATTCAATTTGCCAAAATGGGGCACAATGTGCTTTTCGTGTCGCTGACAAACGGAGATGCGGGACATCAATCAATGGGTGGGGGAGCACTTGCGAAAAGGCGAAGAGAAGAAGCAAAAGAGGCAGGAGAACGTTTTGGCGTATCTTATACTGTCCTGGAGAATCATGACGGCGAATTGATGGCAACACTTGATGTGAGAAAAGAGATTATCCGGTTGATCAGACTATGGAATGCCGATATTGTAATTGGCCATAGGCCCAATGATTATCATCCCGACCACAGGAATGCCGCTATTCTCGTCCAGGACGCAGCCTATTTGGTTATTGTGCCGAATGTGGTTTCCGACACACCCCCATTAAAGAAAAATCCTCTTTTCCTTTACGCCCAGGACAACTTCCAGAAACCGTACCCCTTTCAGCCAGATATCGCCATTGATATTTCAGATGTCCTGGATCAAAAAATGTATGCCATGGCTGCCCATGAGTCTCAATTTTTCGAATGGCTCCCGTGGACAAATTCGATTGAGGCACCCGCAGATAAGGAAGAAAGGATTGAATGGCTCAAGACTTCCCGGGAAGTGCCTATCACTGCTCCTGTGAGGGCGTCACTTGTTAAATGGTATGGAAAAGAAAAGGCCAATGCCGTAACTGCCGCAGAATCATTCGAAATTTGCGAGTATGGGAAAAAACCCACGGAAAAGGAAATAAGAAAATTATTCCCCATGTTGAAATAATTCCACATTGGCTTTCATTAATGGAAATCTATTAATGGAAAATTAGCTCTATCAGTTGATATTTGTCTCCTATTTTTATTTCTACTATTATACTTCCTATTTATCATTCATGAAGAATAACATGAACAGACGAGAAAATTCAATATAGCTGAAGCAGATAAGTACTTGAAACCGGACTACCGAAAGCCTTGGCTATTTTCCACATCGGCTCTGTACGAAACTATCCCATCCTTGAGATATGACGCTCCATGAAGCCATCCGCTCTGCAATGGATTATCGGAGTCGAACCACATTAGAGGCTCAAAGCCCTTCACTTCATACAACTGGGAGGTAGGCCTGAAGAGTTCTCTATTTTTGAAGAATAGACTTGCATACTCCTCCATGCCCCAAGTAGCCGGTGTGTCGGTTGCCACTCGTGCGCTTAAAATCGATCCTGGGATATAGAACTTATCGCGGGGCAAACTCTTCTCTTCTCCATCCACAAACTCAATCAATGCATTCTTAATCGGCAGATTCAGATCTTTTTTAGGCCAATGTCCATCCGGCCATATCATATGGCGGTATGGGAGATCCTCCCTTAAACTCAAAATCATTGGGATAATCCTGAGGTTCAAACATATCCAGGATATAGGGTCTAAAAGCCTGCGCAGTTTTTACCAGATAGCTTCCCATGGGATAACTCTAGCCATCCTGTTGTGTAGAGGGTACCGTCGATGATACGGCATGAAAACTAAATTCATAGTGGTTTCTCCTATCTACTCATTATTCTCTCTATGGCTCTCTGCATGTTCTCAGCCCCTTCCGGAGCGATACGGGTTACCTCAACCTCATAGCCACCCTCGTCATACGCTTCAGGTGTAGGTATATAACCTGCTGCATACTCACCGTATCCCGCTACCGCAACAAAAAGATCGGGTCGGGCAGCCTTCGCCCTGAGCTGATAATCAACAAAACATTCACCCGGCAGTGTTAAAATTCTCACATCACCCAGCTTTATACAGTTCAGCAGCATCTTATAATCCAGTTTGCCATACCTCTCAACAAATGCTATTTTTCTAACATTTTTCTTAAGCCACTCCGTATCTCTGCTCTTTTTCCACTCAGCCACCTCATCGAGACATGTCTGAGTAGGGGTCAGCTTTACAGGCTCATCAAACCAATCTATATCAGCCGCCTCTATGGGACTCTTTTCTGTTGCCTCCCAAGCGCGCTTCATCCCATCGGCAAGTCGGTTGGCAAGAATTCCCCGATTTACTTTTGAGCCATCATTATACTTTCCTGCAGCAATATCTCCACCGGCACCATTAAAGTGGACATGAAGCGCTTCCGGAACCTCCAACTCCCTCAAAAAACGGGCAACCCCCGGGAAGTCAGGATTTGCAATACCTGTGCGATAGTAGCTCTGCGGATGGCAGGCGTAAAAACTGAGCACCGCCACCGGAATATCTCCACTCCAGAAACTGACAAGCGAAACGATGGGATCAATCACCCCCTCCGGCGCCTTACGAAGAGCTTTAGTCTTGCCGGTAGAGTATCTAACACCTGTTACAACACCCTCCTTGCCAAATATTCTCCTGTTGGAGGCAACTTGACAAACCGGTGCTTCACCCTGCCCTATATCCGTCAAGGGAAGAGCCTCCTTGAGTGACTCCTCTATAGCTCGCTCTAAACGTTCCGCAACAAGATAGTCAAGATTGCTATCATAACTCTCAGAGTTTAACCCTGCGTCGAGCAGAAGTTTTTCGCATGACATATCCGATCTTGGAGCATCATGCTGATGTATAGCATGTACCGACACCCTGCCGGGGACAGTCCCCACAACTTTGGCAAGCCTTTCCTTAAAAAAGATTTGACTCTCATTGCCCACACCTATCCAGTCAAACGAACAGAGCACTATTGGTTGATCTATTCCGCTTATTACGATTCCTCGTGCACGGAGCGACAGATCCCAGCTCTTTTTAGCCATATCATAAGCCATTGGCGAGCCAATCTCAGGAGATGCATCCACATCAAAAACAGAGATCATAGCTCCTCCGTCTTCACCTCCCTTGCTATCCTCCGCAAAAAGCAGAGCAGATGGGAAAATGAACAAAAGTAGTGATAGAATTTTGAAAATTTTACGACTCATATTACTATTTTATTCGTTTTTGGTTATTGCCATACAAGTTATCGAAAACCTTTGTCCTTTCGTACCCATACACGGCATCTTTGGGGTTATTATGTTTCAAAAACCAGTTGTGGTAAACGCTGCATTGTTCTTCAGGCTCTCCTCGAATCGCAACTGCTCTTTCCGGGGCTTTAAATGTATTGTTGCATATTACTATCAGCGTTCCTGCTATATTAGTCCCGTCCTTACGGTCTCTACCTCCGTGCATATCAAAACAATGACTTATTATCAAGGTTAGCCTTGAATAATTCATATTCTTTTCACTTTCAATAAACTATTATTCCCGCTTTATCAACAGCAAGCGGCAAGAATATCCAAATTCCGTCATGTCTGAGTAAAAAATTTATTCCCTTTCTGTGCATCAGATAAAAAATAAACGAAGGATGTTATCCCTCTTTTTTATTCTTGTCCCGGAAAAATCCGATCAGGTTCTTTTTAAAGACCAGTTACACCAATAGAAGACAAACCATGGGAAAATAGGAGAATCGATGAAATAATTCCTATTTGTCTCATTCATGATAGCCTGTATATAAAAACATCCCTATATCTTACAAAAAAAGATGAAATAAACCACACTTTTACCCTATTTTCCGCAAACAGATGCTCAATATTCGAAGATATGTATAAAGATATTATCGCATCTATTTCCTGATATCATTGTGTATATCGATTTAAATTGATAAGACGCTGTTTTACGGATACAAAAGTTTACGAGTAGCAGAAAACAGCTTACGCCAGATATAGGACAAATTGACGTTTTTCGAGAAGGATTTAACGTGAAAAAAGATTTAGAACGTTTCTTTTATAATAAATTTGTAATTACATATCTCTCTTTAAAGAACGGACATGAATAATATCAAGTGCTCCAGAAGGAGTTTTTTAAGACAAAATATCGCGGCAGGTACCGGCATTTTGCTGGGTGCGGGACTCCCTTTGTCTTCTTATGCAAAAACATTGCACGGCGATAATCAGGGGGAAATTTCCTTCTCCCTGTTCGATTTAGATGACATAGGGGGCAATAATCCAATCGTAAGAGTTGTTGACCTTGATATCGGTGAAAACGCGAATATAATCCTCCATGATGGAAGTAAGGCACAAATCAAATTATTAAACCTGGAGGAGGAGCGGGAGCCAGTCTTTAACACACTGGTCGGCACCCGGGTTAAAGTGGAAATCAATGGTGTAAAGGCTGATTTGGAGTGTAAAAGTTACCGGCTGCCTGTGCCGGTTGGAGATCTACAGGTGGACGTGCCGGCAGTGATCGGATTCATGGAGGACGCCAGTTCTGACTGGTGGAAATTGAAAAAATCCGCCAGGTTGAGGCTATGGCCCGCCGGATCACCATGGATTCAACCTGGGACATTTAAATACCCGGTGAAACAACGGTGGGCCGCTTCAAGAACAATATTTTCCAATGAACCTATCTCTCCAAGAGTAATGGGGAAAGTGTATTACCATGCAGGAATGGACTTTGGCGGAGTGGACGGTCTCACTGAAGTGATTGCTGCCACTGATGGGAAAATCATAACCCTGGGAAATGAGGTGGATGGCAAACTTCATCCCGCAGCCAGACCACGGTATGACATTGTGTACATTGAGGACAACCGTGGTTGGATTTACAGGTACTCGCACCTGAGCGCGATTGACCCCGCGCTTAACATTGGCGATACCGTAACAATGGGGCAAAGGATTGGCTATGTAGGAAAAGAGGGCAGTAGTGGTGGATGGTCGCATCTTCATTTTCATATCGAGAGCATCCAACCATCCGGATTATGGGCACATCAGGATTCTTACCCTTTTTTATGGCAGTCATATATTGAGGAGTATGACCCGAAAGTGATCGCGGTCGCCCGTCCACATATAAAAACCCTGCCCGGTAAGAGTGTCGAACTGGATGCCTCGCATTCATGGGCAAAAGCCGGTATTCGCCATTATGAGTGGTTGTTCATGGATGGGAATAGGGAGGTAGGAGCAAGAGTAAAAAGAACTTATGAGCGCCCCGGCACTTACAGCGAAATTATCAAAATTATCGATAATGAGGGTAATATTGATTATGATTTCATGAGAGTAGAAGTCTATCCCGTTGCTCAGGCTGATTCAGACCGGGTGATTGCCCTTTCAAATCCCAGAGTGCACGCTGCATATTACCCAGCATTCAACATCAAACCGGGAGATCCGGTCATATTTCGTTCAAGAGGATTCGGCTTTCCGGAAGAGGGGGGAGTAGACATATATGATTTTGGTGATGGTTCACCTAAAATGGAGGTCCCTTCCAATATTGATCCAAGCCAGCACGCTGCAAATGGCTATGGTACAATTATTCATCATTATAAAAAGCCAGGCAATTATATTGTGCGGGTTGATCGTATAGATGAAAAAACGGGAAATATGGGATCACAACATCTGCATGTGATTGTAAACCCCGTGATCAACACTCCTTAAAAAGTGAATTTAGAAAGTAGAATAACTTAATTATATATGAAACGAACATGAACATCACTACACCCAAGAACATGACTAAAAGCGAGTTCTATACGACACCATTGAATATAAATAATTTTAGTCGTATGAAACCGACATGTTTAAAATAATCATTAAACATCCGAAGGAAATGATTATTTTAAATGTCAAAGGTTCCATACACCAACAGGAAAAAATAAAATAATCGTATGAAA
>Ga0172382_10008674_pt1 | contig 14081 bp, 14 predicted proteins | sample Leawel138RmetaG_FD_122245 | JGI IMG/M metagenome (GOLD analysis project Ga0172382, IMG submission 122245) | Leachate microbial communities from a municipal landfill in Southern Ontario, Canada - Leachate well 138R metaG | ecosystem: Engineered > Solid waste > Landfill > Unclassified | place...
ATTACTTGCTATTTATCCTCTTTAGAGTGATGTATATGAGTGGAGGTGATAGTTCATGACGAAAATAATACAAAAAGTGAACGCCGTGAAAATGGAGCCGCCAAGGAAAAGAAAGGTGGCTGCCTATGCTCGGATATCTATCGAGAAAGGCAGAACGCCCCATTCGCTCTCTGCTCAAATCAGCTATTACAGCAAGTTCATTCAAGGAAATGCCGACTGGGAGTATGCCGGAGTCTATGCCGACAAAGCCGTCTCCGGATTAACAACAGACAGGCCGGAATTCCAAAGAATGCTAAGCGATGCACGGGATGGGAAAATCGACATCATCCTTACAAAATCCATATCTCGCTTTGCAAGAAATACGGTCGACCTTTTGGAGACAGTAAGGGAGCTGAAGGATTTAGGCATTGAAGTGCGTTTTCAAAAAGAAAAGATTCATACCTTATCTGAAGACGGAGAGCTGATGCTTTCGCTTCTTGCTTCCTTTGCCCAAGAGGAAAGCCGGTCCATTTCCGAAAATGTGAAATGGGGCATCCGCAAGAACTTTCAAAAAGGCATCGGGAATTCCTTTCATATTTACGGCTACCGCTGGACGGGCAAAGAGTTTGTCATTGTCGAAGAGGAAGCCAAAATTGTAAGGCTTATTTACGATAACTACCTCAAAGGCATTTCAGCGGAAAAGACAGAAAAACAGCTCGAGGAGTTGGGTGTAAAGTCCTATACGGGTGGCCATTTTGGAAACAACAGCATCCGCCAAATCTTAAAGCAGGAACGCTACACCGGAAATACGCTCTTTCAGAAAACCTACATCGAAGACGGAAAAACCAAGTACAACAATGGTGAACTTCCTCAATATTATGCGAGAAACACCCACCCCGCCATCATCAGCGAGGAGACCTTCAACAAGGTACAGAAAATAAGACAGCGAAAACGGGAGCTGGGGGCTTTTGCCAATCCGCATATCAAGACATCCGCTTTGACTTCCAAAATCAAATGTACACATTGCAATCGCAGCTTTCAAAGGGCTGGTAAGAAAAACAAGACCAAGCATACAAGGTGCTGGATGTGTGCGACAAGAAAAGCGGGACAGGGAAATCCCTGTGACACTGGTGATATAAACGAGGAACAGCTCAAGAAAATTATCTGCGAGGTTCTCGACATTGATGAATTTGATGACGAAATCTTTCTTGAACAAATTGACCATATCGATGTCACAGGAAAAAATCAGCTGGAGTTCTCCATGAATGATGGCTCAATTATTCATCGCACCTATGTATCCACTGCCAGAAAAGATGCCTGGACACCCGAATACAAAGAAAGATACAAAAGGATAAAGCGAAGCAAAGATACCAACGGTTTAAAAAATCCTGCAACTCCCTATACAGGATTTATCAGGTGTGCCAGATGTGGCAACAGTTTTAGTGGACAAAGGAGAACTCTAAAAGACGGCACAACAGAATATTACTTGAGATGTCGAACGAAGATTAGTGAGTGTCCGTCAAACACTATTCAGGAATCGACCTTGAACGCTTTAGTCTGCGATGTTTTAGGCCTTGATGAATATAGCGAAGAAGCAATGGACAAGACGATGGATTACTGCAAGATAGCAGATAATACCGTCTCCTTCCACTTTCGCGATGGCCACTTCGAAGAAAGGCACTACGAAGAAAAGAAACGGGGCACGCCCTGGAGCAAGGAACGTCGCAAGAAAGCCTTAAAAGGCATGAAAGAATACTGGAGCGATCCTGAGCACCGCAAAGAAGCAAGCGAGCGCATGAAGAAAGTAAGGAAGGAGAAAAAATGGTCAAGTCAGTAACAACAATACCCGCCAAGATAAATAAAAAGACGGCTATGCCCATTGACTCTCCTAGGAAAAGACGAGTCGCTGCTTATGCTCGTGTTTCTACCGACAGCGAAGAACAGGCAACGAGTTATGAAGCGCAAGTTGACTATTACACCAACTACATCAAAAATCGAAAGGACTGGGAATTTGTCAGGGTTTATGCGGATGAGGGCATTACAGGAACGAACACCAAAGACCGTGTCGAGTTTAAGGCTATGATTAACGATGCCTTAGACGGAAAGATTGACCTTATCATCACAAAATCGGTCAGCCGTTTTGCAAGAAATACCGTTGATACTTTAACGACCGTGAGGAAGCTTAAAGAGAAAAACATCGAGGTCTGGTTTGAAAAAGAAAACATTCAAACGCTCGATTCAAAAGGCGAGCTTCTCATCACGATCATGTCCTCTCTTGCCCAGGAAGAATCCAGGTCTATTTCTGAAAACTGCACCTGGGGACAAAGGAAGCGATTTGCAGATGGAAAAGTAACCGTGCCTTTTAGTCGCTTTTTAGGCTATGACCGAGGCGAAGACGGGAATCTTGTCGTAAACCCTGAAGAAGCAAAAAGCGTGAAACTTTTATATGCCCTCTTCCTTGAAGGACGATCTTGCTACGGAGTTGCTAAAGAGCTGACAGCTCGAGGGATTAAAACACCGGGCGGCAAAGATAAGTGGAGTGCACAAAGTGTTAAATCAATCCTGACCAACGAAAAATACAAGGGTGATGCCCTTTTGCAGAAGTCTTTCACCGTCGACTTTTTAACCAAGAAGAAAAAGAAAAACGAAGGTGAAATCCCTCAGTACTACGTCAAGGACAACCACGAGGCCATTATCGATCCGGAGACCTTCGAGATGGTGCAGACGCTGATGACTACCCGCACCAAGGGCCGGAACCGCAAGAGCTCGGTCAGCATCTTTTCCAGTAAGGTCAAGTGCGGAGACTGCGGCAGCTGGTACGGGCCGAAGGTCTGGCACAGCAACGACGCCTACCGGAAGGTCATCTGGCAGTGTAATCACAAGTTCGACGGCCAGAAATGCGCCACACCGACACTCACCGAGGATGAAATAAAAGAACTGTTCCTCCGTGCCGCCAATCAGGTGATCGACCAGAAGGAACAGTTTATAGCCATATACGAGCAGGTCCTTTCAAGGAGCCTTGATACCACGGCCCTTGAGAGCGAGCTTTCGGATCTGGAAGCGGAGATCAATATCGCTGCCGAGCTCATTGAGGAGTGCATCAAGGAGAACGCTCACGTCGCCCTCGATCAGGATGAATACCAGAAACGATACGATGCTCTGGTGGCCCGGTTCGATAAGGCCAAGGCCCGACACACCGAGGTCACCGATCTGATTGCCGAGCGCATGGCCCGAAAGCACCAGATCGAAGCATACTTGAAAAACCTGCGGAGCCGGGAGCCGCTGACGGAGTTCTGGGAAACAGACTGGCTGGCGATGGTGGACTACATCACCGTCCACAGCAAAAATGACATCCGGGTGACCGTCAAGGACGGCACCGAAATCAAAGCATAACCCCATAGACGCAGCAACGCCTCTGAACCACATCGGCTCGGAGGCGTTTTTCGTTTATTCCTCAACAATGTATTCCCGAAAAATATCCATTATGAAGTCTGCACTGGCAGGAGTATAGTTAGGAGATTGTGCAAGTACTGCAAAGTCATAGTTTCCATCAAAATGAACATCCTCAATCGTTGGTATGATCAAAAATGGAACTTCAGGCTCCTTGCGGCTATTCCTAATATACTGTCGTTTCACATACTCGGTATCGTCATATTGAGGGAATGGCATATCTGGATTATACATCAATTGGATTGTGTTCTGAACTGGCTTATCCCAGATTGGCTCTTCTTTGAAATCTTTCAGAGTGTCCAGCAGATAGTCATTACATTCGCCATGAGGATTTCCACAGTAAACAATACTGGATATCCACCTGTAAGCAACTGCAAAAAGCAAGTAGTCTCCGATACCTTCGCTTCGCAGATGCCCTGATGTGTCAAAGTATCTCGGATGCTGGGATCTTTCTTCAACTGGATAATACAGAAGATAATCCAGAATATGCGTCCAAGAACTGTAGCCAAGGCCTAAATCTGCATGCGAGTCAACATGGATAACATCAAAAGGAGTGGAAAGATCGCCTTTCTCTATCAGCTCTCTCCAAAAGAATAATGACTCATTATGACCGGCAACAACTCTGCCTCTTATCCTGTTCTGTTTTGAAAGCCCAAGGTTCCCTTCAAGGAAGTTTCTTACTTCTCGTTCAGACCAAACGCTGTCCCCATAGTCCTCTTCTGGTAAACGCTCGGGTTCTGACTCATTTATAAATGTCGCAACGGATTTCATGAAATAATCCATATCCAAATCAAGAACTTTCACAAGGGCAATCCCTCCTCGTGCTCTGTAATTTTCGGCAGGATTTCAAGGAAGTGCTGACCGATCTTTTCTGCGTCATAGCCGTTGGCCTCGCAGATGAACCTGACGGTATCCGGCAGCAGGACGTGGCCCTTTGCTTTCTCCGCTTTGTATTTCTGCCGCTCTTCGTATTCCTTATTTGTGATTTGCTTCATGGTGGTTACCTCTCTATGCTGGAATGATAACTTGAGGTTTCTCATACTTGACATATATACCAAATATCGTCACCTGTGAATCCGCACTTTCTATACAGTTCCAGCGGTTTGGACGTGTTGTCGAGATTCCCTGAAACCGTTACAAAACTCGCTCCGATGCTTTTGAGTCTATTGAGTAATACACCCACAATCTTTTTCCCAAGGCCTCTGCCTCTGTACTCTGGAAGCACCTGAACCCATTCAATGATACCCTCCCGACAAACCTCATCAAACTCAGCTATCCCCGAAGCGGCCATTTTTCCATTGTCGGCATTTATATATACACATAATTCTTCACGGAAGGTCTTGTGCTGCTTCCACTGCAGAATGTCTTGTTCACTCACGACGATATTCTCATGCTTGTAAGACTCATTTATCATCTCACACAGTTGTGTTGCCTGATAATCAATCGACAAGGTGTCGTAATCATAATCTATCGGAGACAGATCATTCAAATCATGCTTTATCCTGAAGAATCTTTGAAAATTGCCATACTGTCCATTCCAATTACTACAATGAATGATTCTCATTGAATCGGGAATGGCCAGTGTTTTGGCCTTCCAATATGGAATCGAAAGTGTTCCACATGGATTCTGAAGGTACTCTTTTACATCCATTAAATTACTCCTGATCTGTACAAATTCCTGTTTTCCCACCGTCTATTATACCGACGAAGTATGAACATTTCTACCGATCAAAACAGCCGGGACACCCCGACTTCCACAACTTACCCCTCAAACGCCAACTTACCCCTCAAGCGGCAAAATCGGCGGAGGAATAATTAAATTGTATCAATCTCGGTGCTTTTATATCAATGTAGATCATCTTTACTGAGTTGAGATAGCTTTCTTGGAGGAGTTTTAGCGCGTCAAGGTTATCTCCTTCAATGTAAATGTTTTCTGTGGACTCCCAATTCTTGCTTTCATCCATACAGGGGCGCAATGTCTTGAGGATGGGCTTGTTGGCCTCGACCATGGCTGCGCGTTTCCCAACCCAAGTGAACTCATAGCATTCCTCTCCGTCGACCACATCGTCGGAAAGCTCCTGCTTCAGCAGCTCGAAGTTAATACCCAATTTGAGCTTCCCGTTTTCGTCTTTCATCTCGGTAACCACGTTAGGGAAGAGTTCTGCAAGTTTTCTAATGTTCTCTTGGGTCATGTCTTTGGTTTCCATCCTAAGTTTTTTCATCTTACGCCCTCCGTTCTTCCAACCTACTGAGCTCCTTTTTCAGCTTACGCAGCTCTCCGTGGAGCTCTACCTGTATGTTATACTGCCTTTCTCTTAGCATGCGCTTTTCCAGTCTTGCCATGGCCTTTTTCAGGCGCTCTACTTCCTGGGAACGATCAAGGGCAGTCTTAAGCTCCTCGCCCTCATCTTTGGCAACTTGATCCCCAGCGATCTGCAGGAGAATACTTTCGTACACTTGATCTAAGTTAAGACCCTCAAGTGTTAAGTTCAGTTCATCTATGGGCTTCCAGTCCGATTTGTAATACCGATCAACTTTGAACTTGGCTTCACGATTCCTCGCGGCTTCCTTATAGGCGATCCACAGCTGCCCATAACCTTGGTAACATACCAGAAAAACCAGATGATACGGGATCTCCCTGTCGATTAATGTGGCCACATGCTCATCTAGAACGTTTGACTTAAGCTGGATTTTTAGAATCTGAATCTCTGAAACAGTTGGGCCGACATCAACATTGATCGTATCCGGGGCCAGCTTGTGGGTCCAATGGATCGAGTCAATCTGATCGGTAAAAAGCTTAACGATCTTACTCGATACAGGCAGATTCTGATAAAACTTCTGTTTAGGGATCCTCCTGTTGAATACAGTGTTGTCCGGAAGATTAAGCATCACATCACCACCACAAAGCAGATCAGTTCAAAGTCGTCCAGCCCCCTGATCTGTGTTCTCAGTGCCGTGGTCCCCCCCGGCTTGAACAGGCTGTCAAGCTCACTTTCCTCATTTAGACTTACAATGGATCTTACCGCCCCCTGCAGCAGATCGGAGTAGGTGGTCATTTTCCGTCCGTCATATGTTTTCTCATTAAACCTGCGGCAGACATCAGCAATCGGTTCTGTCCGTCCCTGACACAAGTGGCGCAGGATATCCAGGGTTTTCTTCGGTTCCAGATGGTTGCTGACCACAGAGCCGTCATCGGCGATGTATACTAGATAAAATGGATGAATTCGATTTTGATTGTTGATGTTAACCTCGTTGTTTATGTTCTTCAGGATGTATATGACGCCCGGCGGCAGGTCTTCACCGCTTGACGGCACAACAGCGTGGAGCCCCAGGGGCGCTCTCTCCAGATTTGGATTGTCTTTTACATAACTGACCAGATCCATACGGAACTCATTCAACCCTAAGTCCATAATGGACACCCCGCCTACCATGTCCTCCAGGTCCACTACCTCGGTCTGCAGCCGCTTCAACTGCTCTTTGCGATACTGTAAGTCACCCTTTTCGTCAGCAATGGGATTGTCATCACCGGTGGAGGTCATGATCGAAATCTTCATTCTTGCCTCTACCCTGGCCTTAAGGTTGATATAGTCATCAAGATCCATATCAGGCCAGAAGTTGACAAGCTGGATAACTTCATTCTGGCTGCCTATCCGGTCGATTCGGCCGAAGCGTTGGATAATGCGCACCGGATTCCAGTGAATGTCGTAGTTGATCAGCATGTCGCAGTCCTGCAGGTTTTGGCCCTCAGAGATACAGTCAGTAGCAAAGAGAATATCGATTTCCTCATTTACTTCAGGCATGACCAAATGCTTGTCCTTTGAGACAGGAGAAAAGCAGGTTAGTATGGTGTGGAAATCTTTCTGAAGTTTTGGAACGGTAACGTCATTGCCATCGCTTCCGGTGATCATGGCCGAGTGCAAGCCAAACTCTTGGTAAATTCGTTGACTCAGATTTTTGAACAGATAGTCAACCGTATCAGAAAAGGCCGAGAAAATGATGAGTTTCTTATTGCCCGGATTGAGAGGGTTCTTGACTTTGTCCCTAATAAGCTCAAGCAGTTGATTGAGTTTTTTGTCGTGTTCTGGAGTAACAGCACGAACACTCTCAAGCAGACCGGCTAGAACGCGCTGGTCATGCTGCAGGTCCCTCAGCCAGGTAAGGTAGTCCATATCGCCGAGATTGATTTGCACAGTCTTACCCACAGCGAACAGATCAGTGTTTTGGTCGTCCAGGTCAAAGTCTTCTTCACGAAGGGCACTCAACTCCACCGTTTGCGATTCGTCGAAGTTCTCAATCTGGTCAATGGTTGCTTCAATTTGCCCTAGCATCCTGCCCACAGTTAACCTGAAAGCATGCACGGAACTCTCTAAGCGTTTGAGAAGGTTTGTGCGCATTAGGACTAATACGCCCGACTCCCTGTCCGACTGAGTGAAGCGTGTGTGTTTCATGTCTGTGCCATATCTGGCCTCGTACTCGTCCCGCTTGCTGGCCAAAATGTAGTGGGTTGGGCTGTACACGCTCAGATTAAGGGCAGAAAGCTTCCGGTAAATCTCATTGTACTCGATAACGTTTGGCATATCACTTAATCCGCAACGGATAGAAATGGGCTTTCTGCGTTCAGGAAACTTCCCTACCTCATCCAAACTGTAGTAACGTTCGATATGCTTACGCGATCGCGCAATTGTAACGCTGTCCAAAAGCTCAAAGAAGTCAAAATCAAGCATCCCGAGCAGTGTTTCTGTTGTTCTATATGGGGCCTCCAACTTGCTCCAAGTGTTGAATGCGGCCTGAGCTCTGCGGAAGATCGTGTCTATGCTGGACTTGATATTGAGCTTAGACTCCAGCTGTTCTTCCTCGCCTTCGTAGGCTAAAGCCAGTTGGTTGCGAAGATCTGTAAAGCGATTGTTTACCGGAGTTGCTGACAACATAAGAACCTTCGTCTTGACCCCTTGCCTGATCACCTTGTTCAGCAGCCTCATGTAGCGGTTCTCACGCTCATCGTCCTCAATATCATGGCCGCCGTTGCGGAAGTTGTGAGATTCGTCAATAACCACGAGATCATAGTTGCTCCAGTTCAGGCGATCAAGGGGGATGCCATTGGAGTATCCGCGGGTGCGTGAAAGATCGGTGTGGTAAAGGACATCGTAGCGAAGTCGATCGGAAGCTATGGGATTGTTGAGCAAATTGAGCTTGAACGTCTGCCAGTTATCAGAGAGCTTCTTTGGGCAAAGCACAAGTACGTTTTTGTTGCGGCCTTCATAGTACTTAATTACAGCCAGGGCGGTGAACGTTTTCCCAAGACCCACGCTGTCCGCCAGGATGCAGCCGTTATAATGCTCCAGCTTATTGATAATGGCGAGCGCTGCGTCCTTTTGGAAGCGATAGAGCTTCTGCCAAATGGCGCTTTCCATAAAGCCCGTTCTCTCGTTGGGCAACACATCTTCTGTTACGTCCTCAAGAAAGGTACTAAAGATGTTGTATAGGGTAATGTAGTAGATGAACTCCGGGGGATTTTCTCGGTACACCGAGCTGATGCTGTCTATCACCTCCTCAGTAACATCCTGCATTTTCTCAGAGTCCCGCCACAGGTCATTGAAAATGCGAAAATACTCAGTACTCACAGGAGCATCAAGGCGGTTGATCATGGTATAAATGTTGTTTCCCTTTTCTGAGCCCAGCTCCACGGTTGTGAAGCCATTGATGGGCATATAGGTGTATCGTTCATCTTCACTCTGGACATTGATGAAGCCGCCGATTTCACCCTGGGTGACATTGGTCTTGAATGTGACTTTACGCCGCACCCAATCGGCACATTCTTTGGCAATAGCCTTTTGGGTCAGCTCATTGCGAAGCCTAACCTCAAATTCACTCCCATACAGGCTCCGCTCCCTGTTGAGTTGGGGAATATAGAACTCTCTTAGCTCTTTCTTGGCCTTTTCTGTAGTAAAAGTCGGAGATGTAAATAGGAATCTGAGTTCATCAATCTGTTCCAGCTGAGCCTTTAACTCGTCATAGGCATACATGGAAAAATAGGCAGCGGCGATTGCAACCTTGCTGTCCTTCTTCAAAACCTCAGCCAGGTCATCTTTGAGCAGAGTATTAACGTTATCGATCAGCTTCATAGCAGCCACCACCCTGGGCATTGTAGTACTCAAACTGTACGGAGCTGTTACGAATATGTTCGACACAATACCGTTTCTTCCTTGTTTTCCAACATTTCCCACGCTTTTCAAAAAAAACCCGCAGAAAACTGCGAGGTAGAAGCTCGATTCTTACTGATTGTCAAGTATTTCCAAGGCCTTGTGTACTATTGCGCAAAGCCTGCACCTGATTGCTGCCGGTTGCCGACTAATCCAAGAAGAATGACAACAGCACAATGCCAAAGGGAACCGCTAAGATTTTAGCCCGGCTCTTATCGCCTTCCCGATATGCTCGAAACGCACCAGACCCGAACAGAATCAGAAAATATGTCGCAGTAACCTTCTTTGCGTAGTTTGGCACAATAGCACAAATCAAGGCGGGAATCCCGATGGCACAGAACAGGGCTAGAAGTACCAAAAGAAGGAGCTTGTTGATCTCGCTTCTAATTTCCTGCAAGAGGGGACTCCGCTCCACCATTTTCTGTCCTACCCAAGCGCTCATTATGCTGCGAAAAAGATTCATACCTTCACCCCGCGTGTTCATACTGCCCTTGATACATCGGGCACTTGTCAAATACTTCGGCAGAATTCACTTTGGTCCTGCATCTTAGCTGGACTTCGTCTGGCTAACCGGTACTACATCGCTGAGTCTGTTCATTAGCAGCCGCACATCCTAGTCAAAATGCGCCGCGGGCGCCGATGTACATACCCATTGCCTAAACCCTGCCCGCGTACTCGGATCCGCTGAAAACTTCCTCCAGCTCGCAGCACCAGGAGAGTCTTTGCACATGGTGAACACGTAGTATTATTCCCCCGCTCCACCCTCAGGACACGCTGTTTAAGCAGGTCTAGCACCCTCTGTGGAGAATCTTGACAGCGAATGCTACTATTCTTTTGGGCTAAGCCTGAGGGAAGCCCCTAAAGAACGAGTCAGCGCAAGTTGATGGAAGGCATGGGGAGTATAGCAAAAAAACGAACTCTATTAGAGGTGCCAATGGAATGACAGAAAAACTGACTGCTCAACAACTGGAAGAGGCAGTTCAAGCCATAACTGCCATGATCAGCAAGGCTGAGAACGTGATAACCAAGTTCAGAGAGGGGAGCCCGCAGCACTCTCTCCAGCGCAACAGGCTGGCCGCGCTGCAGACAGCTCTCCAGCTTATCCGCCGGGAACTGTCAGGAACGTGCGAAAGGCCACCCACTGCGGCAGACCTTCAGCAAGCCAGGGCCCCCATCGCTTCTCTCATCAGTAAGTCTGAGAAAGCGAAGGGAAAGCTGACACCAGGCACCTGGCAGCACACGATGCTGGAAAACAATCTCAGAGGCCTTTACGTCGCCTCGCATCTGCTGGACCGAGCGCAATAAGCAAAAGGCCAGGCAAGTGCCTGGCCCATGTCAACTCTTCGTTCCCTTTCTCCCAATCTCTCTCCCAGTTTGTCGGACTTCACACTCAACGCGATCAGCATGTATACCAGCTGGTTGAAGGCGGAGATGATATCAGCGCCGTAATCGTGGAGCAATAGGCCGACAAAGCATTGCTCTGCAACCTGTTCTGCATCGTAATCCCCGAAGTATCCTTCCATATAGGGCTGTTCGAAGCGGAAGATCTGACACCGAACGCGTCTCAAAGTCCTCAATTGACTGAAACACCCGGGCCCAGGGTGTCCAGCCGTCAATTACGGCAGTGAACAAGTCCATGCATGCTTTTCATCCCGCTCTTTAAAAGCCGATATTCGAAAGATCCCGTAAAATCTCCTCCAGTTCCATGATAAATGCTGAGTCGGCTAAGGGTTCCTGCCTTCCCCGTTCCACAGCCCTCCCCAGCCGGAGGATGATCGAAGCTAACAGATGGATGGGATCCTGACGCCTGGATTCCTGCACCATGGTACGGGCACCAATGAGGCATACCGCATCAATTTCATTGAAACCGGGCACTTGGTCAGTTTGGAGCGTTAGCCTAACCCGCCGTGCAGGGATGTCGACCTTGATATTGTCGATGTAGAAGATGCGGGACTCCTCTGGAGCGGCCTGGGCCCTGCCCTCCCAGACTACATGCGCCGTGCCTGTCTCGTCAATGAGCTCAGCCCTGACGATAGCCCCTGGATTATAGGTCTCATACACAGCGATACGCTGCACATACACCGCCTCGTCGTAGAAGAGTTCAGCCCACTCCTTCCCGCTGTCGCTGTAAGCAGCGGTCCAGGCTTGATCGTAGTCGCCATACTTGGGATAAACATCCGGCTGGCCGGTCATATGCTCAGGAGTCCACCGGTCCTCCCGGTATTGGCTGCTGGCTTTGGCTCCCCTTGCCCACTGGATAACCATATCGGACTGCTCAACGTCTTGCGGCCAAGGGGAATTGAGGCTGCCGGTAATACTCACTGCATCTATCTCGTTCCAGCCGCCAACGGAGTCTGTATCCAAAGTGATCCTTACCACGCTGCAGGGTACTGTAATAGTGCCGTTCCTGACACTGAACACCCTTGCGGAGTCTCCCGCAAATCCTCCTCTACCTTCCCAGATCAGGTGCCCGCGTCCTGACGTGTCCACCAGTTCCACTTTTACGACAGCCCCTGGATTAAAGGTTTCATAGATCTCTACACTCTCTACATAAACGGCCTCGGCAAATCCAAGTTCTACCCACTGCAAACCGGCGTTCTGCGAAACGGGTGCCCAAGCACGTCCGTCGTCCCCATAGCCAGGGTACACATCGGGTTGACCCAGCATCTGCTTCGCAGATCAGTCCCCACTGCCATACTCGCTGCTGGCAGAGGCTGTAATCGCCCACTGCGAAAAAGACTGCCCCTGGGCCTCACCGACAGTGCCAAGCAGGACTACAACAGCGAGGAGCAAAATCATCCACCAGTTTCTTTTCATTTCTCTTCCTCCAGTCCCTTATTTAAACAGAAGATTGTTGCAGAGTTCACAACGGTCGTTGCTAATCGGGTTCCTCTGCCGGCAGACGTTGCAGTAGATCGCCTCATCCTTAGACTTATCGTACTTCTCATATGTCTCCAGGGCGGGATGATAGCGAACACGGTCTCCAATATCCAGATAGTCATACATCTCTCGGTCCCGTTTACGCTCAACGATTTTCTTTTTCTTGCCCCCATCGGTTCGTATCAGCACAATGTATTCCGTATACGATTGGCTGGAGCCGTCATCATCCCGTTTATAGCGTTTTTTCTCCATTTTCTTCACAACCGCGCCGTCCCAACCCCGCCTTTTCATGCCCGCGAAGCGCCACAGGTTGATGGTCAGGATGCAAAGGCCCAAACCGCATCCAATGATTAACGCTTCCTTGAGGGGCACTTCATCGCTGACAACGCCTGCAATAAGAAAACCTACCGGAAACAGCAGAGTGAGAGCCAAGGCCCAGCCCAAGGACGATTTTTTGCTCTTCCTGATCGTTTCCAATATCTCCGGGGAATCGGCCACAGGGGACCAGCCCACCAGGGGACGCTCCTCCTGATGCATCTTATCACTCCTCTTTTCTTGATCACTTTCGCCTGATCTCCCGTTTCAGCAGCCAGAAAAGCCCTACGGATCCAAGGATGGTAACGGTGTAGTGAAATAATCCTGCTGCGCCCAACTCTCCAAGGTCTACAAGATGGGTTGGTTTATTCACCCTAGGGAAGAATGGCAGATAGCTGATGAGCTCGATGCGCCTCTCTCCCTCCTTGAGGTTTGGCCACGCTTCATCGCTTCCGTATGTGGAATGACCCTTGTACTCAATTCCGTCCACTGAAAAATGATAGCCTTTGGTTACAGTCCGTGATTCATTGCTGGGCGCACGGCTGTCGTTGATGTGGTTGCTGTAGCTGGTCAGCGTTCCAACCGCCGTCTCGCCGAACAGGCCCAGTGCGATAACGCTCACACTGTTGCAGACGGCATACAGCAGGCAGACAACGATGATCACCAAGATAACGGGGTTGATTCGTTCGTTCTTCACTGCTCCTTCGCCTCCGCTAGCGTTGTATTACCGTCATTACACCGGTTTCTCTCCAAAGTTTTTGAGCCACTTCCAGGATCTGCTCCTGGCTGTCCATTCCATGCTCAAACTCAAGCCACATCGCCTGACGCTTGTTGCCAAAGGAGAGGCGCATTTCCTTCTGGTAAATCTCCATCGTCCTGAGCCGATTGCCCCACAGGCCCCGCCGGCCCCATTCATAGATGCGGCCGGCACTCAGCATGCCAAAGGTTGAGATAATGGTTTCGTCCGTTCGCCTGTCCAAAGAGTCCCCCGGGATCACCAAGATTCGGTTGTCCCAGATTAGTTTAGCGCCCTGGAGCGCCTGGCTTTGCCTGAAGAAAAGCCCCGCAAGAAAGAGGATCACAAAGCTCCAGACCATGGTGGAGCCAGTCTGCCTGGGATCAGTCCAAACTGTGCTGTATATTACGATCTGAAAAGACCACTGTCACGGAGAAATAAGGCCACTAAAACGGTGTGAGAAGGCCACCTTCACGGAAGAGAAGTCCAGTCTATCTAATTACCTTGAACCAAGCCTATAA
>Ga0172382_10008675_pt1 | contig 14080 bp, 9 predicted proteins | sample Leawel138RmetaG_FD_122245 | JGI IMG/M metagenome (GOLD analysis project Ga0172382, IMG submission 122245) | Leachate microbial communities from a municipal landfill in Southern Ontario, Canada - Leachate well 138R metaG | ecosystem: Engineered > Solid waste > Landfill > Unclassified | place...
CCGTATTCTGCGGCAAGCCATGGGGAAAGCGCTGCAGTGGCGATACTGACCACAGCCAAACCAAGGAAAATCCCGGCAAGGGCCAGCACCATGCTCTCGAGCATCAGCAAGGCCAGAATCTGCCTCGGCCCCGCACCCAGGGCACGCAGGATGGCCAGCTCCCGGCGGCGCTCGCCAAGGCTGGCGACCATGACCGCAACGAGCCCCGCCAGGCCGACCACGACCACCAGCGCAGACACGGCCAGCAAGGCCTGCTCGGCCACACCGATCAGCGACCACAGTTCCTGCAGCGTCGCGCCGGGCAGGATCGCCGTCAGTGGCTCCGCAGCAAAGGTGTTGATCTGACGCTGCACCCTGAACACCGTCACCCTGTTCTTGAGTCCGATGAACGCAGCCGTCACCGTCTTGGGCGAGATGTCGAACTTGCGTACCTGTTCGGGGGCAATGTGCACGCCGGGTATCGGTGCCCCGGCCTGCCAATCGACATGAATGGCTTCGATGGCCTCCAGACTCACCAGCACCGACCGGTCCACCGGCGTACCGCTGCGCTTCAGCACGCCGACGATGGTGAACGGCTTGTCGGCATGGTCGGAAAAGCTGACCCCACCCCCACTGCCATGACTGAGCACGATGTGCTGTCCCGCCACATAGCCGAAGCGTGCAGCCACCTCCGCGCCGACCACCGCTTCGAAAATGCCCTCGGGCGCCGCGGCAAAGCGGCGGCCTGCGGCGAAGGCAATGGATTCATCCTGCGCGTAGCGGTAACGCGCGAAAAAGTCTGATGTGGTCCCGACCACGCGAAAGCCGCGATGCGAATCCCCGAGCGAGACCGGCACCACCCAGTCGACCTGCGGCAGCGCCGCGATCTGCTGCAGGCTTTGCCACGCCATGTTGTTAGTGGCGTCGCCCATGTGAAACACCGAGTACAGCAGCAGCTGCACCGGTCCGCCACGCGCGCCGACAATGAGGTCGGTGCCCGAAATGGTGCGGGCGAACCCCTCCCGGGCATCATTGCGCACACGCTCCACGCCGATCAGCATCGCCACCGACAACGCCACTGCAATCACCGTCAGCACGACCGACAGGCGCCGGTTTGCGATGCTGCGCCAACCCAGATGCCAGATCGGGCTCATGACCTGCTCCCTGAGTCAGCAGCATGGTTGATGTCCGCGAGGTTCAGCACGCGATCGAATCGACCCGCCAGGCGCGGATCGTGACTGACGAAGAGCAAGGCCGCACCACCGGCCTTGCACTCGTCTAACAGCAGATCGAGAAATGCACTCTGACGGTCGGCATCAAGCGCCGAGGTCGGCTCGTCTGCCACGATCAGGCCGGGCCCGCCGATCAGCGCACGCGCCGCTGCCACCCGTTGCTGTTGTCCCACCGAAAGCTCGGACGCACGGCGCATCAGCAGTTCTGGGGCCAGATCCAGGCGCCCGGCCAGCCGCCACACCTCATCATCCGGCGTGCGCCCCGCGCGCTGCAGTCGCGCACGCCGGGCCGCGGAAAAGCGGCAGGGCAGCAAGATGTTGTCGCGTGCCGACAGATAGGGCAGCAGATTGAAGAGCTGAAAGATGAAACCGATGTGGTCGGCGCGAAAGCGATCGCGGGCCGAGGATGACAGCGCGTCCAGCACCTCCCCGGCTACCGCAACGTGTCCTGCAGTCGGCGACCGCACGCCGCCGATCAGTGCCAGCAAGGTACTCTTTCCGCTACCGCTCGGCCCCTGCAGAAACACCCGTTCCCCTGCCGCAAGCTCGAAACGGTCGATGCTCAGGCAGTCTGACGCGGCCCCCGGCCAGCGCAGACGCAAATCGCGCAGCTCGACCGCAGCGGCGCTCACAGTGAAAGCATGCGTTGCTTCGGCGTCAGCTTCGCCGCGATCTGACCACGGGGCGAAGCACGCTCGGCACGAATTTCCCGGATGCGGGGAAACTGCTCGAACAATCTGACCTCAAGCCCTGCGAGCGCACTTGGCGTTGCACATTGCAAGGTATGGACGACGCTTATTTCAGCATGACCATCGTCGCTGCCGGAGGAGGAATCGGCAAAGGGCTGTTCGAGTTCAGTCCTGAGCACCGCGCATGCGGCTGTCGCAGGCAGCGTCACGATGCGTTCGACGCCCTGCAGGGTCACGACTGCCTGCGCCAGTGCCATGCGCTCGGCGTCGGTGCGCGGCGCATGTTCAAAACCCACCAGGTTGTCGAGCGGGCTCTCGAACTCGATCTGCAGCGTATTGCCGGCAATCGCCACGCGCAGCTCTGCCACGCCATGCTCATGAGGCATGTGCTGCGCGAAGGCGGTGCTCGCGCTCAGCAATATGGCCAGCGCGATCGTGCTCTGTTTCATGAAGTCTCCATCAGCGGTGAATGCAGGGGTTCGAAGAATGATGTGCAATCAAGCAATCACGCTAATGCTACAATGTTGCAATACCAATCGCAAACAGCCACAAGCGCATGCGCACCTCATCGAATGCACCGGCCTCTCCGCAACCCGCTCAAGCCGCGCGTGAAATCATCACCCGTCATGGCGGGCGGGTCACGCGCACCCGGGTCGCGGTCGTCGAAGCATTGCAGGGCAGCACCCAGCCGCTGTCGCACGAGGAATTGGGCGCCGCGCTGGCCGCAATCGACATACCGCACGACCGTGTCACGCTGTACCGCGCCCTCGACTGGCTGGTCGAGCAGGGCATTGCGCGGCGCATTGCCGGCAGTGATCGCGCTTGGCGCTTCGAGATGGTGCGCCCCCACAGTCATCGCCATGCGCATTTCCATTGTGACCGCTGCGGCCAGGTGATCTGCCTTGAAGGCCTTCAGCCTTCGTCGAGGGTCAACCTGCCCGACGGTTTTCACCTCGACCGGGCCGAACTCGTGCTGCACGGCGCATGCGCCACCTGCGGCATTCAGGGCCTTACCCCGGAAACGACCGACGAAGACTGAGCGCTACTCAACACCTTACCTCCGCTCCCAAACACTTTGAGGCGTGCGTCAGTGATGCACCCACCGCTATGGCCCACTCACACTCGCACAATCACCCGGTGCCCCGGCACCCACCACGCATCAGCCCGCTCGGCAGCAGCCTCGGCCTGCGCATCGGCATCGCCGTCGCCGCTACCACGCTGCTGTGGCTTGTCGTCCTGTGGGCGGTAAACTGAAATGCAGGCCTCCATGCCGCCCCTGATCCGCTTCGAAAATCTGACCCTGGGTTACGAGCGCCACCCCGCCATTCATCACCTGAACGCAGACATCCCAGCCGGTGCGCTGGTCGCAGTAGTCGGGCCCAACGGCGCGGGTAAATCCACCTTGCTAAAGGGCCTCGCAGGCGAACTGCGCCCGATCGGCGGCCGCATACATCTGCCCGACCTGCCCCGCGGCGGCATTGCCTACATGCCCCAGCGCAGCGAGATGGATCAGAGCTTTCCGGTGTCCGTATTCGACATGGTGGCGATGGGGCTGTGGCGCGAGCTCGGCCCCTTCGGCGGTCTCAGCCGCGCGCAACGCCACCGGGTGGAGAACGCCATCGAGGCTGTCAGCCTGTCCGGCTTCGAAGCGCGTCAGATCGGCTCGCTGTCGGGCGGACAGCTGCAACGTGCCCGCTTTGCCCGCCTGATCCTGCAGGACGCCCCAATCATCCTGCTCGACGAGCCTTTCGCCGCCATCGACGCACGTACCGTGGAAGACCTGGTTCACCTGATCCTGCACTGGCACGCCGAGGGCCGCACGGTGCTGACCGTGGTCCATGACTTCGAGCAGGTACGGCGGCATTTCTCGACCTGTCTGCTGCTCGCACGTGAGCTGGTCGCCTTCGGCCCGACCTCTCTGGTCATGACCGACGCCCTGCTCGCGCGGGCGCGTCATCTGTCTGAAGCCTTCGACGAAAATGCGCCCGAGTGTCACGTGGCGGAGGCCGCATGAGCCTCAACGAACTGCTGTTTGCACCATTTGCCGATTTTGGCTTCATGCGCCGTGCGCTTGCCGGCTGCCTCGCCCTGTCGTTCGGCGCCACACCGGTCGGAGTATTCCTGCTGCTGCGGCGGATGAGCCTGATGGGCGATGCGATGAGCCACGCCATCCTCCCCGGCGCGGCGCTTGGCTACCTGGCCTTCGGCCTGTCGCTCGGGGCGATGACCATCGGCGGCATCCTCGCCGGGCTGGTGGTGGTGTTCGCCGCCGGTCTCGTCACCCGCGCCTCGGTGCTCAAGGAAGATGCCAGCCTCGCAGCCTTCTATCTGCTGTCTCTGGCCGCCGGGGTGATGATCGTGTCCCTGCGTGGGCGCAACCTCGACCTGCTTCATGTGCTGTTCGGCTCGGTGCTGGCACTGGACGACCAGTCGCTGCTGCTGATCGCCAGCATTACCAGCCTGACGTTGTTCGGTCTCGCACTCCTGTTCCGGCCACTGGTGCTGGAGTGTTTCGACCCCTCTTTTCTGCGCGCAGTCAGCCGCCTGTCGCCGGTCGCGCACTACGGCTTTCTGCTGCTGGTGGTGTTCAACCTCGTCAGCGGCTTCCATGCGCTCGGCACCCTGATGGCGGTCGGCATCATGATCCTGCCCTCGGCAGCCGCCCGGCTATGGACCCGCAGCCTGCCCGCGATGCTGCTGTTCGCCAGCCTGTCCGCGCTTGCCAGCAGCATTGCCGGACTGCTGTTCTCCTTCCATGCCGACGTCCCCGCCGGTCCCGCCATCGTGCTGATGTGCGGCCTGGTCTATTTCGCGTCGCTCATCGCCGCACCAGGCGGTCTGCTGGCCGGGCGCCTGCCAAGCCGCAAACACCTCGAATCCTGAACTCACGGAGTCATCATGCTGTCGCTGTCACGCATCACCGCCACCCTGTTTGCCACCTTTGCACTAAGCACGGGCGCTGCCCATGCAGCACCGATCGAGGTCACCGCCAGTTTCAGCATCCTTGGCGACATGGTGCGCGAAGTCGGTGGCGACCGGGTAAATGTACAGACCCTGGTCGGACCCGACGAGGATACACACGGCTTTCAGCCACGACCATCCGATTCACGTCGTATCGGGAGCGCGCAGTTGGTCGTGGCCAACGGCCTCGGTTTCGACGACTGGATGATCCGACTGGCCCGATCGGGCGGCTACACCAGGCCGGTCGTGATCGCGAGCACCGGCATCGATACCCTTGCCAAGGGCGCCGGCGACCATGACCATGACCACGATCACGACCACGGAACTGGGGAGGGCATCGACCCTCACGCATGGCAGGACGTCGGCAACGCTTTGCGCTACGTCAACAACATCGCCGCAGCGCTGATCGATGCAGACCCCGCAGGTGCAGACGAATATCGCGCCAATGCGGAACGCTATAGCGGCCAACTGAAGGCGCTCGACGCAGAAATCCACAAGGCGCTGGGGAGCCTGCCCAGGGAACGGCGCAAGGTGGTCACCTCGCACGCCGCCTTCGGCTATTTCGCCCACGCCTACAACGTGGAGTTCCTGTCTCCGGTGGGGGTATCAAACAACGCGGAGCCCACGGCAAAAGGCGTGGCACAACTGATTCGCCAGCTCAGAAAAGAGAAGGTGGCGGCGATCTTCGTCGAGAACATCAGCGACCCGCGTCTGAGCGAGCGCATCAGCGCAGAAAGCGGCGCCGTGATGGGTGGCATGCTGTATTCGGACGCGCTATCGACCACTGCCGGCCCGGCACCAACCTATATCGCAATGATGCGCCACAATCTGCATACCCTCATGGCTGCGCTGACATCCGCGCCGCCAGCCCGCTGAGGCGCACTGTCCGCAGCCCGCAGCCGGCGGCAAACACCCGCGCCGGCCCCGCCAGCGTGACCTGCCGCGCCGCGCGCGTCACGCCGGTGTAGAGCAACTCGCGGGTCAGCACGCGTACCGGCGTGGCCGGCAGTACCAGCAACACCGCTTCGAACTCCGAGCCCTGGCTCTTATGCACCGTGAGCGCAAACGCGGTGTCATGCACCGGCAGGCGCAAGGGTGCGATACAGCGGTAGCTGCCCCCCGGCTGCGGGAAAAACACCATCAGCGCACCGCTGTCATCCGGCAAGCAAAGGCCGATGTCGCCGTTGTACAGGCCGAGCAGCGCATCGTTGCGCAGCACGATCACCGGCCGCCCCAGCCATGCATGACCCGGGCCGCGCTCTGGCGGCAGATCCAGCGCTGTGCGCAGCACGCGCTCAAGATGGGCGTTGAGCGCGTCCAGCCCACGCCCGCCTTCGTGCACGGCCACCAGCACCCGGAAACAATCGAAGGCTGCAAAGGCGGCTGCAGCACGCGCCTGCGCATCGGCAGCCGGCGCGCGCAAGGCCGCCAGATAAGGGGCATAACCGGCTTCCATCGCGCTCAGGGTGGCTTCGGATGGGCGCGTGCCTTCATCGTCGATCCAGCGGGCGGACGCATCTTCACCGCCACGCAGCCAGGCCAGCGCCTCGGCCCCCTCGCCAGCATTGATATTGGCGGCGAGCCGGCCGATGCCGGAGTCCTTGCGGAAACGGTGGCTCTCAGTCAGCCAGATCACGCTGTCGGCCAGCGCCGGCGCTGTCGAGGGTGGCGGCAGGTCCGCTGCCTGCGTGCCGGTCAGCAGCACCAGCTGTTCGATGGTGTGCGCACTGAACACACGTGCAGCCGAGAGTTCGGCAAACACCGCGCCAGCCTCCACGGCAGCGAGCTGGTCCTTGTCCCCGAGCAGGATCAGGCGGGCGTCGGGCGGCAGGGCGTCGAGCACGCGCGCGGCAAGGGCGAGATCGAGCATCGAGGCCTCGTCCACCACCAGCACATCGACCGCCAGCGGATTGCCGGCGTGATGACGAAAGCGCCCGGCAAGCGGGGTGACGCCCAGCAGGCGGTGCAAGGTATGGGCTTCAGCCGGCAGGCGCTTGCGCAGCTTTGCCGGCAGGTCTGCCGCGCGTGTGCGCAGGGCTTCGAGCATGCGTGCTGCCGCTTTTCCGGTGGGTGCCGCGAGCGCGATCCGCAGCGTGGGCGTCAGCTCCAGCAGGCAGGCCAGCAGGGCCGCCACCGTGGTGGTCTTGCCCGTGCCCGGCCCGCCGCTGATCACGGTCAGCCGCCCCTGCAGCGCGAGCGCGACTGCAAGTTTCTGCCAGTCCGGCCCCGATGTTGATCGCGGTTTGAACAGCTTGTCGAGCGTCGTGCGCAAAGCAGGCGGCACGGCCTGGGCCGGCGCGCGGGCACGCATCACCAGCGCCGCAGCCAGGCGCTGTTCGAGATCGAAAAAGCGTCGCAGGTAGAGGCGGTCGTCGGCGTCGAGCACCAGCGGATGGGCGCAATCTCCGGGCGGAAGCGGCTCGGCGAGCGCCGTCACCCGGCTTTCGAGCAGCTTTGCGCGCAGCCCGGCCGGCGTGCAGGCGATGGCTTCATCTTGCGCAAGTTGCGCCAGCGGCAGGCACACATCGCCCTCGCTCGCGGCAAGCGCCAGACTGCGCGCCACCGGCGCCAGCACCGCACAGGCGTCTGCGGGCGCACCGAGCGTGGTCGCCCACCCTCGCAGATGGCGGGCAAAGCCCTCGGCAAGGTCGAGTTGCGGCATCGAATCCGGAGCAGCCATCAGTGCGCCACTCCCTCTGCCGTCACCCGCGCCGCCAGCAGATCGTCGAGTGCCTCGATCACCTGCCGCGACGCACGGTGGCGGAACACCCCCGCAGGCTGTCCGGCAACCAGCCAACCCGGACGCACGCCGCGCACGAATAGATAGAGCACGCCGCCGAAGTGCGCGTCGTAGTCGTAGTCTGGCAGGCTGCGTGCAAGATGGCGGTGCAGCGCGACGGTGTAGAGCAGATGCTGCAGATGGTAGCCATGTGACTGCATCGCCCCTTCGAGCGCGGCCGGACCGTAATCCGCAGGGCGTTCGCCGAGATGGTTGGACTTCCAGTCCAGCACCCAGAAGCGGCCATCGTGCTCGAACACCAGATCGATGAAGCCCTTGAGGTAACCGGCGAGATCGGAAAAACCGAGCCTTGGCATGCGGTAGCCCTTGTCCGCCAGCCAGGCATTGAGGCGCGCTGCAGACAGTTGCGGCGCAGGCAACTGGAAGCCAAGTTCGACCATGCGCTGTTTCATCGGAATGCGCGACAGCAGCAAGGGCTTGCGTCCGCCCTCTTCCACCAGTGCGGTGGCGAGGACATCCTCGAGCAGATGGCGCAGCATGCGCGGTTGGCGCTCGGCCTCGGCCGCATTGGCCGCCGGTTGCGGGTGGGCGCGCAGGGCCATGGCAATCGCGTCGTCCCAGGTGCCCGCATCGGTGAAGTCGACGTTTTCGAACGCGGCATGCAGGCAATCGCCAGCAGCCGGCCCGCGCGGAAAGCGCAGGATGTCATCGGCCGCAGGCGGCAGCACTGCGCCAGCGTCGGCGTCGGTCTCATCCACCTCGGCCCGCTGCGGCAGGATGCGGGCATCGTGATCGAGCGCCGCGGATTCATGTGACGCACCCGAAATCAAGGCACTGAAACTGCCCATGCGCCAGCCTGCCGGAATCTGCGGCGGGCGCTGCGCCCGCGGCTGACGCCGGCCGGCCTCGGTGGACGGCAGCGCTTCGCCACTGCCATCAGGCAGATCCTCGAGCACCATGACCGGCTTGCCCTCGAGCACACTGCGAGCGACAAGCCCACGCCAGTGCGCATCGACCTCAGCCGGGCTGAGCTTTGCCTCGCGCCACTTCTCGATTCCATGCTCGGCTCCCGCCACCATCCAGTTGAGCAGGCTGCGGGTGCCCTCGCTGTAGCTTGGGCGGCCGAAGCTCATGGTGGCGTAGCAGCCGACGGTGAGATAGCAGCGGTGCACGGCGCGGGTCAGGGCCACGTAGATCAGACGCATGTCCTCGGCCTGACGCTCGCGCAGCTGGCGCGTCGCGATCTCCTTGTCCGTGGCCGACGCCATGCGGTAGTCGAGGATCAGCTGGTCATCATCGTCGTGCCACGCGCGCATCGGCCCGCTGTCGCCCTTGGAGGGATGGCCGTCGAACAGGAAGGGGCAGAACACCACGCCGTACTCCAGCCCCTTGGCGCGGTGGATGGTGATGATCTGCACCAGATTGCGATCCGACTCCAGGCGCAGCTGGGCGGCCTCGCCAGCGCTGCCGTCGGCACGCCGGGACGCGAGCGTGCGCAGCAGCACCTCGGGCGATGCGCTGCCCGCCGCCTGCTGCAACAGTTCGGCGAGATGCATCAGATTGGTCAGGCGGCGCTCGCCGTCGTCGCGCGCCAGCAGCCGCGCCGCCACCCCATCATCGGCCATCCAGCGCCGTAGCATGACGCCGAAACCATGACGCAGCCAGGCGTCGCGCCAGGCGGCAAAGCGGTCGAGTACGTTGAGCAGCGCAGCCTCGTCATCGGCCAGTGCCGCCAGCGCCTGCGCATCGCGCCCCATCAGCGTGGTGGCGAGCGCAGCCTTCACCCGACGCTCGCGCGCAGGCTCGCTGATTGCCAGCAGCACCCGCTCCAGCTCTTCTGCCTCCTCGGTGGCGAAAACGCTCGCTTGCGATAGCTCGACGCTCACCACCCCCATCCGTGCCAGCGCCTGGCGCATCCGCGCCCCCTGGCTGTGACTGCGCACCAGCACCGCGATGTCGCCCGGCGCCAGACCACGCTCACCGATGCGCACCTCGCCCTGGGCACCTGCCGCCAGCAGACGCGCAATCTCGGCCGCCGTGGCGGCCGCCGCACGCTGCATCGCCACCGCACGCGGCAGACGGTCGCCGCCCTCTTCGCCCTCCTGCGCCTCATCGCGCGGGATGCGCCACAGGCGCAAGGCGGCGGGGCTGGTGCCAGAGTGGGTTTGATCCACCAGCGGTGCGCGCGTACGCGCGCCGCTGCCGACCGCGCGATAGTCGAGCCCGCGCAGCATGAACACCGCCGGATTGGCGCCAAACAGCCGGTTGCAGGCTTCGATCAGCGCCGGCGTCGAGCGCTGATTGCGCCCAAGGCTGTAGCGCGTATCGGCCTTGTCGCGGGCGCTGAGATAGGTAAACAGGTCTGCACTGCGGAAACTGTAGATCGCCTGTTTGGGGTCGCCGACCAGAAACAGGCTGCCGTGCCGGCCTTCATGGCGATAGATACGATCGAAAATGGCGAACTGCAGCGGATCGGTATCCTGGAACTCGTCGATCAGGGCCACCGGGTAGCGCGCATGCAGCGCCGCAGCCAGCCACGACTGGGTTCCGGAGTGCAGGGCTTCGTAGGCGTTCCACAGGATGTCGTCGAAGGAGATCAGACGACGCTCACGCTTGCGCCGGCGCAAATCCGCCGCACCGTGCTCGAGAAAGCGGCGCAACAACTGCAGCCGCGCCGCCTCGAGGCGCTCGTCGGCACGCGCGCGTGCTTCGAGCAGGGCAGCTGCGGCGTCGAAAAAACCGTGCTGCGGCGGCGAAATGCCACGCTTGAGGCCGTCCTTGGTGGTCTTGTCGCTCAAGGTGTCGGCCGCCAGCAGCTGCAGCTTGCGATCCTTTTCCGCCGGCAGTGCGTGCAGTGCGTCTCCTGTGCTCAGCCAATCGTCCCACTGCTCGCGCGCACGTTCAATGGTTTCCGGTTTGTAGCTGCCTTTGTGCAGGCCATCGAGCGCAACACCGAGTGCAGCCATCGCGCCATCGGCTTCCGCCCACTGCGCGACGGCCTCACGATAGGCGCGAACCAGCTCATCACAGGCGGCACCCAGTTCGTTTTGGGCCGGGACCTCGTCCCACCGCACCTGTGCCAGGGGCCGTCCCATCGCCGTCCTGAGCTGCGCCGCCCATGTGTCGGGGCAATCGCCACGCTGCACCAGCAACTCGACCAGGTCCTGCTCCAAGACACCACTGGCCACCTCGCGCCGCCAGAAATCCTGCGCCACTTCGAGGCGCAGCGCGCTGTCATCCTCGACCAGCTCCACGGCATAGGGCAGCACTGCCGCGAAGGGGGTGTCAGCCAGGGCACGCTGACAGAAACCATGGATGGTAAAGATCGCCGCTTCGTCGAAGGTCTGCAGCGCATGGCGCAGACGCGTGCGCATCAGCGCCGGATCGATGCCGGCCGCGCTGACGGTGGCGATCAGCTGCGGCACGAAAGGGTCGGGCCCGGCATCGCCACCATCGAGCACGCGCAGGGTGTCGACGATGCGGTCGCGGATGCGGGTGGAAAGCTCGGCAGTCGCGGCCTTGGTGAAGGTCACCACCAGCAGCGAGCCCACCTGCAGATCACGCTCGAGCAGCTGACGCAGGTAAAGCCCGCAGATGTTCCAGGTCTTGCCCGTGCCCGCCGAGGCCTCGATCAGGCTGATACCGTCGAGCGAACAGCTGAAAACGTCGAGATCGATGTCGGTCGAGGCCATGGGTGCGAGAGGACGCTGACGGTGCGCGGCTCAGGCCGTTGCCGGCACAGCCATGGCTTCGCCCATGCGCACCGCCGCGCCGGGCGCCCACGCCGGGTTGAACTTCACCCGCGGCGTGGGGAACAGCATCACCACCGTGGAGCCGATCAGGAAGCGCCCCATTTCCTCGCCCTTCTTGAGCTGGATGTCCTTGTCCTCGTAGCGCCACTCGCGCACCTCCGCCGAGCGCGGCGGGTTGACCACGCCGTGCCACACCGTGGCCATGCTGCCGACGATGGTTGCCCCGACCAGCACCAGCACGAAGGGGCCGAAAGCCGATTCAAACACGCACACCACACGCTCGTTGCGTGCAAACAGCCCGGGCACCCCGCGCGCGGTGGTCGGATTGACCGAGAACAGCTCGCCCGGCACGTAGATCATCCGCGTCAGACGGCCATCGCAAGGCATGTGGATGCGGTGGTAGTCGCGCGGGCTGAGGTAAAGGGTGGCAAAGCTGCCATCCCTGAAGCCTGCTGCCAGCTCCGCGTCGCCACCGACCAGCGCCGTGGTCGAGTAGGCATGGCCTTTGGCCTGGAAAATCTGGTCGCGCACGATCGGCCCGAACTGGCTGATCGCGCCGTCCACCGGGCTGACCAGCTCAGCCTCGTCGAGTGGCCGCACGCCATCGCGCAAGGCCCGGGTAAAGAACTCGTTGAAGCTCGGATAGCTGCTGATGTCCGGGTTGGCCGCTTCGTCCATGTTGACCCCGTAACGGCCGACAAACCACTTGATTACGCGGGTGGTGAGCCCGCCCGCGTGCATGCCGGCCAGCTTGCCCGCCAGAACGGTAAGCGCCTGCTTGGGCAGAAGGTACTGGGGCAGAACGGAAAGACGGTCGGACACAATGGATACCTGGAACAAGAACAGCGTCCGATTATACCGGTGACAGTGGCTGCGCTTGACGTCACGCAGGCATCTGCGCTATTTGCCAGGCATCAGCCCGAGCCGTCCGTCTTCCAGGTACTCACGCAAGGGCCCGAACACCCGTCGCGCGATATCGAAGAAGGCCTCATCCAGCGGGTCGCCGAGGCCGCGCAGGGCCAGTCGATACGCGGGATTCTGTGCTTCGCCGTATTCGACCCGCTGACCGCCGTTCCACTTCAGTCGCGCCTTGGCGACACTCTCGTCGTTGAGGATGTAGGTCCAGGCCGACTTGGGGAAGAAATGCAGGGGTGTGCTCAGGCCGTGCCGGTACAGCGCCAGCAGATCGGCAAGCAGCCGTCTTGCCCTGTCCGGCGCGACTGCATGCAGGCGGAAGGATCCGTCGCGCGACAGCCCGAGGGTTTCGCACGCCACGCCCGTGACCGGCACGGCACACAGCATCAGATGCGCGAGCCAGGCGGCCAGATAATCTGCGGGGCGGGTGTCGTCATAGCGGTGGCGCACCAGGCCTTGTGCATGGAGATCGCCAAAGGCCGCGCTCAGTGACCAGCGTTCGCTCCTGCCCTCGGCCTCGAGGTCGAACTCAAGGGCGCAGGTGTGGGCCGGTAGCGGCGTCGCGATGGCCGCAGCAACCCGGCGGGCGTAATGGTCAAGCGTCCTGACTTCGCCCCGCAGGGAGGCGTCGCCAAGCACGCCAGCCGGATACTCGCCGCCGGCGCGTGCCAGTTCAAGCACGGCCGCATCGCCATCATCCACGCCGAACACCGCTGCGTCGCGCGCGAGCAGAGTCGGCAACAGCCGCGCGGCAAGCGTCTGCCGCCCCGGCCAGTCAGGGAGGAAGGGTTCGACATCCTCCAGTTCCTCATCGGCCTCGGGCAAATCGAGCCCGAGGCGGTCGCGCAACAGGCTGCGGCAAGGATTGCGGAAGAAGCGGATCAACTGCTCCAGATCAGGCTCGCGCCACGCCGCCTCCGGTGCCGGCAGCGGAGCGTCGAAGAAGGGCCGCAGCGCCGGGGAAGAGGCATTGTCGTCGCCCTCACCGTCATCATCGGCCTCGTCCCACGCACTGGTGTCAGGTACGGCTTGCGCAAGGCCGCCCGCCCTGCGCAAGCGCGCAGCGAGCGCGGCAGCATAGTCCTCGTGGAAGCTGCTCAGGCGCGCATCCGGCGATGCGTCGGCAACGAAATACTCAATGGAGAAGGGCTGCAGCGGATGGAATACGGTCAGACGCCGACGGGCAGCAGCAAGCTGTTCGGGCTGCGAAGCATCTTCTGCGCAGGCCGTGGCAAGGGTGTCGAGCAGTTCATCCACCAGCACCGAGGGCGGCAGCGGGCTGCCATCGCGCACGCTGCGCCCGACATGGGACAGATGCAGGACATCGCGCGCCGACAGCACCACGTCGAGGAACAGGTTGCGATCATCGAGCCGGCGCTGGCGGTCGCCGCGCTGCGGGCGCGCGGCCATGAGGTCGAACTCGGCAGGGCGGTCGCTGCCCGGAAAGGCGCCCTGGTCCAGCCCGATCACGCACACCACCCGGTAGGGCAGGCTGCGCAGCGAAGACAACGCGGAGAAGGTCACGGTGCCGCCGGGCACCCCGCCGCGCGCCGGGTCGTCCAGCCGCGCAGCGAGCGCTGGATGAACGACGTCGAGCGCCACCCTGCCATCGGGATGGCCGGCACCCATGTCATCGCCCAGCGCATTGATCGCGGCACGCACTTCGCGCACTGCTTCGGCCTGTTCGACCGCCTCACCGACGATGGACTCGAGCGCACCGATCAGGGCCTGACGCCAGCCCTCGGCATCGTGCGTGCGCAGCAGGCTGTCGCGCAGCCGCTGCAAGGTCTCGGCGTAGCGCCAGAAACGGCC
>Ga0172382_10008676_pt1 | contig 14080 bp, 13 predicted proteins | sample Leawel138RmetaG_FD_122245 | JGI IMG/M metagenome (GOLD analysis project Ga0172382, IMG submission 122245) | Leachate microbial communities from a municipal landfill in Southern Ontario, Canada - Leachate well 138R metaG | ecosystem: Engineered > Solid waste > Landfill > Unclassified | place...
AAGAGGCGTTCGGGGGACGATCGGCGGCGAAACCTACCTCCTCGGGAACGAGGCGCTTGTCGCCGGCAGAGATGACGGGGCATGGCGACCAACCTACGATCGGCTGGAAAGCGAGGGGAAGACCGTCGTCCTTGTCGGCACCGCCTCAGGGGTGATCGGGCTTATCGCCCTCTCGGATGTGGTAAAGAAGAACGCGGAGAAGATGGTTGCGGCTCTCAGGACACGAAGCATCAGGACGGTGATGCTCACCGGAGACAACGAGCGCGTCGGGGAAGCGGTTGCCCGCCGCATCGGGATCGACGAGTGCCACGCCGGGCTCCTGCCGGAGGACAAGGTGGCAATGATCGAACGGCTGATGGATCGCCACGGGCTCGTGGTGATGGTCGGCGACGGCGTGAATGATGCACCGGCGCTCGCGCGGGCGAACGTCGGGGTCGCAATGGGAGCGATCGGCTCAGACGTCGCGATCGAGGCGGCCGATATCGTCGTGATGGAGGATGACATCGCACGGGTCGCCTACCTCGTCGCCCTCTCGGAGAAGACGGTCTCGGTCGTCCGGCAGAACGTCGCGACGGCGATCGTGGTGAAACTCGGCATCACCGCCCTCGCGGTCTTCGGGCTGGTCACGCTCTGGATGGCGGTGGCGTTCGGGGATATGGGGCTCTCGCTCGCAGTGATCGCAAATGCCCTCAGGATAGGCCGGCCGGGTACCGGTATCCCTCCCTGAAAGGGAGGTGGGGATTTACGATCCAACAGGCAGAAAGCCCACGACTTTAGTCGTGGGATGAATGCCGTCGTCATGTCGCCATAATCCATTTATGCTATCATATCAATCAATTCGTTAATGCGTAAAACGTATCAGTATCGACTGTATCCGACGAAACATCAAACTTCGATTCTCAATCGGAGTTTAGAGGTTTGTCGGCGCGTCTATAATGATACGTTAGCGTATCGCAAACGTGCATACGAAACCGAGAATAAATCGGTTTCGTTGTACGCGACCAACGGTTTATTGACGCAATGGAAACGCGAGACTCCGACTCTGAAGCTGGTACATTCTCAAGTTCTTCAGAACGTGTAGGTTCGAGTGGATCTCGCGTATCAAGCGTTCTTCCGTCGCGTTAAGAATGGCGAAGATCCCGGCTATCCCCGGTTTAAAGGGTATGGGCGTTATGATAGCATCACGTATCCGCAGTCCGGGTTTCACCTGAACGATGCTGGTACCCACCTTTGTGCCTCCAAGATCGGCGATATCCCGATTATCCTCCACCGTCCTGTAGAAGGCACTATCAAGACGTTAACGATTCGACGTATGGCAACCGGGAAATGGTATGCGTCGTTCTCAGTCGAAGTGGAGTCGACGCGTTCCGTGCCAACTCCGCATAACGATCGGGTTGTCGGGATCGATGTTGGGCTTGAAACCTTCTGTACGTTATCCGATGGAACCACCGTGGCGAATCCCCGATGGTTCCGGAAAGATGAGAAGAAGTTTGCGAAAGCGCAACGGAAGTTTGCAAAACTTGCGAAGGGTACCCCGGAACAAAGGCGACAACGGATTGTGATCGCGCATATCCATGAAACGATCGCGAACCGAAGAAAAGATTTCATCAACAAATTGGCGAACGAGTTGACCGATACGTATGGTACCGTCGTGTTCGAGGATTTAAATATCAAGAACATGATGGCAAACCATTGTCTTGCGAAGAGTATCGGTGACGCTGCATGGAACCTTCTTATTTCGACAACGGCGAACAAAGCGGGAGATGCTGGTTGTACCGTTGTCCGTATTAATCCAAAGCAGACGTCACAGATGTGTTTGCAGTGCGGTCAAATCGTGAAAAAGACGTTGTCGGATCGCGTTCACAATTGTCCGTACTGCGGGCTTAGTATGAACCGGGATCTCAACGCGTCGATCAATATTATGAGATTGGGACTACAATCTCTTGCGAAAGCATAGATGCCCACGACTTTAGTCGTGGGAGTAGTCACTCCCAGAGGTCGGTCTTCTCCGGCGTCCAGGCCGGGTCAATGAAGGAAAGAAGCCGCGTCGTCGAACCGGCGGTATTCCGGGTCTCCTTCACGACATCCGGCGGGATATACGCAGCATTCCCGGCAGGGACCCGAATTGCCGTGCCGTCGCGCGTGGTGACCAGGATCTCTCCTTCGATCACGTAGAGGAGATCCGACGAACCGCGGATTCCGTCATAGTCGAGGTATCCGTCCGGGAGGAGTTCGGCATACGCGAGACTGTAGTCGATCGGGATCGCCGTCTCATCCATTGGAACCGGGTTCAGGAGGGAATAGACCGCTGCACCGGAATCAAGGCTCTGCTCGGCCTCTGCCCCCGGGCTGGCAACGACGATCGGCATCTTGTTCGTCGTCATGCCGAACGCGGCAAGATCGTCGCCTGAAATCTCGACATCGGGCGTGAAAGGCGGCTGGACGACGCTGAGGTAGCGGAGGTCGCCATCGCCGATAGAACCTATCGATTGCAGCACTCCTTCCGGCAGGAGCACGGTCTCTCCCTCGCGGGCGGTCACGGTCTCGCCATCACACTGGATCTCCGCCGTGCCGCCGAGCACGTAGACAAGTTCCGCCGCCCCGAACAGGCGGTGCGGCGGCGTCGCGTTGTCAGGCGGGATGACGACATACACCAGACTGTAGTTGGTCGGAAGTCGGGGTGTCCACTCGCCGATAAGCCCGGCATACGTTGCCGGACCGCCGAAGAGAGGACTCTCGTCCGCCGGGGTGATCAACGCGACTTCCGCCTCAACCGGGGGCTGGCTCGCGGTGAAGCACCCGGCGGTGAGGAGGATACCGGCAAAGAGGAGAAGAAGAATCCTATGCATGGGTACAATCTCTACCGTGGAAGGAATAAAATCTGATCGTTCCTCCAGGAGAGGCTGTATCAGGCGTACCGGGGGGAAAGAGCCTGAATACAGGAGCCAGAGGGATGTGATTACACGTCTCGGTCGCGCCCGGCTTTCCGGAGGGTGAACCGGAATGCCGCGCCCTCGGTGAGACGGCCCGGGACCCGATCTTCGACCCAGATCCGACCACCGTAGCGTGCGGCAAGCATCCGGCAGATCGAGAGTCCGAGACCCTGGCTTCCCCGCTGGCCGCCTTCCCGCTCGAACCGAAAGAAGATTGATTCCTTCGCATCATCCGGAACCCCGGGGCCTGTGTCGGCAACGGTGACGATGACGGTCTCGTCATCGAGATCATCGACTGCAACCATGACCTTGACGTCAGGCCCACCGTATTTTGCGGCGTTGCCGATGAGGTTTGTAAAGATCTCGGGAAGGAGATCGTCGGCGAAGATCCCCACATGCCATCCAGAGTACTGGATACAGAGGTCGGGGAAGTGCGTGATCTCCGCCTCGATCACATCGTGCAGGTTCTGCTGCACAAGCCCGGTCTGTCCCTCCTGGATCTTCCTGAGGGTGGCGACGTTCGCGGTGATCTCGATGCTCTTCTTGATCCCGGCCTTCAGTTTCAGGGCACATCTTCTCTGTTCCCCCTCAAGGTCGTCGATGAGGAGGTCGGCATAGATGTTTGCAACATTATCCGCGTTCCGGATATCGTGGGTGAGGATATCGAGGTAGAGGTTTGCCTCCCGGTTTGCTGCTTCAAGCCTCTGGTAGAGCATCCCGCGCAGGATACTGATCCCGATCTCGCGCCCGACGGCGCCGAGGATCGCACGTTCGTCATCGGCGAAGGAGCCACGCCTCCCGCTCCCGACGAGGAGCACCCCGGCAATGTTGGACTCGACAAGGAGCGGGATGCAGGCGAGCGTGGCAAACCCGAATTCTTTAAGGAGATGCGAATCAGCGGCGTCCAGGTCACGAACCCGCTCAAGATAACACGGAAGGCCTACGGTGACGGCATCAGAAAACACAGTCTCGAGTGCGGTTTCTATCAGTCCAGAGCATGCATCCGGCATGTTTCGCCAGCACCGGAGAACACCCTTCCCTTGACGGGAATCGAGACAGTAGATAGCGCCGCCATCGTAGCCGAGGAGATCGAGCGTCTGGTTGAGCGCGGTCTCCAGCAGTTCTCCCGGCAGGCAGGTCGAGGCAGATGTGCCGATGATCCGGTTGAGCAGCAGAAGATGCCGGTTCCTCGCCTGCAGTTGCTCCTCCGCCTGCTTCCGGTGGGTAATATCTCGCGCAATGGTCTGGATGGCGGGTTTTCCTGCAAATAGCGTCCGGGTGCTCCGCCCCTCTATGAAGATCGTCGTACCATCAAGCCTTATGATCGGCAGCTCGATGAGCGGAGACTCCTCCCCCCGTAGATCCCGGGCGTTGAACGATATGACGAGGTCCCGGAACTCAGGATGTATGATATCAAGTATGTTCTTGCCAACGATCGCCCCGGAGTCCTGTGCACCAAGAAGCCGCATGCCGGCCGGGTTGATGTAGGTGATGATGTCGTCCTGGTGGATCAACGTCGCTTCGGCCGAGAGTTCGACGAGAGACCGGTACTTCTCCTCGTTCTCGCGGAGCTGAGCCTCCATCTGCTTTAAGAGTGTGATGTCCTGGACACCGGCAAGGAATCCCCGGCATGTGCCGCCTGCATCGATGATGGGGGTGGTTGCGATCAGCGTATGGATACAACTGCCATCACCCCGGATCAGGTCGATCTCAAGAATCGCCCGCCCACCCTGGCCCAGGTCCTGCAGGTATCCTTCCAGGCATCTGGCGCTCGCTTCATCGATAAACATTGAGACCGGAGCGCCGGCAATTCCGGTGATCGGGTAATCGACGATCTCGGCCGCCCGCTGGTTTGCAAAGACCACGATGCCTTCCCTGTCGACCAGTGCAATACCCTCGTTGAGGTTCTCGACAAGGAATCTGTATCGTTCCTCGCTTTCCGATAGGATCTCCTCTATCCGCCGCCTTTTAGCGCCATCCATACCCTGCTCATGACCGTCGGACCGGAATTTGATAGCCCGGGCTGATCCCATATCAGGAGAGAGACGGATGATCCGGCTGCCACGGAGTATGCCTGCATGCACGACCCGGCATGAACAGTGGAATCGCCCTTCACCACCGTCGGACAACCGCACCGTGCATGAAAAATCGGCAGCTGGATGGTGGTTGGAGAGAATTGCAGCGAACCCGATCCTGCCCGGTTCCCCGGAGATACGCGGCATCAGGGTCTGGAGGATAAAGCGGTCTGCATCGGCTCCGGTAGATGTATCGTGGATGATGCCGAACAGGTGCCGCAGACGATTGTTGATGCAGGCAACCCGGTTGGCGGAATCGATGACCAGCAACCCCTCGTCGAGAGCATCAAGGATGCTCTCCAGCACGAGGATATCCCCATGTACGGGTGCACAGTCATGCATTAGCCAGGATCACCTTCTTTTGCTTTCAGGGGTACTTCATCTCTATAGGCGGATAAAATGTTCTTGCGCATATCAGACGATTTTAGCAAAATTCAGAAGAATTTTGACGATTCGGTCAATCTCACAGGTGAATTCATTTGAGTACAGAAACTATGCTCCTTCTATGAAGGTATAAACCTATTCATTCTCATCGAAGAGTACCCGTCATTCGTAGTACAGCAGGCGTATGTCTTCTGTCGTTTCAGTTACATATGATCGATACATTTACACATCCGGGAACGGCATCGCCCCTATGAGCGGGTGCGCGCATGGATAGGGGATGTATGATGGGATCGCAGGGAAAGAGCGGGCATGAGGGGCATGCGGTGAGCTGCGATAACATGAGAAGGGGACAGCACCACGAGGCGCGCGCGGCAGGGGCAGGCAAAAAAGGGCCTCCGGAGTCTCGCCAACCCGGCCATGATGCACATCGCCACGCCCTCGATGACTTCCAGCGCCGTCTTGTTATCTCAAACGGCACTGACGGTCCCGATCCTCCTCCTCTCGGAGCCGGTTCGGGAACTTCTCAGGTTCACAATCCGATTTTTCAGGCTCGAATACCCTCCTTCTCGCTCTTGTGACCGCCATCTATATCTATGGCGGCTGACCGTTTCTCACCGGGATTGTAAGCGAGCTGCGGGCACGGACGCCGGGGATGATGACGCTCATCGCGGTCGCGATCGCCGTTGCTTATGTATACGGCTCAGCGGTCATCCTCGGCATCACCGGCGAGGAGGGGTTCTTCTGGGAACTCGTCACCCTGATCGACATCGTGCTCCTCGGGCATCTGGTGGAGATGCGCTCGGTCTTCAGGGTGTCGCCGGCGCTTGAGGAACTCGTCAGGATCATGCCCCGGGAGGCACAACCTGGTCCGGGGTAGGAGAGTGGACGATGTGCCTGTGGATCGGCTTGTCTCGGGCGATAAGGTGCCGGTGGACGGCACGGTGGTCAAGGGAGCAACGAACGTCAATGAGGCGGTGCTCACCGGGGAGTCGCGTCCGGTGGAGAAGCGGCCGGAACGGTGCTGATGAGCGCGAGTACGGTGATTGTTGCGGTCAATGCGCAGCTGCTCCGGGCGTAGGCGGACGTCCCATTACCGTGCGGGTACCTATTGGAGGTGTATCGCTCATGAAATGGAGTACCACGATCCCGATAACCTCACTGCTGGCCACTCCTGCCGTACAGGCGTCCTTTACGTTCAGTACAGGAGGGAAGAGCATCGTGCTCGCCGGGAAACCGACGGCTCGAATCCATCCGGTCAGCATATGACTGTTCCGCTGCAGTCAGGACACATCCCGAGCCACACCCTGCATTCCGGATCAATCTCCTTATCGTTTTCGCCGTCGATCCGTATGCATATGGGACAGTATGCCGGCGGAGATGTTCTCCTGGCCGCCGTATGCATAGGGGGAGAGGGCAGACGGAAGGTGCGCCCGGTGGTGGTCGTATCCGCAGGAAAAGGCGGGAACCTGTTGATCTGTCCGGTATCGAGCAATCCATCTATTTATGGGGTCTCAGTTCCTCTCTCACTCGATGACTTCGTCCGGGGCGGTCTCGACCTCTTCACCGAGAGTTATGCTCTCGCAGCATACGCCACCACCATCCAGCAAGCCGATGTCGTCGGGAAGAAGGGCGTGCTCCTGCCGGAGACGATGGTCGCCATCCGGGGGGCGATACCCCCGGTGCACGGGAAGAAAGAACGCCGGTGGTGAGAGAAAGCGCTCCGGACAACGGTTGTGGTCCGGAGGTCGGGATGTTACGTAATGTCCCGGTGATCGTGTGGCGGATGAACGGGCGCTCAGAGTTCATATCGCTTCAAAAACTCGCGGATCTTACGCGACTCCATCCATTCCCGGTCGAGTTCGCTGATCTGCATATTGACCCGTCTGACCTGTTCGCGGAGTTTCTCCGCGATTGTTTCATCGCTGAGGAGATCCGCAACCCCCATAATCACCTGGAGTGGGTGGCGGACGTGGTCGGCAAGAACGGCGAACTGGGCGATATTCCGCTCGGTCATATCGAACGCCTGCTCCCGGAGCCGCTCATGCAGGACCCGTTCTGAGATATCCCTGCCGATCACCTGGAAGCCTACGATCGCCTTCCTCTCGATGATCGGCGACTCGTTCAGTTCCAGTATGGCAGTCTCCCCGTCCTTTCGCCGGACCTCGATCTGGAGCTTCTCGACCTGCTCGCCCCGGAGAACCCTCCGCCGCCCTTCTCTCCAGACCAGAAGGCTCGTCGGGAGGATATAGTCCTCCCAATCGGTACCCACCATCTCTTCGGGGGTGTACCCGAGTATCCGCTCCATCGCCGGCGATATGTAGTTCAGCCCACAATTTAGGTATGATGTGACGATGAGGTCAAAACTCCGCTGGGCAATCCCCCGGAACTTCTCCTCGCTCTCCTCAAATGCCGCTTCCGCCTGCAACTGTTCCAGGAACTGGCCGAGCCTGTTCGTGATGGAGTCAAGCAGCATCTGCTCTTCCGGCAGGAACGGCCCTTCGTTGCCCTCCGGAACTTCTGCGCGGCATCTCACCTCGATCTCGCCGACCTGTTTTCCATGGACGACGATCGGACTCTTCTGGTTCCAGGGAGAGTCCACCGGATCGCCTCGATAGTAATCCCGACCATCGACGGTGACCCGCACTTCGGTGTTGGCCGGATACTGCCACCCCATGGGAAGGGTATCGGCGACCGCCTGCAGGAGTTGATCGAGCGTCATTCCGGGCGTCTTGACAAGATGCGCGATGGTATACAGGCAGCGGAGTTCGTCCATCCGTTCCCTCAGCTCATGCGTCTTCTCCCGGAGCGCCTCCTCCACCCGGCTCCGCGCGGTCACGTCGAAGGCTGTTCCGGCAACGCCGACAATTCTCCCTTCTGCATCCCGAAGCGGCTTGAGCGTCAGGTCACGGATACGTCGCTCACCTGCGATGGTGAATGCCACCGTAGCTCGCACAATCTCTCCCGTCTCAAGAACCCGTTGTTTGAGCGCGACGAGATGCCCGGCCTCCTCGGGAAAGACATCCCCGTCGCTCAGGCCGATGATGGACGCATCCGTGGGCCCCAGTTGCTGGTTGTACGACCAGATGTAGCGAAGCTCTGCATCCTGCACAAAGACGACCACCGGGGAGCGGTCGAGCGCGGCCTTGAAGTGATGGGTATACATCTCCGCGGTAGCATCTCTGACCTTGATGAGTCGCAACCCGGTCCCGGCGAAAGCCTGCCTGCTCGATATCGAGAGACAGCGCCGGACGCCGTCGGGGGTCCGGGCACGGCAGAGGAGAAAGGGCTGTGTTGCACTGTTCTCAAAGATACGGCGGAGAGATTGCACGGAATCGTCATCCTCGATGATTGGCAGGAAGTACACGGTGAAGAGAGGGTCGAGCTCCATCCCGATGGCATCATCCTTCTGGATACCAAGGATCCGTGCGATGGCCGGATTGTACCAGCTGACCTTCCGGTCGCCGTCTACCACAAGAAGTCCATCCTCAAGAGCGTCGAGCACCGCACGATCAAAGGGTGCCCGATCCTGGTGCGAGTCAGCCATATCCTACCGCGCCGAAATACAGTAACTGTAGTGGTTGTGTTCCGGAGAGGTTAAAAAGGGTTACTATCCGATCGTGGGTGGAAACCTGGAGTTCTTTGACCACCAGGATGATTTCAGCGGCATATTCCGGTTCCCGGGAAGAGAGAGGGGGGAGAGGCTTCCGGATGAAGGGATTCCTGAGGGCGGGTCTGCAGCACCAGAATATATACCATCAGTGGACCATAACCGGGATCCATGATGGCAGACACTGAGCCTATCGAGATCTTCTCCGTGATCCGGGAACGCAGAAGCGTCAGGAACTACATCGACCGGGATGTTCCGGATGATGTCCTGGGAGCGATCATCGCAGCGGGGATCCAGGCGCCGACCGCTCTTGGGCTTCAGCCCTGGCAGTTTGTGATCGTAAAAGACCGGGATCTGATGCAGAGGATATCCGATTACTGTAAACCTATCCTCATAGAGAGTATCGAAGAGGAGAGGAAGGCAGGGACAGAGGAGTTCCTTACGGCGCTCAAGACCCCGGGGTTCAACATCTTCTACAACGCCCCGGTGCTGATCCTGGTTCTCGGTGACAGAAAAGCCGTATCGAGTTTCCTCGACTGTGCACTCTGCGCGGAGAATATGATGCTCGCCGCCTGGGCGCTCGGCATCGGCAGCTGCTGGATCGGTTCAGCGGCTCTCATCCAGCAGAACCCCGATCTTCTTGCAGCACTGAGGGTTCCGGATGACCACCAGATCGTGGCGCCGTTGATATTCGGCTATCCCGCCCCTCTCATACCAAAACTGGCACGCCGGGAGCCCCGGATAACATGGGTTCCCTGAACGCCCCGCTGCATCCTGCGAACCCGCCCTCACCCCCTCACCCGGCGGTGGCACATGCGGCCGCTTCTGCGGGAGTAACGGGGAGCGTGATCCGCCGCCCATTCCGGACGACCACAAGGGTTGCGGGTTCTGCAATCGGCCAGGAAGTAAGGAACCGGTGCAGATCATCGACGCAGGTTACGCCGGTCTCGTTGATCGCAACGATCAGGTCTCCCGGCCTGAGCCCGGCACGGCCGGCGGGGCTTGAGCGGTTCACCGAGACGACCTCAACCGCCTGGTTCGCGGCGAGATCGAGCGTCGCAACGAGGTATTGCGGTAGCGGCTGCGACTGGCCGGCGATACCGAGATAGCCGCGGCGCACCCTGCCGTCGGCGACCAGCTGCGGGAGAACCCATGAGGCGGTGTTCGAGGGGACCGAGAAGCAGATGCCCTGGGCCATCGGGATGATGGCCGTGTTGATCCCGATGACCCGGCCGCGGGAGTCCACCAGCGGGCCGCCGGAGTTCCCGGGGTTCAGGGGGGCGGTGTGCTGGATGATGTTCTCGATCAGGCGACCGTCCCGGCTCCGGAACGCCCTCCCAAGAGCGCTCAGGACGCCCGTCGAGACGGTCGAGTTAAAACCGAGCGGGTTGCCGATGGCTATCGCGAGCTGGCCGACCGCAAGTTTTCCGGAATCGCCGAACGATACATAGGGGAGATTCGCTGTATCAACCCGGAGTACGGCAAGATCGGTCGCCGGATCAGCTCCGATCAGGCGCGCGGAAAGAGCGGTCCCATCTGCCGTACGGATCTCTATCCGTCCCGCCCCCTGCACAACATGATTGTTGGTCTGGATGTAGCCTTCCGGCGATACAATCACGCCGGATCCAGCCCCCACCTGCTCACCGCGCCACCCGGCGGAGCTCTTCCCCACAACCACGCTCACGACCGCGGGCCCCACGGTCTCAACGACCTGGATGACGGCACGGGAGTAGGCATCAAGGAGGTCGGCATCGGACTCCCGAGAACAGGCGGCTGTAGAGCGCTCATCTGGAGTGGATCCCGGAATAAAATCACGGGTATGTTGAGTAAGTCTGAGTTCTGATTTATTCATCTTGATTTATATTTTTATAATAAATAGTAATGTACTTTCCGCACGGATCTATGAAACAACACTGCCCCGGTACTACAGGACCGGTGTATCCTCAAACGCGCGGTGGCCTCTCTGCCGCAGGGGATGGACGGGCCGATAGTATCAGGCGACCACAGTCGGGGGGGGCGAGAGTCTGCTGCTACGAAACGGTATCGCCCGGTGACGATCTCACTCACGGATCGCGCCCAAGGATCGTCCCGCGTGAGGCGCAGACCGGCCTGCCGCGACCGCGGTATCCATGTCTCATAGCAGGACGAGCATCACGAACTCAGATATAGACGACGGGGTTCCGGGGCTGGAACTGCCCCGGCGTTCACCCCGAACGGGGAGTATTACTTGATTCTTCCAAACTCCTGGCTCACATCAGCGGCCGATGTGTATGACTTCTCCTGGAACTTGCTGAGCGCCTCGATCACGGACTCAGGCGCATTGTTCTTCCGGGCATGATCGAGCAGATCCTGCTTCCCGGCAGGGTAATCCATACCCTTGAGGTGCGACTGAAGCGCTGATGCGCTCAACCCCTCAAACGACGCTTCAGCATGAACCGCTGCCTGTCCTCCCCGGTGTCCGCCTTTCACGGATGGTCTCTCTTCTTCCGGCATCTCCAATCACCTGTCTGTCGTGCACCACCAATACCGGATGCACGCCCCTGCAGGAGTGCCATCCACCTAAATGGTTTCGGTCGGTGAGAACCGGACACGGCAGGTGCCGGTATCGGCACCTGCGAAAAAAGATGTCACTTGTTCTGGATCTTGTTAAACTCGGACTTTATGTCTTCCGGGTCGCTATACTGCCTGTCCTCGAACTTGTCCAGCGCATCGATGACGATCTGGGGCGCATCAGTCCCTTTCGCGCGTTCGATAAGGTCACTCTTCGATGCAGGGAAACTCACTCCCGAGGTGCTCACCTCAATGATCTGGGGGTCGAGCTCCCGTATTGTCCCGGCAACCGAAGACAATCCGCTCATGCCGGACTCCTGTGCTCCTCTCATAAATCTCACCATCCACTATCGAGCTCCCGTAAAGGGGCGAGTCCAGCAGGATACTGTACCATAAATACTTATCGCCATCAGACCCCAGAAGTGGCAAGGCTCCACAGCACTGCACGATAGAGCAGGCGTTCTTCCTTAAATCGGCGCCATACGTGCCGGCAGGCTGAATTTGCCCTCCCTGAAGGCCAAAACAAAAGGTTAATTTTACTTACACGGCTAATCCCTTCACATGCGAACGCATGGTATTCTTACGCTGCTCGCCTGCCTTGTCGCAGTGCTGGCAGTCGCAGGCGCCGGGTGCACCGGCACGACCGAACCGGACTACGTCGTCGGCATCGATGATGCGTATCCCCCCTACAGTTTCATCGACAAGGACGGTAACGCCCAGGGATTTGATGTCGATTCCATGAAGTGGATCGCCGAGAAGAAGGGCATCAAGGTGGCGTTCATGCCGGTGGAGTGGAGCGGCATCATCCCCGCACTCCAGGCCGGAAAGATCGATATGGTCTATGCAGGAATGTCGATCACCCCTGCACGGCAGGAAGCGGTCAACTTCAGCAACCCCTATTGGGTTGTCAACCAGGATGTCGTAGCCCGCGAGAACTCGAATGTGACGCTTGATGAAGTCCTTGCCGGCAAGGTGGTTCTCGGGGCGCAGCAGGGCTGCACGGCCGAGAGCTGGATCGAGAAGAACCTGGTTGCTAAGGGAGTAATGCCCGCAGAAAACCTGAAGACCTACGCAAACACGCAGCTCGCCGTCAACGATCTTGAGGCGGGCAGGGTCGATGCGGTCATGTATGACGACGTCTCCATAAAAGACATCATCAAGGGCAAACCGGTGAAGGTGATCGGTTCTGTCGAGACCAGGGAGGAGTTCGGCGTCGCCATCAGGAAGACCGATGCCGCACTCCTCGAGTTCATGAACGAGGCTATTGCGGAACTGCAGGCCGATCCCTACTGGGAAGAACTCAAAGAGAAGCACAACCTGAAGTAACCCCGGGGACAACCCGTCCCCACCTTTTTCACGACCATTAATCTAATTGGAGGCCGCTCTCCTGCACCCACGTAACCCTATCCCCATCCATGACGGATCCACCCTGGCGTATTACCGGATACCTGTCCTCTACGCACTCGCGACAGCGGTTCTGATCGGTGGAAGCGCCCCGTTCACGAAACTCCTCCTTGCTAATGTCAGCCCGCTCGTTCTTGCCGCGCTGGTCTCGCTCGGGAGCGGCCTCGGGGCCCTGATCCTCTCCCTCGTCGGAACGGCGCCGGGAACCCGGCGACGACAGATCGAGGCGCCGCCGGGGAGGAAGGATATACCCTGGCTCATCGGCGTGATGCTCTTTGGAGGGATCCTCGCGCCGGTCACCCTGGTACACAGCCTCCCGGGGACACCTGCAGCAACGGCAGCCCTCCTCCTGAACTTTGAGGCCGTTGTAACGACGTTGATTGCTGCGACGGTCTTTCGTGAATGGGTGAGCCGCCGCGTCTGGGTTGCACTCGGGTGCATCACCGCATCGTGCCTTCTCCTCACCTGGAGCCCGGTTGCGGGAACCGGCCTCTCCCTTTCAGCGCTCGGCGTCCTGCTCACCTGCCTCTTCTGGGCGGTCGACAACAACCTGGGACAACGGCTCTCAGCAAAGGACCCTTTCCGCGTCATCTTCATCAAGGGAGCGGGTGCCGGAACCATCGTGTTCTTCATCGCGCTTGCCGCCGGGGAGCACCTTCCGGCCCCGACCGTTGCCGCCGCAGCCATGGCAATCGGATTCCTCTGCTACGGCGGGCTGACGAGCATCCTCTTCCTCCTAGCCCTCCGGGGCATCGGAACAGCCCGGGCGGGTTCGTTCCTTGCCATATCCCCGTTCTTCGGCGTCTTCTTCTCGCTCCTTCTCTTTGCCGAACTTCCGTCGGGCATCTTCTACGTCGCGTTGCCCGTCATGGCCGTCGGCGCCTGGATGATGGTCTCCGAGGAGCATTCCCACCCCCATCGGCACCCGGCAACCGTCCACGAACACCGCCACCGCCACGACGACCTTCACCACAACCATACCCACAAGGCCGGCGATCCGCCGTTCTCAGCGGCCGGGGAGCATTCTCACGTACACGCCCATGCCGAACTCACACACGAGCATCCGCACCAGCCCGACATCCACCATCGGCATTCGCACCGGCGTTAGGGGGAGAGCCGCTCACCCA
>Ga0172382_10008677_pt1 | contig 14079 bp, 11 predicted proteins | sample Leawel138RmetaG_FD_122245 | JGI IMG/M metagenome (GOLD analysis project Ga0172382, IMG submission 122245) | Leachate microbial communities from a municipal landfill in Southern Ontario, Canada - Leachate well 138R metaG | ecosystem: Engineered > Solid waste > Landfill > Unclassified | place...
GCCGCAAAAATGGCACACGCCATGATCGTGGCAATCGCCAATCCGCCCGGCAGCCGCCCAAGCCAAAGGCGGGCCACGCGATACATGCGGCCACCGCTGCCGGCCACGAACATGAGCTGGCCCATGAGGATGAACAGCGGCAATACGGCGAGATCGTAGCTGCCGATCTGCGCCATGATGGTCGGCGCCAGGCGTTCAAAGCCAACGGTCGAACCCACGATGACGCTGACGCCCACCATCCCGACGAGCACCATGGACACGGCTATCTCGGTGCCCAGAAAAATGAACGCCAGGGCGAACACGACGCCCACCAGGCCAATCACGTCAGGGCTCATCTGGCGTCCCCACGGAACCGGCGGCGAGCGTTTGCTGCACCGCCATTGCGCTGACGAGGGCGAAGGCCACCGCGACCGCGGCATAGACCGGCCACTGGGGAAGCCTGAGAATATCGGTGACTTCGCCCGCGCGGGCGGTGGTGCGCGCCGACAGCAGAAACTGTACCGCGAGTATGGCAAACACCAGCGCCTCCAGCCACGCCAACAGACCCTGCAAACGCCCGCGGGCCCTGGGCGTCAGGCGGTCGGTGACGATCTCGACGCGAATGAACGCATGCCGATGCTGCACGGCGGGCAAGGCAAAGACCACGGTCAGCGCCCCGAGTATGCCGACCAGCTCATACGCGCCCGGCACGGGCGCCCGAAACGCCCAGCGCGCAAAGATATCGGTGCAGATCAAGCCCGCCAGCACAATGATCGCGGCCTTGGAAATCCACAAGCAGAATCCAGCGGCGTGATCGAAGAATCGCTGCACCATGGCGGGCCCGCTCAAGCTCATTCAAACGGGTTGAGCACAGGGAACTGATCGCGGTACTGCTCGATCAAGGCTGCGCGTTTGGCCAAAATGGCTTCGCCATCCAGGCCTTTTTCCTTCATGGCCGCGACATAGGCTTGCTGCACCGGCACCAGCGCCGCCTCGCGCCAGCGGGCGGCTTCGTCAGGCGCCAGCCGGATGAATTCATGGCCATGTTCACGCGCAAACCGCAGCCCTTCGTTTTCGATCCGGTCCCAGAGCTTGCCAGCCCGATCGGCATAGTCCGCCGAAATGCGGGTGACCGCTTCTTGTACGTCCTGCGGCAGGGCATCCCACTTCTTCTGGTTCATGACCACGGCGAACGTGGTCACGTAGCCCACGTCGGTGGACAAGGTGGTGTGATCGGCCACTTCTCCGAAGCGATAGTAGCGGTAGTTGTTGAAGGTCCCATCGGTGCCGTCCAGCACGCCCCGCTTGAGCGGATCATAGGTCTGGGTGATGGGCATGCTCACGGGCGATGCCCCCAGGCGCTTGAGCACGTCGGCCGAGACGCCCGTCGAGCGAATCCGCAGGCCCTTGAGATCGTCCAGCGTATGAACCGCCTTTTGGGTGGTCATAATGACCCCGGGCGGATGCGCATGCAGGTACAGCACATGGACACCGGCCAGTTCATCGGGCTTGAAGGCCTGGTACAGGTCGTTGGCCACGTGCGTGGTGAGCTGACCGCTGCTGGGATACCCGGGCAGGTCCACCGAGCGCATGACAGGGAAACGCCCGGGCGTATAGGCGAGAACGGCCTGGCACATGTCGGACAGCCCCTGCACGACCCCTTCAAAGCACTGATCCGGCTTTGTCAGCGTGCCGCTCGGGAACACCTGCACTTCGAGTTGATTCTGAGTGCCGCTTTCAAGCGCCTTGGCAAATTCTGTCGTCAGCTCTCCAAAGGGATAGGTCGCTGGAAACAAATCACTTAAGCGCAATGTCGTGGTATCGGCGCAGGCAGCCGACGTTGCGAGGCATGACGCCGCAAACAGCAGGGCCCCGCGGCGCAGTGGAGCCATATGACGAGTGAAATTCATGGCAGTACCTTTTTGGTTGTCTCAATGTTGTTGCCGAGCGGTCAGCTTCTGTAAAAGGGCGCGTGGGTCGGCCGGGCAGCGATCGCCCCGCCATGCCACGTGCCAGTCGGGGCGCGAAAGCACGAGCGGGGCGGCATAACCCGCGTCGGCGGGTACGTCGTCGGGATCGACGTCCAGCAGCGTCAGCGGCATGCCCAGCTCGTGTGCCGCAGCCAGCAAGGGCTGGACGTCGACAGTCGGATCCAGGCGCATCAGACTGTATTCCGGGCCCAGCGCATCGTACAGGGAGCGCCCGTCGGGCAGCGGGAAATGCGGCGTGCGACACCCCGGCACCGTCGATGACGTGAACGTCGACATGGTGTAGCCAGGGTGTGCGGCGCCGTCGTAGGCGATGATCGGCGAATGGTCGTAGAAATAGCCAAAATTCAGACCCGCCGCGGCGTACTGGTTGACGTTCAAGTCATAGGCCGCCTGGCCCAGGGCCTTGCGGGCGGCCTCGCCGGCCGCGTCTTCGGCTTCGATGTTGTCCGGCACGCTCAGGCGCTGATTGGCCATCTTGGCAGAATGGTCCATGACAAAATAAGACACCTGCTCGGTGATGGGCTTGCGTTCGGATTCGTACGAATCCAGAATGTCGGCCGACGCCCAGCCATTGGCCCAGGCAGCCAGTTTCCAGCTCAGGTTGGTGGCGTCGGCAATCCCCGCATTCATGCCATAGCCCGCGTACGGCACCCATATATGCGAGGCATCCCCGCAGATGAACACCCGGCGATCGCGGAACCGGCCCGCCACCATGCGCCGCCCGTACCAGTCTTCGTTGCTGATGACGGTGTATTCGAAGTTGTCATCCACCCCGAGAATCTGACGAATGCAGCGATCGCGGTCGACCGACTCGAACGATTCCTCGTCCTCCTTCAGATAGTTGTGGATGAGCCAGGTTTCCTTGCCGTCGATCGCATAGACGTTGCCCACTCGGTCCGGGTTGAGCGAAAACATCCCCCAGGTCGGCCGTTCCTTCATGGCCGCGATCAAGCCCGGCGCACGGATGAACGTCGATTGCGTGCGCTGAATGACCACGTCCCCTTCGAGTCGCGTACCGATTTGCTTGCGCACCCGCGAGCGCGCGCCATCGCAACCGATCAGGTAACGGGCCCGGATCGTCATATCGGTATCGGCCCGCAGGTCGGTGAAGTGCGCGGTCACGCCATCCGCATCCTGGGTGAAATCCTCGAACTCCAGGGGTGAGCGAATATCGATGAGTGGATGGGCGTCGGCAGCGGCAAACAGGATCGGTTCGAGGTAGATCTGGTTGATGCGGTGGGGGGGTTCGGACGTGGGCCAGCCGCAATCGGCCCCGTCCTGGCAACTGAACCGCTCGGCGCTGGACGGGATCTTGATTTCGCATAACTCTCGCCCGGTCGTGCGCGTTCTATAGGTGACGGAGTGCGGGAAATCGGGCGGCAGACCGGCGGCACGCAAGGTGTCGGCAAGCCCCAGCCGGCAAAATATCTCCATTGACCGTGCAGACGTGTGATTGCATTTGACCTCGGGCAGTACGCCACGCCGGCGCCGTTCAACCACCGTCGAACGCACGCCGCGATAGGCGAGATCAAGCGCCAGGGTCAAGCCCACCGGGCCCGCGCCAATGATCAAGATGTCACTTTCATTCGTGTTTGTCATGATGTCTTCCTTACCTTGTCTTCCTTGCCGTCATTCAGGCGCCGCGGCGCTCATCGGGCGTCTGTCGTCATTGCAAAATCGGCGGCCAGGTTGGCCGCAGCCCGGCTCAGCAAGCCGGTGTCGCTGCCCACGGCCACAAAAGTGGCGCCTGCATCCAGGTAGGCGCGGACCAGTTCCCTGTCCGCCGTCAGTACGCCCGCCGCCTTGCCCTGTTTCCTGACCTGGCGAATGCCGTCGCACACGGCTTCGCGTACGAGCGGATGCCCGGGCTGTCCCAGCAGGCCCATCGAGGCGCTCAGATCCGCGGGCCCGAAAAACACCCCGTCGACGCCCGCTGTGCCCGCGATGGCCTTCAGCTGCGCAAGGCCGTTCGTCGTCTCGACCTGGACCAGCACGCACAGTTGCTCCGCCGCGCGGTGCAAGTAATCGGGCACCCGGTTCCAACGCGACGCCCGCGCCAAGGCGCTGCCCACACCGCGCGTGCCCTCTGGCGGATAGCGCGTGCTGGCCACGGCGGCTTGCGCTTGGGCGGCCGTATCGATCATTGGAAACATCAGCGTCTGCACACCAATGTCGAGCAGGCGTTTGACGAGCACGGGATCGGCGCTCTCGGGACGCACCACCGCCTGGCTCGGATAAGCGGCCAGCACCTGCAGCTGGGCCAATGTCGTGCGCAGCGTGTTGGGCGCATGTTCGTTATCGATCAGCAGCCAGTCGAAACCCGACGTTGCAACCACTTCGGTCGTATACGGGTTGGCCAGGGCCACCCACAGGCCGATCTGCGGGCGTCCCGCCTGCAAGGCCTGTTTGAACGTGTTGAATACCGCGTGCATATCGCGCCGTCCTGCGTGTCTTAGACGAAATGAAGTGGAATGCCGCCGAGCGGGCCAAAATCGACATGGAACGTATCGCCCCGCTTTGCCACGACAGGACTGGTAAACGAACCGCTGAGCACGATGCCGCCGGCATCCAGCTGCTCGCCATGGGGGGCGAGCTTGTTGGCCAGCCAGGCCACGCCTGTTGCAGGGTGGTTGAGCACGGCCGCCGCAATGCCGGTGCGTTCAATCACCCCGTTCTGGTAGAGCAGCGCACCGACCCAGCGAAGATCCACGTCCAGCGGGCGGACTGCGCGGCCTCCCGTGATGACCCCGGCGCAGGCCGCGAAATCCGAAATCGTGTCCGTCACCTTGCGCGGCGTATTCGTATCACGGTCAAATTGTTCGATGCGCGCATCGATGATCTCGATGGCCGGCGAGACGTACTCCGTGGCATCCAGCACGTCGAATACGCTGATGCCCGGGCCGCGTAAGGGTTTGCCCAGCATGAACGCCAGCTCGACCTCGACCCGCGGGACAATGAAGCGCGCCATGGGGATGTCGTCGCCCTGCTCGAAGAACATGCTGTCGAGCAATGGCGCGTAGTCCGGCTGATCGATCTGCGATGACTGCTGCATGGCGCGCGAGGTCAGGCCGATCTTGTGCCCTTTGACCACGTGACCTTCGGACAGGCGCAGCTTGACCCACTCCCGCTGGATGGCGTAGCCATCCGAAATGGTCATTTCAGGATGCTCGGCGGAAAAATGCCGCAGTTGCGTCCGGGTTTTTTCCGCCGTGTCCAAGCGCATGGCAAGTTCACGAATGGTTGAATCTTTGAGCATCAGCGATGCGCCCCCTTCTTGAGCCAGGCATGCAGGTTGTTGTGTTTCCAGGATCCAGGCGGCGCGAACTCACTGACTTCCAGTGACAAGGCCAGGCCGCGCGTGTCATCCATGGCCGAAAAATGTTTTTGGACGACGGCGAACAGGGCATCGCCCGCAGCGGTGCGCGTGGCGACCGAGCGGCCCGCGCCGATCTTCAGGTGGGCGTGCAGATAGGCGGCATCCAATTGCCCATTGGCGATGCAATAGTGCTCGCAACGCAGCGCCCGCACCCGAATTCCGCCAACGGGGAACACGGGCTTGCCCGAGTCGTCCGTAAAGTGTGCGAGACACTGCGCCAGTGCGTTGCACAGCGCCTGAATGTCATCGTCAGTCGTCAGGTTTGCGCTGTAATCCAGGGTCAGATGAGGCATGTGGACTCCAGCACTCAGGCGGCCAACGGCGTGACGGGCAAAATGGCATTGATCTGGCCGGTGCCCGAACTGCCGAAATAAGGCGTAACGACCTCGGCACGGCCGGTATAGGTATCCCAGCCCAGGGCACCCAGCAGCATTGCGGTGTCGTGCATATGGCCCTCGCCATGACATTTCTCGGCGTATTCGGGCAACATGGCGCAGAATGTTGGCCAATCGCCCTGTTGCCACAAGTCGACCACGGCGTGATCGACCCTCTCCAGAAACGGGCTCCAGACCTTGAAAAGGTAGTCGTCGGTCTGGCCGTTCTGCGCAAAACGGTGCGACAACGAGCCGCTCGCAAAAAAGGCAACCGTGCCGTCATAGTCCGCTTCTACGGCCTGGCGAAACGCCGCTCCAAGGCGGCGGGAATCATCCAGATTGTGTGCCATGCACATGGCCGAAACCGACAGGACCCGAAAGTGGCCATCGGCATTCATGTAGCGCAGTGGCACCAAGGTGCCGTATTCCAGCGCCAGCGTGGTGTCGGCGTGCGCACGCGTCGGCACGCCGGCCTGGGTTGCGGCCGCGGCCAACAGCGCCCCGAGCGCCGGGTTGCCCGTGCAGGCGTACGGCATGTTCTTGATGAAGTGCGGCAGCTCATTGCTGGTGTAGACGCCCTCGAATCGGGCGGCGTTGTTGATGTGATAGCCACTGTTCACCAGCCAATGGGTATCGAATACCACCAGGGTATCGACGCCGGCCTCGCGACAACGGCGCGCTATTTCACGATGGCCATCGATCGCTGCCTGCCGACAGCCGTGGTGCGGGCCATCGAGCTCGGACAGATACATGGACGGCACGTGTGTGATTTTTGCCGCAATTGCAAGCTTGCCCATTCGTTATCCTCCTGTTAGAGCCCCCCGCGCGGATCAGATGCCCCAACGCGGAATGGGGTGCGAACCCAGCGAAACACAGACGTTCTTGGGTTCGAGAAATACTTCATAGCTCCAGGTGCCGCCTTCACGGCCCACGCCCGACGCCTTGGTGCCGCCAAACGGCTGGCGCAAGTCGCGTACGTTCTGGCTATTGACGAAACACATCCCCGCTTCGATCGCGGCGGCGACCCGCAAAGCCCGGCCCGTGCTTTCCGTCCAGAGATAACTGGACAAGCCATAGCGGGTGTCGTTGGCCAGACGCACGGCGTCGGCTTCGTCGTCAAACGGTATCAAGCAGGCCACCGGGCCGAAAATTTCGTCCTGTGCGATGCGCATCCGGTTGTCGACATCCACGAACACCGTCGGTGCCACGTAATTGCCGGCTTGCAGCGCGGCGGGGAGCCGGGGCGGCTCCAGGCCACCGCACGCCATGGTGGCGCCTTCTTCAGGACCCAGCCGGATGTAGCTGCGTACTTTCTCGAGATGACCCGGGCTGATCATCGGGCCCACGATGGTGTCTTCTTCAAGGGGGTCGCCCACTTTGAGCTTCTTGGCCCGCTCGACGAACCGCTCGGCGAACCGCGCATAAATCGAACGCTGTACGAAAATGCGCGAACCCGCCGTGCAGCGTTCGCCGTTGTTGGAGAAGATCATGAACACCGCGGCATCCAGCGCGCGTTCAAGATCGGCATCGTCAAATACGACGAAGGGCGATTTGCCACCGAGCTCCATCGAAAATTTCTTCAGGCCCGCATGGCGGATGATGCGCTCGCCCGTGGCGGTCGACCCGGTGAAAGACACGGCCCGCACGTCTGGATGCGCCACGAGCGGCTCTCCGGCTTCGGCGCCATACCCGTGCACCAGATTCAGGACGCCGGGCGGGACACCGGCCTCGAGTGCGAGCTGGCCCAGACGGTTGGCCGTCATCGGCGAGAGTTCGCTCATTTTGAGTACGGCAGTATTGCCAAAAGCCAGGCAGGGCGCGACCTTCCAGGTGGCCGTCATGAAGGGGACGTTCCACGGAGAGATCAGCGCACAGACCCCCACGGGATGAAAGAGCGTGTAATTCAGGTGGGTCGGCGTCGGATACGCGTGTCCGTCCACCCGCGTACACATCTCGGCGAAATAATGAAAATTGTGGGCGGCGCGGGGCACCAGGGCCTTGCCCGTTTGACCGATGACCTGGCCCGTGTCGGCCGTTTCCGTACGGGCCAGCTCCGGCACGTGCCGGGTAATGAGCTCGCCCAGTCGGTGCAAAATGGCCGCACGCTCGGCGGCGGGCCGTCCGGCCCACGCGGGAAACGCGTCACGGGCCGCCGCGACCGCCCGATCCACCTCTTTTTCGGTGCCGCGTGCCACTTCGGCCAGAACCGCTTGATTGGCTGGGTTGATGGTAGGGAAGTAATCGGTGCCGGGTACGGATTCACCGGCGATCAGATGTTCAATGCGCATGGTTTGGCTCCTGGGTCGGCGGCAGGCCGAATGCTGCATCCGAGACAATCGTGTTCTGCAGGCGGCCAAGGCCTTCGATCTCGCAGACCACCGTATCGCCGCAGACCACGTTCGAGACCCCTTCTGGCGTACCGGTGAGAATGACGTCGCCCGGAGACAGGGTCATGAACGCACTGAGGTATTCGATCAATGTGGCGATATCCGTGATCATGTCGGCGGTCGTGCCTTCCTGGCGCAACTCGCCATTGACATACGTGCGCAGGGCCAGGTGCCCGGGATCCGGGACATCCGCCGCATCGACGAACCAGGGCCCCAGGACGGTGGCCGCGTCGCGATTCTTTGCCCGCAGATTCGGCCGATAGTAATTTTCCAGGTAGTCGCGCACGGCATAGTCATTGGCGATCATGTAGCCGGCGACGTGATTCATGGCCTGGGCCCGCTCGACGTGGTGCGCAGTGCGCCCCATGACGACCGCCAATTCGCATTCATAATGCATCATGCGCACGCCATCGGGCCGGCGCGTCACGCCACGATGGCCGAGCACGCTGTTGGGGCCTTTCAGAAAGACCAACGGCTCCGCCTGGTCGCCGAACTTGAGTTCTTTTGCATGCGCCGCATAATTGAGCCCGAGCGCGAACACGGTCTGGGGCTCGATCGGGGGCAGCCACACGACCTCGTTTTCCGCGCAGACCCGACCATCCGCCAGCTGAAGCCCCCGGGGGTGCGGTACCGCAGAATGGATGGCGCCTGCATACGCCACGCGAGCCCTTTTCATGACGCCCTCCTTGGCCCGGATTCGCCCACGAGCCCGAAAGCCAGGGTAGGGAGCCCGGCCATGTCGATCTCGATCGCCTGGCCTGGGTGGGCCAGGGGCACGGCATGCGGCACCCCCAGCGTCAGGACGTCGCCTGGGTTCAATGTCATGAATTCACTCACATCGCAGAGTAGTTGCGCGACGTTGCGCACGCAGCGGGCCGTACTCTCGTGGAATACCGGCGTGCCATCCACGCGAATGGCCATCTCGAGCCCATCGGGGTCGGCCACCAGTGCGCGCGCCACCACCGCCGGGCCCATCACGCAAAACCCATCCCTTGCGTTGGCGCGCACGGCAGGGCGGAAAAATTGGTCGTGGGGCACGCAGAGATCCGCCACGATCGTATACCCGGCGATGTACTGGTCCGCGGTCTGTGCCGTCACCCGGCAGGCCGTCTGCCCAATCACCAGGCCGAGACTGGCACCGATCAGCAGGGCAGGCACCGTGTCCGGCACCGAGACCGCGCTACCATGCCCCCTGAACGTATTGCCCGGCTTGATGTAGAGTATTGGGGCTTTCGGCGGTGCCTGATAGGGCGGTTGCTGGGTTGCGTCCCCGAGTGCAGCCACCGAATCCTGATCGTTCAACAAGGTGGCATACACGGTACCGCGCACCGGCGGCCGCAGGTGTGTGCCAGCTGCCAGCAGGGCCTGCAATGCGACTTTATTTACCGTACGGGGCTGGGCTTCGTCGAGGAGATGAACCTGGTAATCGAAGAGAAGAGGGATTCGCATCGACCCAATCACTCACTTATTAGTTGCTAACTTGTTAGTATTATTCCCATCGCGCATTTCCACGTCAAGCGCCCCGACCGAAATTTCGGGTTTTCCCTAATCACCCATGCATCCGTTACCCGTCATGAACAAGCATCCGTCCCACACGCTCATTCACCGCAATCTGCCCATGCTGCTCCTGCGCGCGCGCGAGAAGCTGATGGCACACTTTCGCCCCCTGTTGCGTGTTCATGGATTGAGTGATCAGCAATGGCGCATCATTCGCGCCCTGCACGAATTCGGCCCGTTGGAATCGCGCCTGGTATCGGATATTTGCAGCCTATCGACGCCCAGCCTCGCCGGCATCCTGAATCGGATGCAGGCGCTTGGCCTGGTGCACAAGGAGCGCCAGGAAAGCGATCAACGCCGCGTCATCGTGTCATTGACCGACAAAAGCCAGGCGCTGGTGGAACAGATTTCGGATGACATCGAAACGCTGTATGCCGGTCTGGAGCATCGGGTGGGCCAGGATTTGCTGGCACGGCTGTACCAGGCCACGGACGAACTGGTCGAGCGGCTCGACGACATGGCGCCGCTGAGCTGACCCGCGGCACCGGCTGCCGCGCCCCGATGTCATCACCGGGGCACGGCAGCGGCCCGTCAGTCGGCGGCCGGGATCTCGCCCTCGGGTTGCGGCGGCTCGGCGCCGTCGTCGCCCACATGGGCCATTTCACCCGGCTCGGCAAAGGGGTTGGCCTGCTCGCGCGCGGCCGCCCGCTCGGCCGCCTCGAAGATTTCCTTCTTGTGGCGCGCCTCGTGGTACGACATGCCGGTACCCGCCGGGATCAGGCGACCCACGATGACGTTTTCCTTCAGGCCGCGGAGTTCGTCGCGCTTGCCCATGATGGCCGCTTCGGTGAGCACGCGGGTGGTCTCCTGGAAGGACGCCGCCGAGATGAACGAATCGGTCGACAGCGACGCCTTGGTAATGCCCAGCAGCACGTTGTCGTACCTGGCCGGGATCTTGCCCTCGGCCCGCACCCGGTCGTTCTCGTTGAGCATCTCGGAGCGCTCGACCTGTTCGCCGGTAATGAAGCCGGTATCGCCTGAATCGGTGATGTTCACCCGACGCAGCATCTGGCGCACGATGACCTCGATGTGCTTGTCGTTGATTTTCACGCCCTGCAGGCGGTAGACGTCCTGCACTTCGTTGACGATGTAGCTGGCCAGCGATTCGATGCCCTGCAGACGCAGGATGTCATGCGGATCGGCCGGCCCGTCGACGATGAGCTCGCCCTTGTTGACCACCTGGCCGTCGTGCACCAGCACCTGCTTCTCTTTGGAGATCAGGAACTCGTGGCTGACGCCGTCCATGTCGGTGATCACCAGGCGCTGCTTGCCCTTGGTGTCCTTGCCGAAGGACACGGTCCCCGTGACCTCGGCCAGCACGCCGGCGTCCTTCGGGGCCCGGGCTTCGAAGAGTTCGGCCACGCGCGGCAGCCCCCCGGTGATGTCGCGGGTCTTTTGCGATTCCTGCGGGATCCGTGCGAGGAAGTCGCCCACGCCCGCAGCCTGCCCATCGCGCACCGTGATCAGCGCGCCCACGGGCAGCGTGATGGCCACCGCGTGCTCGGTGCCAGCCACCTTGATTTCCTGGCCGAGATCATCGAGCAACAGGATCTGCGGCCTGCCCGCGCCCTTGGTGGTGCGCGTCTTGGGCGTGATGACCACCAGGGTGGACAGGCCGGTGATCTCGTCGACCTGGCGGGCCACCGTGACCCCTTCTTCGATGTTCGCAAAGCGGATCTTGCCCGCGTATTCGGAGACGATGGGCCGCGTCAGCGGATCCCAGCTGGCGATCTGGGTGCCCGCCTTGACCTTGTCGCCGTCGCCCACCACGATGGCGGCGCCGTAAGGCACCTTGTGGCGTTCGCGCTCGCGGCGGTTGTCGTCGTACACGACGATCTCGCCCGAGCGCGACACGGCGATGCGCACGCCCTTGGCGTTGGTCAGGTAGCGCAGGCCCGGCACGAAGCCGACCGTACCGGCCGATTTGGTCTCGACCGAGCTCGCCATGGCCGAGCGCGACGCCGCCCCCCCGATGTGGAAGGTGCGCATGGTGAGCTGTGTACCCGGTTCGCCGATCGACTGGGCGGCAATCACCCCGACGGCTTCACCCCGGTTCACCAGGCTGCCTCGGCCCAGGTCGCGCCCATAACAGTGGGCGCACAGACCATGGCGCGTCTCGCAGGTGAGCGGCGTGCGGATCTTGACTTCGTCCACCCCGACCTCGTCGATGAGTTCGACCAGGTTTTCATCGAGCAGGGTGCCCGCCGGGATCAAGGTTTCCTGGGTGTCGGGGTGGACGATGTCCACCGCCGTCACGCGGCCCAGCACCCGGTCGCGCAGCGCCTCGACCACTTCGCCGCCCTCGAGCAGGGCTTTCATGATGTAGCCGTTGCTGGTGCCGCAGTCGTTCTCGGTGATGACCAGGTCCTGCGTGACGTCGACCAGCCGGCGCGTGAGATAGCCCGAGTTGGCGGTCTTGAGCGCCGTGTCGGCCAGGCCCTTGCGGGCCCCGTGCGTGGAGATGAAGTACTGCAGCACGTTCAGGCCTTCACGGAAGTTGGCCGTGATGGGGGTCTCGATGATGGAGCCATCGGGCTTGGCCATCAGACCGCGCATGCCGGCCAGCTGGCGGATCTGGGCCGCGGAGCCCCGCGCGCCCGAGTCGGCCATCATGTAGATGGAGTTGAACGATTCCTGGCGCGCTTCCTTGCCATGCCGATCGGTCACGGGCTCGGTGGAGAGCTGCTCCATCATGGCCTTGCCGACGCGATCCCCGGCCTTGCCCCAGATATCGACCACGTTGTTGTAGCGTTCCTGGGCCGTGACCAGGCCGGAGGAATACTGCTTGTCGATTTCCTTGACCTCGCGCGAGGCCTCGTTGAGGATGTCGACCTTGCTGTCGGGCACCACCATGTCGCCCATGGCGATCGAAATGCCCGCGCGGGTCGCCAGGCTGAAGCCGGCCTGCATGAGCTTGTCGGCGAAAATCACCGTCGCCCGCAGGCCGCAGCGCCGGTACGACATGTTGATGAGGCGCGAGATTTCTTTTTTCTTGAGCGACTTGTTCAGCACGCTGAAGGGCAGCCCGTGGGGCAGGATCTCGGAAAGCAGAGCGCGGCCCACCGTGGTCTCGAAACGGTGGGTTTCCTCGACCCAATCGCCATTTTCGCCCTTGACGAACTCGGGCAGACGGGTGGTGATGCGCGTCTGCAGATCGACCACGCCGTTATCCCAGGCACGCTGCACTTCGGCCAGATCCGCCAGGAACATGCCCTCGCCCTTGCCGTTGATGCGCTCGCGGGTCGCATAATACAGCCCCAGCACGATGTCCTGCGACGGCACGATGGCGGGTTCGCCGTTGGCCGGGAAAAGGACGTTGTTCGAGGCCAGCATCAGGGTGCGGGCCTCGAGCTGCGCCTCGAGCGACAGCGGCACGTGCACGGCCATCTGGTCGCCGTCGAAGTCGGCGTTGAAGGCCGCGCAGACGAGCGGGTGCAGCTGGATGGCCTTGCCTTCGATGAGCTGCGGCTCGAACGCCTGGATGCCCAGGCGGTGCAGCGTGGGCGCCCGGTTGAGCATCACCGGGTGTTCGCGGATGACTTCCTCGAGGATGTCCCAGACCACCGGCTCCTGGCTTTCGACCAGTTTCTTGGCCGTCTTGATGGTGGTGGCCAGGCCCATCATTTCGAGGCGGTTGAAGATGAAGGGCTTGAAGAGTTCGAGCGCCATCAGCTTGGGCAGGCCGCACTGGTGCAGACGCAGCTGCGGGCCCACCACGATGACCGAGCGCCCGGAATAGTCGACCCGCTTGCCCAGCAGGTTCTGGCGGAAGCGCCCGCTCTTGCCCTTGATCATGTCGGCCAGCGACTTGAGCTGGCGCTTGTTGGCGCCCGTCATGGCCTTGCCGCGGCGGCCGTTGTCGAGCAGCGAGTCGACCGCCTCTTGCAGCATGCGCTTTTCGTTGCGCAGGATGATGTCCGGCGCCTTGAGTTCGAGCAGGCGCTTGAGCCGGTTGTTGCGGTTGATGACCCGGCGATAGAGGTCGTTGAGGTCGGACGTGGCAAAGCGCCCGCCATCGAGCGGCACCAGCGGGCGCAGGTCGGGCGGCAGCACGGGCAGCACGTCCATGATCATCCAGTCGGGCTTGATGCCGGACTTCTGGAAGCCTTCGAGCACTTTCAGGCGCTTGGAGATCTTTTTGATCTTGGCGTCCGAACCCGTGGCCTTGAGCTCGCCGCGCAAGCGCTCGACCTCGGCATCGATGTCGATGTTGCGCAGCAGCTCACGCACCGCCTCGGCCCCCATCAGGGCGTGGAAATCATCGCCGTATTCCTCGGTCTTGGCGAGGTAGTCGTCATCGGACATGATCTGGCCGCGCTTGAGCGGCGTCATGCCCGGTTCGATCACACACCAGGCCTCGAAGTAGAGCACGCGTTCGATGTCGCGCAGCGTCATGTCGAGCACCATGCCCAGGC
>Ga0172382_10008679_pt1 | contig 14076 bp, 11 predicted proteins | sample Leawel138RmetaG_FD_122245 | JGI IMG/M metagenome (GOLD analysis project Ga0172382, IMG submission 122245) | Leachate microbial communities from a municipal landfill in Southern Ontario, Canada - Leachate well 138R metaG | ecosystem: Engineered > Solid waste > Landfill > Unclassified | place...
AGATTTTTACCTCTATGTTGACGAGTTTCAAAACTTTGCTACTGAGTCGTTTGTTAAGATTTTATCAGAGGCTCGAAAATATCGACTTAACTTAACCCTAGCCAATCAGTATGTGGCACAAATACCCGAAGAAGTCCAGAAGGCTATCTTTGGCAACTGTGGCAGTATTGCCAGTTTTGTCATGGGTGCTGACGACGCCGACCTGTTTAACAAAGAATATGGACATTTATATACTCAAGACGATCTCGTAAACTTGGGTCGTTACCAGATTATTAATAAAATTAGCATTGACAACATCATTAGCCGACCATTTCCAGCCCAAACCCTGCCACCTTTAAGTAATAAAAACAATAATCGCGAAAAAGTAATAAATGTAAGTAGAGAAAGATATGCAGGATAGGTTAAGGGAAAGATAAAGAGCAAAAAAACACAGGCACTGACTTAAGCAATAAATTTAACCAATTATTGATAAAACTTTGTATCAACAACTTCATGCCGAGTGAAGTTAGGAAAAAAACTGCATAAAATTTCTGAAAATTTTTTATCTTTTGGAGTGCTTGTACTTTTCTAACCTCAAATCTCCTTCAACACCTCGTTCAGCCACTTGTGAGTCTTGGCACTCACCACCCGCTTATAACCCAACCGTTTAGCTTCTTTTATCCTCCTATCTAGATGAGGCACAGCTCGCACTTCACCCAACAAGCCCACCTCGCCGATGAATACTGTGCGGGTTTTAATAGGTTTATTACTCAAGCTACTGGCAATCGCAACCGATAGAGCCAGGTCAACAGCCGGTTCCTTAACACTAAAACCGCCAGCAGCACTTAAAAAAATGTCATAGTTTGATAATGACTGCTTAGCATGTTTCTGCATAACAGCAGCTAAAATCTGTATTCTGAACAACTCTATACCCCTCCCTACCCGACGTGGCATCGCCAGCTGAGATTGATTCACTAAAGCCTGCACTTCCAGGAGCATCGGCCGAGTCCCTTCCATCACGCAGGTCACGGCGCTACCTGGCACCTCTCCCGATTCATTCTCCACAAACAACTCACTAGGATTGATCACTTCTTCATAACCATAGTCAACTACCTTGAAAACGCCAACCTCATCAGTCGCACCAAATCGGTTTTTTAAGGCACGCAACAGTCTAAACTGACCGGTCCGCTCTCCCTCTAGTTGCAAAACTGTATCGACCATATGCTCTAGCACCTTGGGTCCGGCAATGGTACCTTCCTTGGTAACATGACCAACCAAAAACGTAGCGATTGAAAAAGATTTAGCGATCTTGATCAGCCGCTCGGTTGATTCTCTGATCTGGCCAACGCTACCGCTAGCACCGGTTAAGTCTTGGGTGCTTAAGGTCTGAATACTGTCAACAATGACCAGTTTCGGGTTTATTTTTTTAATAATTGTTCTTACCTCATCAACATCGGTAGATATTACAAATTGTAAGTTTTGTTCAATTTGTTGACGCAAGGTTGCTGAGCCTTTCTTAAACCTCCCCTGAGATAAAAATTGTTCATTTTCAAAAATTCGACTGATTCTAAGGTTGATTTGCTCTGGGCTTTCTTCACCGCAAATGTATAAAATTTGTTTACTATTGTGATTCTTGATAGCTGAAGACTGAGCTGTTTTATTTTTTTTGGAAGTTTTTGACTGGTTTAACTGCTCATCGCTCACTGCCTCTTCTGCTTCAAGGTTTGTAACCAAACACATCTGCGTTAACAGTGTAGATTTACCAATCCCTGGCTCCCCTCCAACTAACATCACCGCGCCGGGCACTATTCCTCCCCCCAAAACACGATCCAACTCCCCAATCCCACTAGAAAATCTTGATTTTGAGCCACTAAACAGCTTCACCTCTGATAAAGACCTAACTAACTGTTTAAATTTTACCTCTGGTATATCTGGTGAGCTTTTTCTGGTTGATTTTGCTGATGTCTTTTCAACTGCTTCTTCTACCAAAGTATTCCACTCGCCACATTGCGAACATTGACCTTGCCATTTAGGATAGCTGGCTGAACAGTTTTGACAGATAAAGATTGATTTCATACAAGTTAAAAACCGAGTTAAAAAATAAGATCAATAAAAATAATAGCGATTAGGTAGTTAATACAATTATCTTAGCTCTACGCTTAAGCTCACTTTTTTAACTTTTAACCCTTATGTCTGGTATCACCTCTCCTCCACTCTAAATACCTCTAGTTTATCATCCACAAACCTGGCTCTTGCCACCACCTGTTTATCTCTAAACATATATAAATCAACCTGACTACTGGCAACAACCACTTTTGAGTTATCCTTTCTTTCAATGTAAAAAATTCCTTCGTCAAAAGCTAGTTTACCTGTGAGCGTAATATAACCATCTTGATTCTCATCCAACAAGATTTGATGCTGTTGTAACTTGATTGGTTCCTGGCTTCTACTAGATTGCCTTTTCATTAACAAATAATAGCCACCAATCAAGCCAATAATCACCGCAATCAGCATCACTAATCGAGCTAAAATTTTCATATTTTAAAAAACTAAGTTTGACCGCCTAACTGTTTATTATTTAATAAAATACTGGTTGATACTGCGGGATTATGAGAACAAACTACCTTCACTACTCCGCCTACCTCTTGCATAACCATGGCTTTTTGTGCCAAGTTGGGACTATGAGCCGACACTGCTAAAATATTAGGTTTAATTAACTTGATCAAGTTTAGATGCTCTTTTTTAGTAGCAAACTTCTCTGGTAATAAAAAAACCGCATCAACTAAATTAAGGTTGGTCAGGTTGTTTATTCTGGTTTCTTGATCGTCAACCGGCCGACCCTTGCCTTTGAGTTGTTTGACCCGTAAATCAGTTTCTACACCTACTAACAAGCAGTCTCCAGCTTGGCGTGCCTTAATTAAAAAATTTTTATGTTCCTGATGTAAAAGATCAAAAACCCCAGTAGCAAGTACTAAAGTGCCGTGTTTTTTTTTACAGATTTTAATGAGTTTGTCAACCTCGGCTGGTAAAAAAAATTGATCGTTCATGTTTCAAGATTAACGATTTTGTTTATTGTAAAAAATGCATTATTTTGCTTTTTAAACCTTCACCTTATCACCAGATCACGCATCTTAGATCACACACCTTAAATCTCTGGCTTTTTTTACCTCTTACTTTATATTATTCTACCAAGCTTTTCACAACTTAACTGTAACAATCTTTGCCACTCTTGAATAAATTTTTTATAACTCTCATCATCATGAAAAAAAGCTTGCCTTAACGACAGGTTGGCTCTTGCCACATTTGTTTTTTTAAAGATATGTTTCTTTTGAATCAGGTACGCTAGTTTATTTAGTTTGGTCAAGATCATATCTTTTAGTTCAGATGAAAAACCTTTTTTTTTGACAACTTTCCTCAAGTTATCACATGCTGGTGCCTCCTGATTAAAACCAACTAAACCTTTATGAAGTAAATACTTCTCAATCCATTGATTTTTTTGATAAAAATCTTGAGATAACCGCTGACAATCATAAAACCAGTTAACCTGCTTGGCTTCGTAAGCTCCATAAATTGACTGCTTAGCACTAGGCAAACTTAACGCTGAAGACTCTAACCACAGATTAAAACACCATCGATCTTTTTTCTCAGAGAAAAAAAATGGTTTTTGTCCTGTAACAACTAAATAGAACAGCAATCTGAATCGGGATAACCACAAGCGATTGTCTTCCGTAATAATTAAAAAGTCCAGATCGTCATCAGCCTGAGTGTTAGCCACTGCTAAGGCACCGGTTACTCCAGAAGCCCTAATCCAAGAAATTTTTTTTAGTGCTTGCTTCACCTGCATTAACTCTGATCGTAATGAGTTTGAGAATTCTTGATTTTTCTTTTTTTGGGTTATGAGTTGAGTCAAGGTTTGTTGAGGCTTAAGCGCGGAACTTAAAAAAAACTCACCTGCTTGCTCAAGCACAATACCTGATTTTAATAACTTGTTTAAGGTTTGTTGTAACTGGCTTTTTACCTTAGTATCAGCCGGTTGCTCAGCCAGAGCATCAGTCGAAGTATCTGCCGAAGTATCAGCCGGTTGCTCAGCCTTTTTTGGTTTGTTGAGAGACTGACTCCTGCCGAGATGACCACCATATTGCGCGATTAACTGTTTTGCCAACTCAACAGAAATTAATCTCTGATAAACTTCATCAAAAGACAATGGCCAATTAAATTGATTGCTGTACGCCAGCGTGGCAATGGTTTGATAAACAAAAGATAAATTCCTCATGGGGAAAATATTGGGTTAAGGTAAAAGTTAAAAACCGACTAAAGCCCATATTGCCTCAAGGTTTGCGTCACACCCTCGCTCAAAGTTTGCAGATCTTTTTCTGACAAGTTACCTTCAACCGCGATCGAGATTGCATCTTTATAATAGTCAATAATTCTGTCATTGATCCCTGCGTCATGAGTAAAAGAACACATATACCAACTGGTTGCTTTTGGAGCATCCTGTAGGTATGCGCCAACATAATCAGCCTTGTTCAATTCTGACATCATGTCTTGTCTGGGATAAATCTCGCCAAAGGCACGTAACTGACTTTGTTCTGAGTACAGCTTTTGTAAAACCTCTTTTGAGGATAAATACTTTAAAAACTGCCAGGCTTCGTCTTTATGATTACTCTTGTCACTCACTCCCTCAGCCCAGTAGTTTGCCCAACCAAAATCATCATCACTAAGTTTTGGGGCTGGCACAATCCCGAAGTTTAGATCTGGATTGTAACCTTTAACCTCATGAACACGCCAGGAAGGAGCAAGCATCATAGCCACCTCACCTCTAGCAAAAGCCACGGTAGAGCTAGGCAAGGTGGTGCTAAAAACCGGAGTACTCCGAGCAAAGCTGGCATAAAATTGAATAGCATCACGCACTTCTCCAGATAAAGGCTCGGCTGGATTGCCTCCATTTTGCAAGATCAATAATCCAATAATATCAGCAAAGTGCTCAACATTATCCACATTACCAATGGCTAAACCGCCACGCTCGATGTTGTTTCCTGAGCGAACCGTAAGCTTGTTCGCCAATATCCTCAACTCAGCCCAAGTTTGGGGCGGTTCTTCGTTAGCGGTTTGTAAAACATCTTTGTTATAGTATAAGGCTAAACCGTCATACATCAGAGGTATGCCCACCAGTTGTCCTTTGTCTTGAAGCTGTTGGACCGCAACTGGAAAAAAAGTTTGCTCATATTCAGCCAAACTCATTATTTTACTCGGAATCGGCGCCAACTCATTTTTTAGCATTGGCACCCAAGAGGCGTGAAAACGGAACACATCAGGTCCTGCTCCAGAAGCAATGGCGGTTTGTAAATGGGTGCGGTAGTCCTTGTGAGACTTTTGCTCATAATTAACCACGATCCCTGTCTTTTTTTGAAAATCAGTTAAAACCTCGATCAAGATTTTTTCTGGTTCCCATAAACCCCAATAAGTTAAAACAGCATTACTTGCCCCAGGTGATGTTACTGAGTCGGTCTTGCCTTCTGAGTTAACCAGTGATTGATCTGCGGTTCTATCTTCAGTTGAATCAGGCACTGAAGATCTGCCCCCTTCTCCTAAAATTTTAGAGATGCCAAAAATTACCCCAACCAAGATCAACAGTCCCAGTGCACCAAAAAGAACAAACTTCATAACTGGTTTTTCTGGTTTGGCAAACTGAGGTTGTGTTGCCGAGACAGTGGTTGTTTTACCTTTTTTAGTTGGTTTGGTGTTTAAATCGGTTGATTTAGCTTCTTGCTCATTTTTCGCACCTAATTTTCCTCTAAACAAGCCTGTTTTTTGCAACTTACTTGGAGCAAATGCGGGAATATTAGAACCTAAACTTGGATGAGTAACGCTAGCAGGTTGTTTTTGCTGACTGCTGGTTGATAGCGTAGGCTGGATAACTTGCTGCGAGTCAACCACTGGCGCAGTTGTTTGTTGATTGTTGGCTTGCCAAGAGGGATTGATCGCGGTTGTCTCGATTTTTTTAGCTTGCTGACTAGGAGGAAGGTTGGCTGTCCTTTGCTGAATCTGTTGCATTTTACTCACAGGTAGTTCTGCCTGCTTAGTAAAATCTTGTGATTGAGGAGTTTGACTAATGGTTGAAGTATGTAAAACTTGTCCTTGCTGGTTAACCTTAGGCAAGGGTCCGCCTGGGGATTGGGGATCTAATCCCGCTGGGCTAGAAACGGTTGGTCGAGCGACTTGAGGGGGTCTACTGGACAAACTTGCTTGCTGAGGAGTTGGTTTACTCGATTGAGTGGCTGATCCTTGAGTTTTTTTTGAGATAGGCGGTGAGGAGGCTTGAGTTTTTGGCAAAGATTTGGGTAAAAAAGATTGATCCTGATTACCTGTCTTGGTGACATCGCCAACCTTGGTATCATTTGCGCTACTCATCGCAACAGTCTTGCCCCCACCCTGATCATCCTTGTTAATTGTTGTTTGATTAGGGTTTGGAATATTAGGTTTAGGAAGAGTGGAGTCGTTGGGCATGATAAAATGTTTAAAGTTAAAGGTTAAAATTCAAGGATTAAGAGCGATATTAATAAAACTCGATTTTTATTATCCGGAATGTGAGTTTTTTTATTAAAAAAGTAGTTATTAATGATTGAAAACGAGTTTATTATAATACTGTTACTGGACCGTTGTTGCCACCTGGCAGGTATTATTAAACCTAGATTTTGAACTTTTGGTTTTTTCTTTATACTACTATTATGTCTGTTTTACGCGTCCACTTCAAGCTGAGCTTTTATCGCAATCAGCTCTGGCTATGGGGGTCCATTGTTGGCCTTGTTTTTTCCACCCTGGTGGTTGGCCTTTCTTTTTTTAGTTATTACAACCAAAGATTTTATCAAAATATCTCGGTGGATCAGGTCTCGGTTGGTGGTCTAACTAAAACTGAAGCCTATGAAAAAATCTTAAAAGGTGCTGACTATTATAGTCAAAAAAACCAGCCAATTATAAGCCTTGCTATTACTGCCAAAGATTATGCTGATGATCAGCATCGTCAAGAACTTGACGCCAACCAACTTTTCTCAGGCAAGGATTATCAAAAGGCTCTTGAAGAGGCATACCAAGTTGGTCGCCAGGGCAATCTTTTTCAAAATATCATTACCATAATTAAGCTCCTACAACAGGAACAAAACATAGTAGCGAGTTTTAAATTTGACCAAACTCTACTAGAGCAGAGTCTTGAACTGTTAAAAGAAAAAGTTGAGTCTGAAGGCAAGCCTCACCATCTCGCACTGGCTACTAGTGGCAACTCAAACGCGATTCAGTTTGAACAAGGCGAGGACGGCTTAGTCTTATTACTTGATGAATCACTTGAAAAGATTAATCAGGTATTAAATAAAATTATCAACCAAGATCAAGGTCAACTGCATTCTCAAACAATCTTGGTAGAGGCTGTAACACAGCTCATCAACCACCACTTAACAAGCGATGAGATAATAGCCTGTCAAACTAGAGCTGAAAACTTTGTGGGTTCGAGTCTAGAAGTTTTTGGCAATGACAACCAAGAGTTGATTCCCGACGAGTCTGACGCAGAAAAATCTTTGATCAGTTGGCTAGTTAAAAAAACTCTTAATGATCAAGAAATAATTCAACTGCTCGCATGGCCCGAGGGCATAAATTACTCAGCTGTGGAAAAAACTGTGGAAAAATGGGCAGAAGAGATAAATCGACCTGCAATTAATGCTGAGTTTGAGTACAACCCTAATACTTTACGTACCACCAAGTTTTATCCTGGCCAAACCGGCCTGGAGGCTAACCCAAACGAGATCCAGCAAATCATTATCAAACATATTCAAGAAATAAACAACAGCGATCCTGAAGAGATAGACTCAACAACTAAAAATAAAACAGTTGCGCACATTTTGCTCAAAAAAACCGAGCCTGAGATCAAGCTCGATGCGACCAACAACTTGGGTATAAATGAGTTGATCGGGTTTGGCGAAAGCTATTACTATGGTTCGATCTCGACCAGATTACACAACATCAATGTCGCAAGTAAAAAACTAAATGGCATCATCATTCCGCCTGGAGAACAGTTTTCTTTTAACAAAACCGTGGGAGAGGTTAACCACGACACCGGCTTCCAGCAAGCTTATGTTATTAGAAGTGGACGCACCCTAATGGAGTTTGGTGGGGGCGTTTGCCAGGTTAGCACCACCACTTTTCGTGCCCTACTTGATGCAGGCGTAAACATTACTCGACGCTTACCCCATAGCTATCGCGTAAGTTACTATGAACTTGACAACAAGCCGGGTTATGATGCCACTGTTTATTCAGGTAATGTTGATCTACGTTTTGAAAATGATACTCCAGGGCATATTTTAATTACTGCTGAGGCTGACTCTAGCAAGGCATATATGACAGTTAAGTTATATGGCACCAACGACGGCAGGCAAACCAAGCTTAAGAACCACAAACAATGGGATTATACTGCTCCTCCTCCTATGCAGGAAATTATAGATGAGTCACTCGCACCTGGCCAAAGACAAAAGGTGGAGAATGCCATACCTGGCATTAAGGTGAGTTTTGACTGGGTGGTTTTAGATGCTGATGGCAAGAGTTTGCATGAAAAAACTTTTGTTTCTCACTACCAAGCTTGGGGAGAAAAATGGTTGGTGGGAATATGATAAAGTGAGAAAAAAAAGTTGGAGGTTGGCTTTACTTCTTGTGCTCCAGATTGAAAAAACTAAACCCTGATTGCGGAATCCTTAAATAACCTGGCGCTCTTAAGTTAAAGATCTCCTTAAACTCACTGCCACTTAAACTGATCTCTCCCCTGTTTGTCTGGAACTTAACCTGCGTAGTTTGGGCTTTGTCACTATGACGGGTCTCAACATTATTTATTTGAGTGACTGCTCCACCTGATTTGTCTGCCTTCTCCTTTAACTCATCCATTGAATAAGGATTACCGCCTTGGCCCCCAATATTACACTCATTAATGGTCACTGGCTGAATGCGACCAACATCAGCACCCTCAGGATTGCGTCGCACAATCCAGGCGTTCAAGATATCTGACATCTCTTTTTGCGACAACCAAGGGTGAGAGCGTCCACAGTTGGCACCACTATCTCCATAGCCTAATCTATACCAGGATCGATAAAACCAAGGACTGCCTGCTTTTTGATCCCAAGCGATAGTTGTCCAGTTTGAGGGATTATAGTCACCAGCCAAGTCCCAACCTCGGTGGTTGGTATAACCGCCATGTAAAGAAGCATACTGAGTCGAGATCGGATTACCATCACCATCCACTAAGATCCAACCCCTTGTTTCCCCAACTGCTTTTTCCCAGTCACCTCCCTTGGGTGAGTCACGGAAAACCTGACAGGTTTCGGTTGCGCAGATAGAGCTAGAACCATGATTGGTGTAGCGAACCGCATAAGTGCGTGCCGCGACTGCCTGAGCTTTGAGCGCATTAATATGCCACGAGGATGGCATCTCATAAATCCCCATCAAGTAACGATCCTCAAAATTAATCGAGCCAGTACCATCAACCGTGATATTACCCATACGAGAGTAATCTTTAACTAGAGTGGATCCAGGGTAATATGCCTGTAAAATCTCCTCAACGCTTTGACCAGCATCAGCGCGTGCCTTAGCTCCATACTGACTCATACCGTTACGATGAGTATAAGCACCAAAACTAAAGACTGCAAAACTGTTGCCAGGAGCCTGAGCTTTATATCCGATTGAGGCGTTAAAATCGCCGGTCAAAGGCACATCACCCACGCTGGTACGAGCTGCGCCGGTACGGCTAGCAATGATTGCCTGTTGTCTGGATGATAAAGCCACAATCTGAGTACCTAATGTTTGCTGATAGGCGCGCGCACCAGCAATCTCTTTTTCAAAAAACTTTTTTTGTTCGTCTAGTTGAACCTGCAGGGTTGCTAACTGTTCCTGACGTTTTTCTAACGCCTGCTTATCACTTTCCAGTTGAATAATATCTTGAGCGATCGTGACGATCAAATCAGTATCTTGATCTTGAATCCTAGAAGTGTAGATTAAATCCTTGGTTAAATTAATCAGATCAACCTGGGCAAAAAAAATCATGATCGGGTTAAACATACGCATCCGTTTATAACCAATCGCAACCCGCTCCTTTAAAATAGTATGCTGTTTAGCCAGCTTGTCTTCCCGTTGATCAATATCTAAAGAAATCGCTTCAGTTTGCTGTTGAGCTTGACGGATGCCTAACTGAGCATTATTGATACGGCTAGAAAGGTCTTGCACACTCCGCACCAAGTTGCCGGTAGCATCCTCACTCATCTTTTTTAGTTTTTCTAACTCATCAATTTCTTGTTGTAATCGCTCTACCTCGCCTAGCGCATGGACAGTGATGGAAAGCAGAGGTTGACTCGAGGTGTGGGAAGTAAACAAAACAAGGTTAATAAGATTAGTTTTTAGACAAAGTAGACCAAAAATAAATGTTACTAAGAAGATAAGAAGACTAGTATTTTTGAGAAAGCCAAAAAACTTTTTTGTTTTAGATTGGATGAAAAAAAATGGTTTAACTCGAACAACCTCTTGCCTAAAAACTTTAATGTTGGTGATAAGTTTAGAAGTGGTAAAATTAGCCATAAGAGAATCTTTTAAAATAACCAAAGGTAAAATAACACTTTACCTATTCTGTTAAGATATACCCAGTTAATGTGCATTAACTTAATTATTGAATTGATGTGTGATGGTGTTAATTAACTATTATAATATATAATAATAACTAGATAAAAAGTTTGTTGAAAAATGCATGCGAAGAGAGTGATGATTTTGGAGATGACTGGAAGGTGGTTTGGGGCGAGATTGCGGGTAAAAGGGTTTTTAGAGGCTGGAGGATTTAGGGCGGATAGGTTTTAGAATGTTTTGAAAGGAGGGATCATTTGGAACTCAAGATTCTTGGGGGGGGTAATTTTATAAAGACGAGTGGTGTGAGGTATAGGTTTAGGTCAAACGAAAACTGGGATTATTCTTGAATGCGCCATGAATAATCTTATTAACTTAATCTTAATAAAAATTAACTTGGGCAATTAACTTAAACATCAATGAAAATCTTCTCTGGTAAACAAAAATATGTTTGGAGTGCTCTCTGGTTAATAGCAGTCTGTTTTAAACTCGTAACTCTTTTTACAACCAGCGGGGTGGTATGGGCGCAAGAAGATGACTGGCCAAAGGTGTATGTTTATCAGCGCCGCAATTACGAGGGAAAAGAATTACTCTGTTCCTACGGTGTGGACTGCATTGATGATATAAACAACATTTTTGTTGATGTACAATTTGAACCAAAGGGAAGTGGTGAATGCTCTTTTCCTGGTGTAAAAAAACCGGAAAAACATAATGAAATATGGCTAAAAGAACTAAAAATTAATGGGCGCACGTTTCACAAAGGTTTTAAACTTTTTCTTGACGAAAATTGCCAAATTTCTTCTTATTCATTAAGCGGTTTCGTAGGACATCTAGAAGCTGGTGCCCCCTCATTCACTTTGATTTTTGAACGTACTAAAAAAGTTTGGGAAGTGTTTAGTGGACCTAAAACCTATAATATTTCATCAGCCCTCAGGGTTCATACGCTTAATCATTGCTTAGATCTGGGACCGTGTGGCGATAGTAAAATTCCATTTTTTACTGAAACTTGGAAATTGTGCACCCAAGTAGCTGGCGATGAAAACGCCTATAAAAAATGCGTTGAGTGTCAAAACCAAGCATCAATCTGGACTGCTGTCGGCTGTATTTCTAGTGAACCAACAGAAATGCTTCAAACTCTAATTAAAATTGGGTTGACAACAGGCGGAGGAATTGCCTTGTTAATAATTTTGGCGGGATCTTTTACTTTAAGCATTTCCCAAGGGGATCCAAAAAAAACGAGTGAGGCTAAAGAAATGATTACCTCTGCCCTCATCGGCCTAATATTTATTATTTTTTCAGTATCAATTCTGCAGTTTATAGGAGTACAAATATTAAAAATTCCAGGTTTTGGAGAATAAAATGAAAATTAACATTTACAATTTTATCTTTTTTGTAAGCCTAGGCCTTCTTTTCATTACTGGCAAGCCTGTGCTTAAAAACTTAACCTTAAATAATGTGCAGGCTGCTGAGAACTGTCCTCCTAGAGTTAGATGTTCTGAAGAAGAGTATCCCTTCTGTATTCCAAATGTAAACTTTAATGATTGTGGTGGAATTTATAGATGCTGGGATGGTGATATTCTTGAATCTCTGATTGGAAATTGCACTTATAAATTTAATCCTGATCCCAATGCTGAGACCACTCCTTGGCCAACCCCCACAATGGATCCGATGATTTGCGAGATAACACCAAAAATTGTGGAACCGGGCTATAGTGGTGAAATCAAAATTAAACACTCAGGAATAAAAAAAGGCACGAATTATGGACTGGTTTTGAAAACTGGGTCGAACAGTCATACAGAAATTTTTGAAGCCACTCAGGAAGGTTTACTAGAGATAATTATTTCAAGATCAAGCCCACTTTTAGAATCAGGTGTTTTTGAGGTTAGAAGACCTTATACAGTGGATAGAGCGCTTATTTGTTCAGGCGCGATAGTAGTAAAAAAAGTGGAAACCCCTGCTCCAACCCCAGCTCCGACTTCCCCCGCAACTGATCCTGACGCCCCTCCATCATTGATTGACCAGCCAGTTACAGCAGAAAGATTGAACTCTCTCAACCCGCTTGTCATTTTTGGAGGACACAGCGACCTTCATAAAGATGGTGGCCTTAAACCCGCCGGCGTTTTCAACCGTGTTCTTAATTTTCTCTTTCCTCTCGCAGGCCTAATATTATTTGTCATGCTTGTTTGGGGTGGCTTTGAGATGCTCACCGGCGCTGCGCAAAAACAAAACCTTGACGCTGGTAAACAACGTGTCACTGCCGCCATCACCGGTTTTATTTTACTATTTGTCTCATACTGGATAGTGCAGATTGTTGAATATGTTACTGGAGTCATGATTTTGGGATAACTTTAGATAATAACAGCACAATAAACCTCTATTCTGAATTAATCTTTTATCTGTCGCAAAATAATAATGAAATTTTCCTTGCATCCGCGGTTGGTCATCAATAAAAAAAATAAAAAGCTACAACCTTGTTTTTTAGTGATTTTTTTATTTATCTTGTTTTACAGCAAGTCTGTATCACAAACAGCTCAAGCCCAAACCTATCGCATTCCAAGTTATTCTAACAAAACCGAGCCTTACGAAGCCTGTTTGATAGAACAAAATACGCACTATAATAATTTTCCTATAATTTTTGAGCCTGATAGATTTAAAGAGGTAACTTTGGAAGGAAAAAAGGTCAGCCTTAGCCCTCATGCTCAACTTGTAGCCAGCCTAACAAAAGAACAGGGTTATGAGGTCCACTGCGCCTCGTTGCCTTGGAACATTACTCATTTTTTAATTGATGAGGGTGGTGCAAAGCATTTTTACGAAAATTATGATGGGGTTTATACTTTAGGGAGTTGTGGCTCATATCTGCTTTCTGCCAGCGACGCCAAGGTGCCTGTCTATCGCAGTAATGAGGAATGCTTGGAAAACAACCATAAAGCTTCTTCTTACGAGGCATTTTTTGGGTCAATGACGCCAAACCAGTTTCCCAGTTTTTGGCCAGAAAACACCAGCCCTCAAAATCCAATAGCTTCAGGTGTTGCCAACCATCTTCTTACAGCAAGCCAGCAATGTAAAATCAAGGTTGATAACCTAGAGACCATTGCTTTTTATTGCAACAACCTCGCTCCCAATGAACAATGGTGCTATCTTAACCGACCCATTGCAAACTCCAAGTACGACATCTTAACTCTATATGGTGTTTTGCATCAATACATCCACGCCTATAGAGATCAGTATGGTAATCCTATAACCTGCGAAGATATTATGGGCACCTGGGAAAATCTCGTGGAGCAAAAACCATGGGCAATTCAAGATAACAACCTAACCGAAACAATCTTTGAAGACATTCAAACCGCTATTAATAATGTTGGATGTAACATTGAAATAAAAAACAGTACTGCTTTTTTAGTTATCTCTTTTCGACAGGATTACTGGTAAGAAATGAATAATATTGCAATTCTTAAA
>Ga0172382_10008680_pt1 | contig 14075 bp, 18 predicted proteins | sample Leawel138RmetaG_FD_122245 | JGI IMG/M metagenome (GOLD analysis project Ga0172382, IMG submission 122245) | Leachate microbial communities from a municipal landfill in Southern Ontario, Canada - Leachate well 138R metaG | ecosystem: Engineered > Solid waste > Landfill > Unclassified | place...
TAAGGATCAAATAATTGAACAAAACAGGGATTTGGTTACACTACCTCATCCCAAAACTAAAGTTTTCACTTTGCAGTCCGACGAACTTTCCATAGAAGCGTATATGAACATTTGTTACAGGTATAATTTCAATTACCTGTTAAAACCTGAGAGGATGAGTGTATGGGCGAAGTATTTAGTCCGAGAAAAATGCCCAAAAGAGAAACAGTAGATCCTAAACAGGATTTCAAGATTGTGGGTTTGGATGTTAGCTTGACTGCTTCTGGCATATGTGTCATGGAGTTGAATGGCAATTACCGAACTACCACAATTCCTTCCAAACCTCATCAATACGAAATGCTCAGGTACATCTCCGTAAAAGAAAGAATTCTCGAATTTTGCAATATCGGTCCCAATGATATCTGTGTGGTTGAGGACTATGCTTTTGCCAAACAACAGGGCAAGCAACTCAACTTGGCAGAAACTTGCGGTATTGTGAAATACGGACTCCACAAGGAATGCGGTCTTCCGATTCGTCAGTTGTGGAAAGTGGCCCCTTCCCAACTTAAAAAGTTTGCCACTGGAAAAGGACAATGTCCTAAACAATTGGTGATAAAGGAAGTCCTCAAACATTGGGGACAAGATTTTGACGACGATAACGAATGTGATGCTTGGGTGCTTGCTCGCATCGCTTTCAACATTGTGAACGGTATTCAAGATACGGAAGCTCACAGAAGAGAAGTGGTGGAAGCTGTTTCTGCCAAATTTCCTTTTGAACATATTTCTAGGTCTAAGATTACATCGTAGTAACCACACAATAACCCTTGAAAATTCGCGTATGTGTGCGTATTATAAAGAAAATTAGGAGGAGCCATGCACGGCGACAATGAAGTTTCCACTCTTTGCGATAAAGTGATCGTTTCTTTGGCTGAAGTTCTCGGAGAAGATCCTGAGATTGTCAGGGACTGCCTCTCAAAACTCGGTAGTTTCGACAAACTCCTGATCGTCAGTGTCTCCGCAGGAAAGATGGGCTTGTCACTTTCTCTCGCTTCGGAAATGATGTGCGAAGACTGCATCGAAAACGAACTCATTCTCTCGGATTCGTACGAAGTTTTTTCCAAGAAAGCAGCTACTCACTAAGGAGCGATCGTGTCTGGACAAATAACCAAGTTCGATGGGGACTTTCGCTTCCTGTCCAATTTTTACAATGCAGGATTCCGAGACGAGTATGGCTTTTACTGGCCTACCTCGGAGCACTTTTACCAAGCTCATAAAACAGTTCTTCCCCATGAGCAAACTTGGGTGAGGGAGTGTAGCTCGCCTGGTAAAGCGAAAAGACTTGGCAAACAAGTGACACTCAGAGAAGATTGGGAAGAAGTCAAAATCCAAATCATGCAACGAGCTCTGTTCTTCAAGTTTGCTCAAAACCCTGTGTGCGCCAGAGCACTTGTCAAAACAAACCCCTTGGAACTCATTGAAGGCAACACCTGGGGAGATGTTTATTGGGGCATGTGCAATGGAAAAGGGAAAAACATGCTAGGCAAACTGCTCATGGAACTCCGGAGCGAACTCCTCAAATACTTTTAAGTCGAGCTCGCAGCCTGTCTAAAAAAGCGCATATGCTGTGTTATGTCATTTTCTAAAGGCTGTTAGAACGAAGAATTCAGAGGAAAATATGCAAAGGAAATTTTTCGAGATGAAGGCTCGCACGTTGCCCTCAGACAGAGGGGGCACTCCTTCGGTGTTTTCCTTGTTTGAGGATGTTTTTTCCCGAATCAATGCAGTGAGTGGGCGCAACGATAAAAAGGGCATTTTAAAAAATGCCCTTCAGGGGGAACACGGGGAAACACTCAAAAAGTTTCTTTTGTATACTCTCGATCCTACCATGCACTTCAATGTTCGCGAACTTCCCCAAACGAATGACACGGATCGTAGGGGAAGCACAGAAGAGATATTTGAGTTTCTCCGCGCTTTATCAGATAAGCGCGGCTGCACTGGTGAGGAAGCTGCTACTCTTGCCGCACTCACCAATTACGATCGAAAGACCAGAAGAGCTATTGAGCGTCTTTTGCAAAAAGACCTCGATTGTGGTTTGGGTCCCAAGTCCGTAAAGCAACTGATTCCTGAGTTGTTCCTTCATGAAGCCATGCTTTGCAAGGGACAGCCGAAAACTTGGGACAAGGATTGGGAAGACTTTTTCCGACATTGCAGAGAGGATTTTTCCAATATTTACGATTCTATCAAGTTCGACGGAGTGCGCTGTTGGGCTGTGAGGGGTCCTTGGATTTTGGATGGTGAGGTTACTGGAGTAGAAAAGAAATTCCAAAAACAAATGACTCAAGTACATCGCGTTCACGATGTGGATGATTCGATGTTTGAGTTCAAAATCTACGATGTTGTTTACGATCCCAACTACGATAATGGCGGTCGTGGAGTGGCCTACATTTCCAGAAACGGAAGAACGTACAACAATTTCGAATGTTTTGATGAGATTCTCAGTCCGCTTTTTGATTACTTGGAAGACGAGCTCGGAGAAACTTTTAAGCATTTTTGGAAAGAACAAACACCTGTTACTTTTGCTTACAGATACAACATTTTGTTGGACATGGAAGACCACTGTTGCTGCAAGGAAGGCGGTGATTGGTCTCGAATTGAAATCGTCGAACATCGGCAAGGACGCTTCACCTCTCTCAAAGAAATTATCGAAGAAGTCGATAGACTCGTAGCGTTGGGAGAAGAGGGTCTCGTTCTCAAAGCTGCTGACAGCCCCTATGTGTACGGTCGCGTGGCATACTGGTTAAAGGTCAAAAAGTTTCACACTGTTGAGTTGGAAGTTGTTGGATACAGCCCCGGAAAGAAAAAGAATTTGGGCAAAGTGGGCGCCTTGATTTGCAATTACAACGGGGTGGAAGTGAAGGTGGGTTCCGGTCTTTCCGATCAAGAAAGAGAAGACTTTTTGGAAAAACTTCCCTCCGTGATTGAAGTTCGCTATCAATCGGAAACTGATGAGGGCTCTCTCCGCTTCCCGATTTTCTCGTTTGTTTGTGAGCGAGAGGATAAGGACGTGGAAGATCTTGATACTTAGGAACCAAGCCATGATCAAAACCCTCGAAATAATCAACTTTCAGTCCCATGAAAACTCCGTGCTGGAGTTCGTCCCGGGCCTTAACGTAGTATCGGGAACATCCGACTCCGGAAAAAGCGCCATTATACGCTCATTGATTTGGGCGTTCTTCAACAAACCCTCTGGATTTGGTTTCCGTTCTGTGTTTGCTCATGAATCTGAAGAAACTTCTGTAGGAATAGAATTCCCGGAGGGGTATTTCATCCGCAGAAGAACAGCAAAGGGAAATATCAACGAGTATGAGGACAAACTCGGAACTCACTCCGCCTTAAGAACAGATGTTCCTGAAAGTGTATCTACTCTTTCTAACATCACAGAGTTGAATGTGCAAAGGCAACTTGACCCGTATTTCCTTTTGCAGGAAAGTCCGGGTGAAGTAGCACGGCGTTTGAATGGTATTGTCAACCTAAACATAATTGACGATTCTGTTAAACGAGTAAATCGAATTGTAACCGAAGGCAATTTTAAAGTTTCCTTCCTCGAGGAGCAGCTGGAGCAGCAAGAAAAAGCACTCGAGCAATTTGAAGACTATGATGAAATCGCCAAGGAACTTGAAGCTCTCAATCAAGAAGCGAGCTCCATTGACTCCTTGAAACGTAGTAAGAACGATTTGTACGAGCAAATCGAAAAAGCTGCAAGTATTCAAAAGTCGATAGACGAGTTTCCAAATTTCGATAGTATTTATAAATCGGTTTCCAGATTGAAATCTGCTATTGAGGATGTTCACGAATCAGAGAAACTTGCAGACGAACTCGATGAGTACATAGAAAAGTGGGAATACCTGCTTCGAGAAATAGACAGTATTCCTTCTACAGAAGGGATCGAAGAGCTTATCAGTTCTATCGAGTCTGAAATTTCCAGTATTTCTGAAGATAGAAAAATCGTAAATCAAATCAAAACTCGTATCAATGAGATAATTTTTGCTCAACGAGAAATCAAAGAAACAGACGAGAAGAACGCTCGTAATATAGAAAAACTTGAGGAATGGAAAAAGAATAATCCTTCCTGTCCCATTTGCGGCGCTGATCAAAAGCATTGGAGTTTTTGATGAAACTGCTCCTACTTGGTGACGGCCACCAAACAGCTCGAAGACCTAGAAGCAGGGTGGATGATTACATTCAAGCTCAAAGAGATAAAAGAGCTTGGATACGGGATTTTGCTCTCGATCAACACGTCGGCGCCATTATTTGGCCCGGTGACATACTCGACAGGCCTACCGAGCCCCATTGGCTCACAAATGAAATGATTCTTGATTACAAAAATGCTACATTTCCTATTCCTAATCTGATTGTGTTGGGTCAACACGATTTGATTCATCACAACATGAACAATATGATGAGGACCGCCACCGGAGCACTCCTTGCTTCGGGAGCAATGACTTTGCTCACTGATAAGCCCTATAAAATGGGAGAAGTTCATTTCTACGGATGTTCTTGGAAACAACAAATTCCTGAAATAGAAGACCCCAAAGCGTACAACGTACTAGTGATGCACAGAATGATGGTGAAGGACAAAAAAGCCTGGGAATTCCAAGAGGAATACTACCAGACTACATATGCTTTGGCTAAAAACGATTTCAAACTGATTGTCACAGGCGACAACCACGCCACGTTTACCGATTCTTCTAGAACTAAGTGGTTGGTGAACGCCGGAAGTTTGATGAGAAGCACAAAAGCTCAAACTGAACATCGCCCTTGTGTGTTTGTGTGTGACACCGAGGATATGTGCATTTACCAACATTTTATACCTTGTGCTCCGGCTTCAGAAGTATTTGATGTTGATATAGAAGAAACAGATGTGAATACCAACAAAGAGTTGGAAGCCTTTATTGCAGGATTGGAAGACACCTCTGATATGGGATTGGACTTTGTTAAAAACCTTCAAATGGCACTTGAAGAAAATCCTGTGAGCAAAGGTGTGAAAACAATATTGGAAGATGTGATAGCTGAAAGTATGGAGGGACAGTGAATATGTCGATTAATGAAAAAGACATAGAGAAGCTCAAACGAGCTATTCAGGACGGTAAGGAAGAGAAAGCACGCCTTCTCGGAAGACTGGAAGGTATTGTCAAACATTTGAAAACAGAATTCGATGTGGACACCATTGAGGAAGCAAAAACCTTTCTCAAGGAGATGGACGAATCCCTTGAGAAGAAAAAAGAAAATCTTGAGACTCAAATAGAAAATCTCAAAAAGAGGTTCCCGTGGGTTACCAAGACGCTCTCTTAAAATTGAACGCTGAATTCAGCGTTCTAACAGCCTCAAAAAAGAAACACTTGCACGACATAGCAAGTACGCGCTTCCAGCTTGAACAAGCGAAGGAGAACGCGGAGAATGCTGTGACCGCTAGGGCTATATTGCAACGTGTCGCACAGCAAACGCAATCGAAACTTGAGTTTCGTATTTCCAGCCTTGTCACCACTGCTCTGGCTGCTGTTTTTCCTGACCCGTACAAGTTTGAAGTTCGTTTTGAAGAGCGAAGAAACAAAGTGGAATGTGATTTAATGTTCTCCAAAAATGGGGAACTATTCAAACCTGTGGATTGTGCGGGCGGCGGAGCAGTCGATATTGCCAGTTTCGCTTTGCGTTTATCCTTCTGGAGTCTCACAAAAACGAGACCGTTGATCATTCTCGACGAGCCGTTCAAATTTGTTTCGGTAGACCTGCAACCCGCTTGTTCCGAAATGCTCAAAACAATTTCAGAACGATTGGGTGTTCAAGTGATAATGATTAGCCACCTTCCTGAATTGATAGGATGTGCTGATCGAGTGTTTGAGGTCAGGTTGCGAGGGGATAAATCTGTGGTAGAAATGAAATAAGGAGATTGTGATGGAAAAAAATTCGTTGGTTTACTGTTCTACTCTCATCAACGGAACCGTGGTTTCGTACACCATTGACAAACTCATCCTTAAAAGTGGCGAAGAGGTTGAGGTTTGGATGGATGCTTTGATTCCTCAAATCCACCCTTTCAGAGACCCCGAATCGGGAAGGGAAGCCCATCAACTGGTTTTCTTCCCATTTCAAGCCTTCACCACTCGCAACCACATGCTGCCCGTTGAGGACACGATGATCGTGTCCACCTACGTTGCAGACGAAGAGGGCTTCATCGAAGCTCGCAACAATGCGGTAATGAAGTTCTCTGGAATGAAAGCGCAAAAAAAGGGCCCCGCTATTCTGAAGCCCTCCCCCGAACAGCGATCCCGCTTCGGCAAGAAACACTAGTTTCTCGTTGGTGCTCCTAATCGGTATCCTTGGTTAGGAGCGCCAGTGTTATGAATGAGTAAATAAAGACAATACGATTTGATGAAGTTCTCTCTGAGACCCTCCGGGCCAAATGAAAGAATTGTTTTTATGTAAATTACTCATGGATATTATCATATTTCTAAAATTTTGATTCGCCGAAAAATCTTCTTCTCCAGTAACAAAAGCCCCATCCAAAAATATAAGTTGAGATACTCGATTAAGACCGCCCCCTTGTATAATTACAAAAGGAACAGGCGGCAAATCTGTATTCAACAAACCACCGCAAATTTTACAAGTTACATCACCCGCGACTCCTGTCCAATTTACTATAGGGTCAATACCAAAAATGTATCTCTCCCCTAAACCCAAAATAATGTGATACCCATCTGTTCCGTCCGGTATCGGGTCTGGTATAGGCGTTATAAATGGAGCTCCAAAAAGAGAATTCATTTCTATCGAATTATTACTTAAAGGAGTTTTTACTTCACAAGAGTAGGGTCCGCTTGAAATTTTATAAGAAGGGAATCCAAAAACTAATTGCCATTGGCTTTCTACCCAACTGTAAATATTTGCTACCCCTCCTTCTAAAAATGCTCCAGAACAATAACCAACTTCATAAGTTACTCGATCATCACCCACTGTAACAGGGTACACGTCTTTCGAGCAATAAGCAAGATTTCCGGGCACAACAGATGTGTACTCTGATTCGTACTTATCGTGGAATCCGTAAAATACGGGCGGGTCACCAGGTCCGTATATACCTATATGCACTGTTCGAGTGGCACAGTTACTTTGAACTCGATCATCGTCACAACTACAACCATCTTTCCAGTAACCACTAGTAGGCGCAGAACCTGCGGTATTTACGCCGAACAAACTTGTAGGTTTACTGAATTGAGCAGTATCGTCTTCCAAAGAGTCCAACCAAAAAGGGTATATTGGAGTTCTACTTATGGCGTAAATAGCTGCTCCAGGGGTTATAGTTTGCCCAAATCCTATAGGAGCAATTCCATTTAATTCCGATGAAGTGGCTACCCTATTTTTAGTAACATTGAATACTCCGTAAATGGATCCGCCCATACAACACGCAATCACTAACAAATATACCTGGGCAGCTGGAATATCCAGAGCTTCTCTAATTTCTTTAATATCGATGTGTTGAAGAGGGTGTATATTCCACGGAGCATTTGTGAAAGTATAAGGATCAAGTCCTTTATTTGCACGAAGTTCGTCGATTTTTTCTTTGAGAATAGCCGCTTGAGAAGTAAGCAGCACAGGGTTGGCGGGATTTAAATAATCAAGAACATGTTCTTCAGATAAAAAATTCACTTGTGCAATTATTTGATTCACACCTTCTAAATTATTTACCTCATTTATTGAGGAGGGAACCGAACTTCCCTCCTCTCCAGAAAAAAGAAGTTTATTCAAAGGCCACTGATATTTTTCAATATCGCCCGAACCCCTTTTGGGGCTCCATTCCACGGAGTCTGCCATTTACTTGTCCTGTCCGAGCCACTTGGGGGCTCTGGTTTGGAACCACCAACCCGTAGCCGTGCCCGCCAGGAACAGGATGGCTCGCACTGTTTCAACAAACAAATCCATCAGGAGCTTGAGGCTAACGTAGTTGGAAAGGCCGAGATGCTCAACAAGTACCTTGTATTGGGCAGGAAGAAGAGGCGTTGTGCCGGTTTTGATTAGTTCGTCTTGAATGGTGGAAGCAAGACCGGAGGAAAACGTGCCCACAGTCTGCATGATCAAGTACACAATCACGCCCAGGATGACCATGCTCATAGTATCCAGCCCGATTGTAAGAACAGGACGAATGAGCCCGCGAACAAAGTCCACGATCACCATGAGCTTGGCAGCCCAGGGCAACTTTTCCAACATCTTGTCAGAAATGGACGTGATGTAGGTAGCAGCGTCTGCTTTATACGAACCCGCCAAAGCAGAGATTTCGGCAAGCTCCACCTGTTGAGTGTACTGCTCCTTTGCCAGAAGGATTTTTCCTTCCGCCTCCGCCATGAGGTACTGATGCTCCTTGTCCATTTTGGCGAGCTCGTGGGCCATTTCGAGTTTGAATCTCTCAACCTCTTGCTTCTTTTGGAGCCAGCCCATGAGTCCGCCGATCAGGGGACCAAACACCGGTATCAGGAGTCCGAAGTCCATCACGACCTCCAATTATTTCTTATGTCCAATTCAAACGGACGTCGATTCATCTTTTGGAAAAATTCGTTACAAGTGGGTTTAGACAACGCCACTCCCATTTGACCAACTTCCTTAAAGAAAGCACGATATTTTCCAAGAAGAATACAACCCAGGGAATGGGATTTTCTTCCCAGCTTTCTATTGCCTGCCAAGTTTCCTGAATGAGTCAAAATACCAGATCTTCCGTCAACATTTTGAACCAAGTACACACCGCCGAAATGTCCGGACATGTACCAAATACAGGGGTACACACCTTCAGGTATGCAAGAAAAACACGGTTCGTTATCCAACCAGGGCAACTCCAAAGTTTGACAAGCCCAGGGATTCCCTGTTACGGTGAAAAAAGGAGTAACGATGGTTCCAAAAGAACCGTCGTCGCTCATTTTATCACGAAGTAGGAGAATTCTTTCCATCATTTTTTGATACCTTCATCATGAAATTCCTTGTATACGCGAAGTCTTCGAACAATGGTTTTGGGAACAGGGGCCCCCAAGGCTTTTAGATGTTCCAAAATTGAGATCATTTCAGTTACGCAAAGATACGATATGACAAAAGCTCTAATTTGAATAGAAATTTCAACACCAAAAGTTTCAAGTTCCACAAGGTACTGTCCTACAGGACAAGCGAGGAAAACTTTATCAGCAAGATTGGCAACTACTACCAAAGACAAGTACAAAAGAGCCTTGCCCGCTCCATATTTGCCTTTCTTGGAAGTGATATCGTGATTGAGAAATGCTCTGGTAAGTCCAAAAATCAAATCCAACAGAAACAGTGTTGCCAGGTAAAGAAAAAGTTCGTCTACATGTCCAACCATGTAGAAAAAAGTTGCCAAAAACGGCGATAGAAGAATTTTCAGGCTCCAATTTTCCATGAAAGTCTCCAATAACTGTTGGACACTATCGGACAGACTCATTGGAGCCTCCAGTTAATTGTTGAATACTTCAACTTTTTTTCCGCAAAAAGGGCACCATTTGACTTCAGGGTTGTTCCCTTCTGATAAGAGAAAAACAACCCTGCTCTTTCCATCCAAACGGATATCGTAGTATCGACGAATTTCGAATAATGCTTTGCAACAAAATTCGATTTTAGGAGTGGACTCTTCGTCGAGACGATCCAAATAGACTTTCATAGGACCTCCCACGAGTTATACCATTTAATGGGACTATATAAGATTTTGTTTCCTTTGTCAATACTATCTTAAAATCAAACAGTGACGGAACAAAGAAGGTCCATAAAGGAGTAGTAATCCGCCTTTACCCAAGCATCACTCCGAGAAATATTGGAAACTCGAACTTCATCAATACTTCCAGAAAAATATCTATTGACAGTGGTGGACTTTCCTATAAGAAATGTTTGAGAATTTTTATCAGGAGCCTTATGTCCACTACTACTATTATGATATGTATCGTCGATATCGATGTATGCGTAGCCAGTGCTGCCGTTGAGACGAGCGCAATATGAATGCCAAGCTCCGGTTTCGACAACTTTTGCTCCAGAGTTCAAGTCTACATCAATTGCTCCGCCAGAAGAAGTTCTTAACCAATCATACTTGGTCGTTTGCGTAAAAGAACACCAAAAGTTTCTATTGTCATAGAAAACGGCTTTCTCTAATAAAGTGGCGTAGGCAACAGTTGTTCCGGAGCTCTTATAGAGACACTGAAGTGTAAATGAATTCAAATTAAAGTTTGTGGAAGTCGGAACTGTGAGATAAGTGGAATCGCTGGAAAAACTCCTACATCTACCAATCAATCCAGCTGCATCAGAAGAACCGGTGTTTGTAAGATTATGTTCATTAGAAGTAGAATCGTCAGTGGCATTTACTCCTGATTCAGTACCATCCAAATGCCAAACCCCAACAAAGTTGGAATCCCAAACTGCTCTTGCAGGGGTTGAACCTATGAGACCGACGTAGGTTGTGTTGTCCTCCATGGAGGAGCTGTATTCAATAATTATTTCGGTGTCAATGGAAGAAGATACCGTAGGAACTCTCACCCACAAAAGAGCTTCTTCTTCAACGGCGTTCCACTTTTGAACTTCAACGTAACACGGAGTATCGTTTACTTTAACATTTATTTTAAGATAATTCGCTCCAATTTCATCAAAAACTTGTGTTGCGTCTTCAAAGTTAGATCCGCAACTCGAAGATATGCGAATAAGAATTGGGTAATTTGTGAGACTAGCAGTCACTAAATCAGAATCGACTGTATAAGAGATAAAAGGAAATTCGCCGTCTATAGTTTCCATATCACAAGAAAAACTATTTAAAGAACGATTCAATGCTTGAAAATCCGTAAACCAGTCACCAAATACAAATTTTGCAGCTTCTATGTCAACCTGAACTTCAACATATTTATACTTATAAAGAGTTAAATCAAAATTAAAATGTTTATAATCAGTATCGATATGAATAGCTTCTTGGGGAAACAGAGCATCCCCTATTTTTGAAAAATATGCGGCTCCGTAGAAAGAAAAATTATGAATTCCAAAACCCATTGCTTCGAGACTAAAAGGAAAGAAAGAAAAAGCCCCTAGAGAAGAAGTCAAAAACATTGTGAAATTATTAAGTGATTGTGCTTTCTTATTCCATTGATGCACAGCCGATGTGACTTCAAATACAGCCCCCGTACTAGGGGTCACAACATTAGCTGTTACGTCGATAATAAAGAACTCGTTGAAATCTCTTCGTAGGGCCACTACGGCAGACAGCCCCTCATAAGGTTGCACTTCATCCGGGTTGAAACTACATTGAATGATATTTCCTGTGGTGAGTTGCACACTTGCTTTGTTCGTGGAAGAAGATACACTCGTTATCGTGCCAAAAAGAATGTTTTCAGAACGTTCTTTTTTTTCTAAGATGTTTACCACAACTTACCCGATCGATTGTTCACTTCTAAACAGGTGGAGTTGTTTGGGGAGAACTTATTTTCTCCCAATCTCACGAGCTGTTTAATCGAACCGTTTTCTCTAGAAACTACTAGTCCGGGTAATCCAGGTTCTGGGTTTAAATTTTCAGAGTACGAACAAGAAAACTGAGGGCCCGTCACAGGGGAAAACACAACCGTTTTGTTGGCTTTGTTTACGGAAGTTACTTCCCCAAATATCACATTTTCATATAGAGGTTTCAAGATCTGTTCATCTCCATGTACTCAATAGCTTGAATTTCCATTACTAAGGAAACAGCGTTTCCTGAAATTTTGAATTGATCTACTTGTGCCAGCTTTGTAGAAATTCTAGGACTATCGATAGAAATTACATTCCCAATTTCAATATCTTTCCACACAGGGGATACCAATCTATTTACATAACTGGCATTGGTCCTTTTGCGAATTTCTTGAGTTCCTCTAGCTACAATCAGATCTTCATTCTTGTAAATTGCATCCGAAATAGGGGATAACTCCACAAATTTTGAAATTTTGAAAATCACAAGAGGATCCCCAGAAGACCCAGAAACCACTAAATGCCAACTGTATGTGGTTTGAAAACGAGACAGAGTTTGTTGCCCGATTGGAGCACTTAAAACAACACTTGCAGAACCAAAACCAGAAGTTAAAGCATATGCGACGAGATTTTCTTCATTTTGAGCATCTATCAGAGATTCGTACACCTTTATAGAGATGCCAGTTCCAGCATCTTCTACTCTAGCAAACCAATCCTGATTTTCTCCCACGTTCCAAGAAGAAATAGAAAAGGGCATATCATTCCCCCGAAACTGCAACGACGGCGCTCGCAGTATTTTGGAAATAGTAATACTGGAATTTAGGAGCTTTTTTAATTGCGAGAAGACTCATGCCCAAGTCCCTCCGAATATTTTTATCGGTAACCTCGAATAAACTCTGAAGAAATTTAAATGAACCTCTATGAGCTTCTATCGAAAAACCTACTTCAGTAGAAGCATTCTCTAACAACGCGGAAAGCGGAAGATTAACATTCCTTTTGATTTGTCTCACAGCCTGCATCAAAAGCATAAATTTTTTGTTCAAGCTGTTCTTTCCTGCTAAATTTTCAATACCAAAATCATTGTACTTTGTGGCATACGTTTCCAAAAAAGAACTAATATCATTTAATTCTTGATAAAATGCAGCCGAGGGCATTGAAAAAGTATCTAATTCCCAACTACCAGCTTCCAAAAGAAATTGGAAAAATTCAAAAGCAGGGGGAACCACTTCTAAGTCAAAACAGAACTCCACAAACTTTTGATAAAATGCGGCATACTCGCCAGACAAATTTTTAATTGCGTTTCGTGTGGCGAGAAGAGGAAACGATATATCGTGTTTTGCCCAACCAGCAATGTTAAAATCAAAAAGAACTTCTCCAGAAACTCCACCTAAACTTTGATAATAAGCATTGTAATCACCTGATAAATCTAAATCTGTTTCCTCCGGCTCCACGAGAAGAAGACCGGTGCTTGCATTCGGAGAGGATATCAAACCAACGGGGTCCGTAATGGAAGAAATTTCATAAAGCAATAAGCCAGAAGTAGGAGAAGCTATTCCAGCTTGTCCATAAGCATTACTTCCAGAGAAATACAACTTGTTGCCTTTTTTGGCAAGAGAAAAAAGACCGTTTACTGAGAAATCTTGCCAATCTGCATCTGATCCCACTTGTGTCCAAGATTCAATACTTGCTCCGTAGGTATTAATACACAATTCGCCGTAACTGTTTCTTCCAGCTACATACAGTCTACCAGCACGAATAGCTCCGAAACCTTCCGAGCTTGTAGAAGAACCAACTCGTTCCCAATCGGTGTAGGTGCCAATTTGAGTCCACTCAGCTACGTGAGCGGTGGTACCGGTACCTAAAGCATAGTAATTGCCGTTTTCGCCGGCCACAAAAAGTTTTCCGCCTTTTATGGCGGTGGCATTCATAAAGCCCACACAAACCATTTCCCAGTCGGTATCGGAATTTACCAAGCCCCAACTGTTTCTGGGACCAAAAATACCAGTATACTTACTATGATCATAGGGCCCTGTGCCCCAGAGACGCCCCCCCTTAATACCTAAGGAACAAGCAGCATAAGCGCCTATACAAATATCTTCCCAATCAGTATCGGAATTAATCAATGTCCAAGAAGTTCTGTTGGTGTTATCCCCAATACCCAATTCATAGATAGTGTTTCCCCCAATGCCCCAAAGCTGTCCCCCTTTGATAGCAAATGAGGTATTCTCAGCGGTTTGTACTTTTTCCCAATCAGTATCTGTGCCGATTTGTGTCCAAGCAGTAACGGCAGCAGTGCTGCCGGGAGCAACTCTATTGTAATCGTTTCTTCCAGTATAGTATAACTTTCCCCCTTTTACAGCAAGAGAAGCATAAAGCCCTATGCAAATGTGATCCCAATCGGTGTCAGAACCGATTTGAACCCAAGAAGTTTGGTTCGAAGTTTGATTTAGGCCGAGTTGATAGTAATTACTCCGACCTGTAACGAACAATCTGGCCATTATACTCTCACCATTTGAGTATTAGGTTTGCCCTTTGTTCCTCCCTTCCACCCACGAGTGGGACCTTCATTGTACTCCTTCCCAAAAGGA
>Ga0172382_10008683_pt1 | contig 14070 bp, 13 predicted proteins | sample Leawel138RmetaG_FD_122245 | JGI IMG/M metagenome (GOLD analysis project Ga0172382, IMG submission 122245) | Leachate microbial communities from a municipal landfill in Southern Ontario, Canada - Leachate well 138R metaG | ecosystem: Engineered > Solid waste > Landfill > Unclassified | place...
CGAAAAAGTCGAAAGCAAAGGCGGGTTGGGCGGATAAAATCGAGAAGATGCGTGAAACATACCCAAATGCCTATCGGCCATGGCTTCCCGAACATGATGATACGCTCAAGCAGTTCTTCCAGCAGGGTGAAACCGTTACCCAATTAAGCAATCGCCTCGGCCGTCATGAAGGGTCTATTAAGATGCGTCTCCAAAAGCACTTTGGTGAAGATGTAGTCTCGTAGCAACGGTGCCCTGCACCTTCCTTAAGGACACTTTCGCGTAACCAAAGAACTTTAAGGCGTAGAGACCCTTAAAGCTCTTTGCGTGAAGCAAGTTCCGTAGGGAGGTGCAGGGCATCGTTGCTGGGAGCAATCTTTACAACAAAGTGTATAATGGAGAGATATGAAAGACCCTTTCAAGAAAACCGAAGTAAAAATTGCTGTAATTGGTGGGGGTACTGGAAGCTTTACCATGCTTTCTGCCTTGAAGAAATATACGAGTCAAATTGCTGCCATCGTTAGCATGGCGGATGACGGGGGAAGCACCGGAGTGCTCCGCGACGAGCTTGGGGCGCTGCCACCGGGGGACGTGCGTCAGTGTCTCGTGGCGCTGAGCGATTCTCCGAAAGTACGCGAACTGTTTGAGTATCGGTTTGATAGCGGTACTTTTGGGGGGCACTCGTTCGGAAATATTCTTTTGACAGCACTCGAAAAGATTACGGGTGACTTTAGCCAAGCAGTAGAGACGGCATCAGATATTCTACGTATTCGTGGAACGGTGATCCCGGCGACACTTGACGATGTGCGGCTGAAGATGGAATGGGAGGATAAAAGCCTCGAACTTCATGGCGAGCGTGTTATTGATGCGGAATACTTCAAAGAAGACCCGCGTCGAGCTCGGCTTTCGCTTGAGCCAAATGCGAGCGCGAACCCGATGGCAATTGCTGCAATCGAGCAGGCGGATATTGTGGTTGTGGCGCCAGGTGACCTCTATACTTCACTCGGTCCACTACTTGTTATCGATGGAATTAGTGAGGCATTAGCCCGCACGCAGGCGGTAAAAATTTATGTTTCTAACCTTGTAAGTAAGCAGGGGCAAACAGACGGGTTTGCCGTGAGCGACCATGCCCGTGAACTTGAGCGTTTTGCAGAGCGCGAGTTCCTTGATTATGTACTCTACAACCAGCAACTTCCAAGCGATGAAGTCGCTGCCCGCTATAAGGCAGAGGGCGGATACGTGACAAAGGCTGATGTAGAAGAGCTTGCAAAGCAGCATTATACACCGGTTGGGGGTAATTTCCTTGGACAAATGGCAACGGCCAATAGTGCCGATACGCTTATCGGCAAGCGTTCGCTAATTCGTCATGATTCGAAAGCGGTCGCAAAGGCAATTTTGGAGTTGTATCGCCGCCATGAAGCCTGATGTATTTCAACTGATTGATCTTGACCGAACTTTATTTGACACGGCACGTTTTGCGAGTGCTTTGACCCACGAGGTAAGCCATGCCGAGCCTGAGCTGGGGAAGCAATTGCAACAGCAGGTGCAGGCATCGTACGAAAAAGAAGAGACATTCTTTTTACTGCGCTACCTTCGAGAGGAGCGAGGTGATGATTGGTTTGAGGGCGTGGTGCAGCGTATTGTGTCGCGATTGGGCGCGCAAGCTTTTAAAATGGCAGGGTTTACTGAGCGTCTGGAGCTTGCTGATACACTGAGTTCGGCGCAGCCAAGTTGGGGGATTCTTACCTATGGCGACGAAATCGACCAGCGAATGAAGCTTGCGATTGTCGGGCTACAGGACGTGCCGGTATATATTTCTGATATTCCCGATAAAGACCAGGTTATTGCCGCGTGGCAGCAGCCCGATGGCACGTTTCGACTCCCTGCTGAATTAGGCGGCCAGGAAGTGGCACAGTTAACCCTTGAAGATGACAAGCTTCGTGCCTTTACTCATCTTCCAGAGAATGTGACGGGGGTATGGCTTACCGATGACGCAGCGGCGCAAGATCGTCTCGCGGCACTGTCAATCGAGACGCAACAGGCAGTAACGATTGCTCGAAACCTTGCCGAGTCATCGCAGTATCTTCAATCTGCATTTGCCGAGAGCGAATTACTTCGAGACGCCAGCTAAACTTTCCTTAGGAATGTGACTAAAAATACCACGCTTTATCAAGGGTGGTATTTTTGTTTTTACCTCTGATGAGAGGAAAAGTTATCCCCAAAATTGTGGATAAATAAACACTTCTTGTAAAGATTGTCAAAATTGGGGGTTGTAGTGGGTAAGAGTGGGTAGTATGATTAGTCCAAGTGGAACAAACGAAACCACAAGACAAACACACTACATTAAAAAATAACTCTAGCACACCCCAAGAAAGGTGAACGTGGCGCAGGTAGATTATTTCGAACGAAGGTTAGACGATAAGCGTCGATTGACGATACCGTCAGAACTTCGTGAAGAATTTCTCTCTGGCGTTGTCCTTACGAGGGGGTTTGGTCAGTATCTTCACCTTTACCCAAAATCGGTATGGGAAGAAGAAGTTGAGCCGGCATTGAATGCAAGCGGTAGTATCTTGGATGAAAAGATTGCTGACGTGAACGTTCAGTTCCGACGCGGGAAAACCGAAGCTGAACTTGATCAGAAGCAGGGACGTATTACTGTTGAGCAGCATCTGCTTGAGTACGCGCACATTGAGCGCGACCTCATCGCAGTTCGAGCAGGGCAGTACTGGCGCCTTATGGCTGGAGATTCCGAATAGACCGAAACCAGTGATACACCACTGGAGTGTGAAGCACACCGTTGCACCTTAAAAACTAACATCGAAATGAATAACTCTCGAGATCAACTATCTGGTAGTGAGGCGTGGCATGCGGGAACACATTAAACACCCCGTTGTACCTTCCTCAAAAACACACCTCCCAAAACTCCACCTCACATAAGTCTCTCAACTCGTTTCTTACTTTTATGAGCGGTCTTTACGACACCTCAGTTCGTAGGAAACACGACTTTTTCGAAGTATGGTTCACATACTTCACCATAAAAACAAACACATATGCGAAAACAAACAGCTTCACTATCAGTTAGGTGATCTCGAGAAATTCTGAGCGAAGAAATTAAAAAATAAAGTTCTTTATTTTTTAATTATTCCGAGGAATTTACTTGAGATATGGTTTACCCATATCTCAAGCTCCACTATTGTACTTATTGTCTTACGGCAACTACGTTATAATAAAGGAGATGAGTAAAGAACATCCACCACATCATGTTCCTGTTCTATTAGAAGCGACGCTTCGCGAACTGCAGCCCCAGAAGGGTGAGTCATACCTTGACTTAACCGCTGGTTATGCAGGGCACGCGACGGCAATTCTTGATATAACGCAAAGCGATTTGGAGAGTGTTCTGGTTGACCGTGATGAATATGCAATTACGCATCTTCAGCCTATGGCCGACCGGGGCGTTCGTCTGCTTCATACCGATTTCGCCTCTGCCGCACGGCAGCTGGTCGAAGAGGGGAGGCGGTTTAACCTTATCCTGATTGATCTGGGGGTGTCGTCACCACAGCTCGATCAGGGCGAACGAGGGTTTTCATTCTCACATAATGGTCCGCTCGATATGCGTATGGATCGAACCCAAGGCCAAACGGCTGCGGATTTAGTAAATACTGCATCAATCGACGAACTTACAACTATCATTTATGAATATGGCGAAGAGCCGTACATGAAAGCAAAGCATATTGCCGAGCAGATAGTTGAACACCGACCATTTAGGGATACTGAAAGCCTCGCAGAACTGATTAAGCAACACTATCGTGGTAAGTGGACGAAAATTCACCCCGCCACGCGTACTTTTCAAGCGCTCCGCATTGCTGTCAATGACGAGCTCGGGCAGGTAAAGCAAACATTACCGCTGCTTCCAAAACTTCTTACGAAGGGCGGAAGGGTAGGGATAATTAGCTTCCATAGCCTCGAGGATCGTTTAGTGAAGCAGTTCTTTAAAGAACAAGAAGCGGCCGGCTTTGAAGCCGAGCTGCAGACGCTCACTAAAAAACCTATTTCAGGAGCCATCGACGATGTTCACAATCCGCGTTCACGAAGCGCAAAGCTTCGGGTCGCTGTGAAAAAATAAAAAACAAAGAAAGGGCACAAAAACAATGCCAGTTCACATTACAGTACAATACGCAGACCAACCACAAATTGTGGCAGTACGCGTAAAATAGTACACAACTGACGACTTCCGCCCGCATGCATGACCCGCGGGCGGAAGTATACGACCCTGAAGGGCCTAAAGCCCCAAAGAGCCGCCAAAAAAACAAAACAACAAACATAAACAAAAACCACCACATGTCGCAACAAAATTATTATGTCAGCCGCCGCCAGCAAAACTGGTCGCGCAACCAAAACACTACTCGTTTTCAGTCAGCAATCAAGCTTGGTCCTGTAGCGCATACGGTCCTCGTTGCGTTAATGATTATTGTGCTTGGTCTTATCTATGTGACGCAGGCGACACGTACCACCGGATACGACTACGAAGCGCAGAAGATTGATAGCCAAATTGCTGAATATAACGAACAAAAGAGCGAACTTGAAGTAGAGAGCGCTCGACTTACCGCGCTTGAAAGCATTAAGAATAGTAGTGTTGCGAAAGAGATGACGACACCGAGTGATGTTCGTTACGTTCAAGAATAATATACAATTAGTACTATGAAGCCTAACTTACTTAATGGAAGCCGTTCGCGCATTCTCGCTGGTATCGTACTGGTGGTGGCGACCATTTTTGTATTGAGGCTTTTTTATTTGCAGGTGATTCAGCACGATAAATATGTTGCGCTTGCCCAAGCTGAACAGGTAAAGCGTGAGCGCCTCCCGGCGACCCGTGGTGAAATCTATGCTTTAAGTGGTGATACGCCAGTGAAACTGGTGTTAAATGAAACGGTCTACACAGTATTTGCCGACCCAGCGGTTGTTAATGAGTACGAGCAAGTCGATAAGACAGCGAAGGTGATGAAAGAAATTGCCGGCGGGAATGTTCGGAATAACTTTGAAGAACTCTTGAAAAAGAAAGAATCGCGGTATCAGATTATTGCTACGCGAGTGACCCGGACGCAGGCCGACAAAATTAAAGAGAATAAACTTAAGGGCATAGGGTTCCAGGCGGTATCGCAGCGGGTTTACCCTGAAGGAAGTCTTGCGGCGCAGACACTGGGCTTTGTGAATGCCGAGGGTGACGGTAAGTATGGCCTTGAAGGCTATATGAACGATGAACTCAGCGGAGTTGACGGCCGTCTCGAAACGGTGACTGACGTGAGTGACGTGCCGCTTACGGTCGGTGATCGGAATATCCGTGAGCCTGCAAAAGACGGTAAAAACATCGTGATGACGATTGATCGAAGTGTGCAGTCGAAAGTTGAACAAGCGCTCGCCGAGGGGATTAAACGCAGCCGCACCACAAATGCCAGTGCTGTTGTGATGGACCCAAACACAGGGCGTATCATTGCTATGGCGAACGTCCCAACGTACTCACCAGAGAAATACTACGAAGTGCAAGACGCTGCACTCTTTAATAATGACACGATCTCCTCACCATACGAGCCAGGTTCGGACGTAAAAACGTATACGATGGCAACGGCAATCGACAGAAATGTGGCACACGCTAATGATACGTACTATAACAGCGACTACATTAAAATTGCCGACCGTACTATCACCAACGCAACGAAAGGGCATACCGGTGTTATTTCATTCCAAACGGCCCTCACGTGGTCGCTTAATACGGGCTTTGTCACCCTTGCACAGCGTCTCGGAGACGGTAACTCTATCAACCGAACTGCCCGCGATACAATGTATGAATACTTTCATGACCGCTTTGGCCTTGGGCAGCTTACGGGGGTAGAGCTTGCAAACGAGCAGAAGGGAATTATTATTTCTCCCGATGACCCAGATGGTGGTGCGGTGCGCTACTCGAACATGTCTTTTGGACAGGGTGTTGATGCGACGATTCTACAGGTAACTGCTGGGTTCTCGTCGATTGTTAACGGGGGTAGCTTCTATAAACCGACGGTTATTGATGGCTACATTGCGGCAGACGGAACGTACAAGAAGAACGCAGCTGCCAGTCCACTACGAACAAACGTTGTGAAAGAGTCAACATCTCGAGAAATTAAAGAAATGACCCATGTGGCGCGCTCATCATTTGCGGGAATCGACAAGGCGGGCTACTATGTTGGAGGTAAAACAGGTACTTCACAGGTGGTGAAGAACGGGAAGTATTCCGAGGACGAAACGATTGCGACCTATCTTGGCTACGGTGGAGGGGATATAGATCACCCAGAGTATGTCATAATGGTATCAGTCCACGGAGAACACCGTATCCTATCTGGTGCGACCGACGCAATGCCGATTTTTACCGACATTTCCAACTGGATGCTTGATTACTTAAAGATTCAACCGAAAGGGTAACCCACCATGTCACTTGTCAACCAAGCTTTAAATGATGCGCTTCTGGACGCTTTTATACTGAGCGTCGTCGCATTTACTGCTGCGATGATCCTGACCCCTGTATATACGTTTGTTGCGTACCGCTATAAGTTCTGGAAGAAGCAGCGCACCGCAAGTACAACGGGCGAGGCACTCAAGGTATTTACGAAGCTTCATGCAAAGAAGTTCAAGCGAAACATTCCAACCATGGCGGGAATGGTATTTGTGCTCGCGATTGTTATTGTAACCCTGTTATTTAACCTTGATAGGGAAGAGACATGGCTTCCGTTGGCGGCGCTTGCAGGCGGGGCAATTGTTGGGCTTATCGACGACATTATTAATATTCGTGGAAGTGGCGCTGGCGTTGCGGGGTTGCGCTCAAGCCTTAAGTTCTTGATGATTGTTGGTATCGGTCTTATTTTAGGCTGGTTCTTCTTTGCCAAGCTCGACGTAACCGCCGTCACCGTACCGTTTATTGGCGAATGGCACCTTGGCTGGTTAATTGTTCCGCTGTTTGCTTTTGTTGTGGTCTCTACGGGGAACGCGGTGAATATTAGTGACGGCCTTGATGGCCTTGCGGGTGGCCTTGCGGCAATTGCATTCGGGAGCTTCGGTATTATTTCGATTATGCAGGGAAATGCACTTATGGCAGGCTTCTGTTTCACGGTAGCTGGTGCGCTTCTGAGTTACCTTTGGTTTAATATTCACCCCGCGCGGTTCTTTATGGGTGACGTGGGGAGCTTCGCGCTCGGTACCTCGCTTGGTGTTGTGGCGATGCTGACGGATACACTTTTCATTCTTCCGATTATTGGTTTGGTGTTTGTGATTGAAGCTGGCTCAAGCCTTATCCAGATCTTTAGTAAGAAGATGTTTAAGCGAAAGATCTTTATCTCGGCGCCAATTCACCACCATCTTGAAGCATCAGGCTGGCCTGAGACAAAAGTAACCATGCGTTTCTGGGTTATTGCAGCGGTCACTTCGTTTATTGGTGTTATGATTGCCCTTGCCGGGGGTAATATTTAGATATGGCTCAGGGGTGGCGCGAGCGCAGAAGCGGTGCGGCAAATCCCGAAGGGGTCGTTCGTAAGCACCACGGTGACCGGCTGATTGTTATCTTCACGGTGCTGTTGATGTTCGTTGGTCTTTTGGTTATTTATGCCATTGGCCCACAGCGCGCCAACCTGATGAACTCAGTGTTTGGTTTTGAGTACTCTGAGGGGTATTTTTTCTGGAAGCAGTTCTTGAGCCTCGGGTTATCTTTATTGGCATTCTGGATAATGTCGAAATTACCTTACGATTTTATCCTTAAGCATGGTTCGAAGGTGTTGTGGATTGGGTTTATTTGTTGTGCATTACTGGCGCTTGGGGGCTGGACGGGCATTATTGAAGCAACCAACGGTGCGGTACGCTGGATTGAACTTGGGCCGTTTGGAAGTGTGCAACCCGCTGAAATTTTGAAGTTTGGCCTCCTCTTGTACCTTGCGGTATTCTTAGCGGTACGTATGAAAGAGGGGGCGGTAAACGACCTCCAGAAGACGCTGATACCGGTAGCAATTATGGCCGGCGCGGCACTTCTTTTTGTGGTGGTGATTCAGAAAGACCTCGGAACCGGCATGTCACTGACCGCTGTAGTGGTAACGATGCTCTTCATGGCAGGAATTAGCCGAAAGGTGATCGCAAGCCTGATTGGGTTGCTGGTTATTGCCGGGTTGTTCCTGATTCTTACCTCACCACACCGTATGGAGCGTGTCGTAACGTATTTGAAGGGCGACAACACTTCAACTAGTGACGCCGATGCGTATCATATTCAGCATGCGAAGATTGCGATTGGGTCGGGTGGGTTGTTCGGAGTTGGTATTGGCGATAGTGTACAGGCGTCGGGGTATCTTCCGGAAGCGATTAACGACTCAATTTTTGCAATTATCGGTGAAACGTTTGGGTTTATTGGTACCGTTGCCCTCATAGCCCTGTTTGTAGCCCTTTTGATGCGTCTTCTGGGTGTAATGGACCATATGGTTGATCAGCGCTTGAAACTGCTTGCAGCTGGTGTATTTGGGTGGCTCGGGGCGCATGTTATTCTTAATATAGCCGCTATGATTGGTATTTTTCCACTCACCGGTATTACGCTGCCACTCCTCAGTTACGGAGGAACCAGCATGATGTTTATGGCAGCGGCGCTCGGGCTTGTATTCCAGCTATCGAAATACACCGTGCATCCATCACGTATAAAGGAGCTAACGAATGAAAATTCTCGCCGTGGGCGGGGGGTCGGGCGGACACGTCACCCCAGTCGTCGCAGTACTAAAGGAGCTTAGGGCTCGCGATCCCGAAGTAGAACTTATTTTTTGGTGCGATACCTCGTTTGCGCCACAAGCTCGTAAGATCGTTGGTGCTTTTGACGCTTCAATTCCAGTGCATACGATTCTTTCGGGGAAGTTGCGCCGGTATCACCACCTTACATTGTGGCAACACCTTAAGTGGCCGTCACTGATGTGGCAGAACGCGCTTGACCTTTTTAAGGTTATGGGTGGGTTTTTCCAAAGTTTTTGGAAGCTTCTTTGGTGGCGTCCAGACGTCGTCTTTACGAAGGGCGGCTTTGTGTGTTTGCCGGTAGGGATGGCAGCGAAAGCATTGGGTATTCCATTGGTGATTCACGATTCCGATGCGCACCCAGGCCTCACGAACCGTATTCTGGCACGTTGGGCTGACCGGATTGCTACTGGCGCACCTCTCGAGTATTACTCGTACCCAGCGGCTATTTCGTCGTATGTAGGTATTCCGGTGAACGAAGCGTTTCGCGTGTTTACGTCACCGCAACAGCGCGCAGCAAAAAAGAAATGGGGGGTTGCAGAGGATAAGCCGCTTCTTGTCGTGACTGGTGGTGGGCTTGGCGCACGTCGTTTGAACAAGGTGACACTTGATGTACTTGATCAGCTGAAGAAGATTGCTTCAGTGGTGCTTGTTTCGGGTGCGGCGCAGTATGACGAACTTCGTGCCGAGTATCCAAAAGACACTAAGGATTTTCAACTTCACCCTTTTGTAAGCAATATGCACGAGTTGCTTGGTGCGTCTGATATTGTTGTAACGCGCGCTGGAGCAACGACTATTTTGGAGCTTGCTGCTTTGCAAAAACCAACTATTCTCGTGCCGAATGCAGCACTGACGGGCGGACACCAGCTCAAGAATGCCGCAGTGTATGGTGAGGCGCAGGTGGCGCTGGTACTTGATGAGGATGAGCTGGTTGATGACCCTAAACTCCTCGTGAAAGCGATTAAAGGCTACCTCGATGACCCGAAGACAACTCAGACAATGGCGAAACGCTTTGGTAAGTTCGCGAAGCCTCATGCCGCTCGGGATATGGCAGCGCTTATTTTAGACGCCGCGAAGTCGAAGTAAGTAAGGTATAATCTATACATAAGTATGATAAAAAAGCGCTCTTCTCGTGCCCAAGAACCGGTACCACGTCGTCGACGTATTGCTGAGGATGAGTTTGATGCGGGTGCCCCACGAAGTGCGCGCAGGGAGGCTCCTGAGAGTTCAACCGTCCCGCCGCAGTATCGACGCAACCAAACACTCAGCAGTTATCGAAACGACACCCCCGAGGCTTCAACGCGGCAACGCGCACATCATTTAGCAGTACAACGCCAGAAGATTGGCGGCGTGTTCCTTGTTGTGGTTATTGCTCTGGTTCTCTTGGTAATGCTTCTTTGGCAGCTTATCGCACAGGTGCATATTACAACTTCAACAAAACAGCTTTCGACCGCATTTGACGCGGGAATTTATGAAAAGTCGGTGAATAATTACCTTAATATTAACCCGGCACAGCGGCTTCGGGCGACGCTAAACGAAGATGCGCTGAGCGCCTATGTCTCCAGTGAGCTTCCAGAGGTGGAGCGGGTTTCGGTTCGAGGCTGGGCGGGTATTGCCGAGAGTAATAGCTCGATTACGTTCCGCACCCCTGTTGCAGGCTGGGTTATTAATAACAAACAGTATTATGTTGATACGCATGGCGTGGTGTTTGAAAAGAACTATTATGCGATGCCAAAGGTGCAGATTGTTGATGAAAGTGGCGTTGAAGTTGAGAACGGGGAGTCGGTAGTAGGGAATAGGGTGCTCGGTTTCTTGGGGAAGGTAGTGGCGCAGGCTGAGGGGAGGGGATACACCGTAGTGAAGGCTGTCCTTCCCCAGGGGATGACCCGTGAAGTAGATATTTATTTTGATGGCATGTCTACTTTCGTAAAATTTTCAATCGACAGGGGAGCGGGGGAGCAGACTGAAGATGCCGATCGTTCGCTCACGTACCTTAAGGATAATGGCATTCAGCCGCAATACATTGATGTTCGTGTTACGGGGCGCGCGGCGTACCGATAATATACGGAGTACCTGCGGAGGCCTATAAGCACTCGGGTCGTGTCGGTGCTAAAAGAGGGCTTCTCTGCTTCCCCGCCTTCGCCTCCCCTATGTTCTATTTTTGTTCTATATTCTAAATGGGAATGTACAAAAACTATATTAAAATATCAAAATAACAAAAAGTCAAAAAATAGGAGGGGAGCAGGAGGGAAGTAGGAGAGTAGACAATCATTTTGAAGAAAAAGCAAATACGGCGATACATGTGTGGAAAACTATCGGTAAAGGCTTCTTTGACGATAAAGCCGACGTTAACGGCTGCTTATCCGGAGGGGCGCATGTGTATAGGTATGTACGAGTAAGTGTAATAAGGTGTAACTGCAACGGCAGAGCGTAATAATATGATGAACCCCTCTTCCGGAGAATATGTACATAAAATACAACGTATGTGTACTCATCTTATTTTATATATAAGTGTTTCGTAAAATATACATTGTGCGACGTTAGGTCTATGTCTATGTTACGATACAGTATGCTCCCATCTCCACTCCTTTTCGTGTTTGCGGTTTGTATTAATCATTAAAATAATTTACAATTCACCCACTATCCTCCATGACCCATAACTATCCACTCAAACCAGCGCGCTCTAGCCGACCTATAGAATGGTTAAGGTGCTCGGCGCAAACCTGCTTAATGTGCACATTCGGCTTGGATGATGATGTTCTAGTTTTGTTCTATTTTATATCACCCCCTGTGTATTAACAGGGGGTGTGGAGGTACGTTAACAGGGGTAGGGGGGGTAAAGCAATGACGCCTCCTCCCCTGTTCAGGTGTATTATCGGTCAGTCTCGTACTGCGTAATCTGCCCAATACGGCGCACATGGCGTTCTTCGTTTGAGAACGGCTCGTTGACGAAGCTATCAATTAAATGAAGCACTTCGTCTTGGCTGTGTTGACGGGCGCCGATGGAAATGACGTTTGCGTCGTTATGTTGGCGTGCAAGTAAGGCGGTTAATTCATTCCAAACGAGCGCAGCGCGGATACCAGCTACCTTATTCGCGGCAATTTGCTCGCCATTGCCGGAGCCGCCAAAGACAACCCCGAGCGCTTCTATACCTTGCCGCTGGTCTTGTGCGACCGCCTCGGCAGCGCTGATGATAAACGCCGGGTAATCGTCTTGTGGGTCGTATTCCCACGCACCGTGGTCGGTGACATGGTGGCCGTTTTTGGTAAGATGGGCTGAAATTACCTCTTTCAATTCGAGGCCGGCGTGATCGGTGGCGATATGAATCTGCATAGGCTTATTGTAGCAGATTGGGACGGTGACTTAGGTGTTCACTCGGCGCACTATCTTGATAGGGCTTTCGGTGATTATTTCAGGACGTTGAATGCCCTCTTTTATTTCTGAAGAAGCCCAGTATCTTTTAGCTTGTTCAATATGCTCATGAGTCGAAAGTGGCCGGCCGCCTTCGTGCATGTTTTGGAGCGTTGTTAAGTCAGAGTCTACGGTGCATTGTTTTTGCGTTGCGTCGACGACCTCAACCTCGTAAATGATATCCAAGGGTCGAGGATTGTTGATAAGGAAGGTATTAAGGAGCTCGAGGCTATCGCAGATAAAGAGCCACTCCTTCCTACTTGGCAATTCAGGGTATAGTTCGAGCCGCACCTGCTCTGCGATTTCTTCGCGCAGTGCACAGTGATGCCCTGGCGTTTGGGATACAATTCGATACCAATTACCCGGCATGACAATACTTCCTGGCGCAAGGGGAAGACCCCCCGCCCAGTAGTAGGTTTTCTTACTCGTTGTAGCCATATACCACTCCCCTTCCTTAAAAATGCCCCCACCGTGCTCGTTCCTCAAAGCGGCCTTCGCGTAGCTTTAGTGTTTCAATAATTCCTACTGGAGTCAAATCGTATCCCTTAACTTCTTTGTGGAGGCCATCAACGATAGCGGTTGCCTCCACTGGCTGTGGGTAGCCGATGGCGTAGGCTAGGTAGACGTAGACTTCGTTTGCTTCGTAGCGCTTGAGGTAATCGACGGCTATTTTGCGGGCGATATAGGCGCCAGAGCGGTCGACCTTTGTGCCGTCTTTACCGCTAAATGCCCCGCCACCAAGGGGTATGCGTGGGCCGTAGTTATCGACGGCAAGTTTGCGCCCAGTGAGGCCGGCGTCGGCGTCGAAGCCGCCGATATGCCAGTCGCCCGCTGGGTTTGCATGGATAGTTGGAGTATCGTTACGTCCTTTTACGAAATAGGGCGAAACGTATGGCTGAGTGCGCGCCCACTGGCGAATTGCCGCTTCGAGTTCGGCTTTTGGGGCGTGCTGGAAACTGGCAACGATCGTGGTGATATGGTTGTCGAGCAGGGTAACCTGCGTTTTACCATCGTACGGCCACAGTTTATAGAGGAACTGGTTAAGGTTTCGCGCCAGTGCGTATTCAAGCGGGAGGAGCTCGGGGGTTTCGCTGGTTGCGTAGCCGACCATAATTCCTTGATCCCCCGCCCCACCAGTATCGACGCCGTTGGCAATTTCAGGGCTTTGCGCGGCAAGGCGTTCAATGATTTCATACGGTTTGCCGTTTGCCTGCAGCCCTACGATACGGGTGACGATTGCGGGGATGTCAATGGCTGGTGCTTGCGCAGTCACCTCCCCCGTAATGAAAATAGTGCCGTGTCCGCCAGCGACATCAACAGCAACGCGAGCATAGGGGTCGTGCGCGAGGTATGCATCAAGAATTGCATCTGAAATTTGGTCACAAAGTTTATCGGGGTGCTTTGGCGAAACACTCTCGGCAGTGCGGTACACTCCCCTCTCTTGTGTGCGAGCTGGGTTGGTTGGTAGTTGTGGCATAAAAAATACTCCTTTGTAACGTATCTTTCCGCCCCGAGTGGGCCGAGGGAGATACCAAGGAGTGGTCTTGTGCATGGTATGCGGATATCTCCCCTGCTTTCACAGGGCTAGAAGGGGCACCGTTTCCGCTTATCAAGGAGATAGAGGCTGGTTGCCGGCAGGTCATTGAGCTAGTTCTCTCGCTGCACTCTGGATACGTCGAATTGTTAATACGCTTTTTAGCGTAGCACGAGGCTGTGTTGTTGGCAAGCGGGTGGCTGCTACTCTGTATATCTATAAGCGACATATTCCGCAAACCGAGGTGAAATGGGCGTGGAGACCCCATTGAAACCCGGCTTGAGGACATTCGCGTTGGATATCAGAGCGGTGGTCGCACGCGCGGCTTATTCAGCAGGCGTCGTGCTTGGCTTTTTGCGTTTAC
>Ga0172382_10008684_pt1 | contig 14070 bp, 12 predicted proteins | sample Leawel138RmetaG_FD_122245 | JGI IMG/M metagenome (GOLD analysis project Ga0172382, IMG submission 122245) | Leachate microbial communities from a municipal landfill in Southern Ontario, Canada - Leachate well 138R metaG | ecosystem: Engineered > Solid waste > Landfill > Unclassified | place...
CGGCAGATTCGGGAAGTTCGGGGTGTTCAGCTTCAACGGAAACAAGATCATTTCCACCGGTGGGGGAGGGATGATGGTGACCGATGATGAGGTACTGGCGAAAAAAGCCAAGCATCTGACTACCCAGGCCAAGGCAAGCCCCGAAGAATATTACCATGATGAGATAGGCTACAATTACCGGTTGGTGAACGTATTGGCGGCCATTGGTGTGGCACAGATGGAACAGTTCCCGGCACTGTTGGCCAACAAGAGGAAGATGGATGCTTTCTACCGCAGCGAGCTGGCAGGGGTGGGAGACATCACTTTCCAGCAGGTGGCGGACGGTGTGGAGACCAATTGCTGGTTGTTTACCTTTAAAACCGGCCGTATGCGGGAGTTGCTGCAGTTCCTGAATAATAACGGTGTACAGTCACGCCCTTTCTGGGTGCCGATGCACAGCCTTCCCATGTTTGCCGATAAAATCTATGTCACCCAAAAGAATGTGTCTGCGGGTATCTATGAGAGTTGTATCAGTATCCCGAGTTCGGGAGGTATCACGCAGCAGGAACTGGAAGAGGTGGTGAAACAAATCAAATATTTTTATAACAGCTAAGATGATCTATATTGACATACCGGAATTTATAAAGGAGTATATTACGAAAAGGCCGGAAAGCCTTTTCTTGAAAGATATCGAGAATAACAGGGCGTTGCTGTCGGAGAGGATTGATGGCAAGTCGGTACTGGTGATCGGCGGAGCGGGCACCATCGGGTCGTCGTATATCGAAGCGGTGCTGCAATTCAGGCCCAAACGGCTCTATGTGGTGGATACCAATGAGAACGGATTGACCGAACTCACTCGCTATCTGCGCAGCAAACCGGACCAGTATATCCCCGATGATTACAAGACTTACCCGATGTCGTTCGGCGATGAGGTGTTTGAAAAGATGTTCGTGAACGAGGGGCCTTTCGAGATTGTCGCCAATTTCGCCGCGCATAAGCATGTACGCTCGGAGAAGGACAAGTACTCCATTGAAGCGATGATAGAGAATAACGTCTTCAAGGCGAAAGCATTTTTAGACTTGTTGTTGGAGCATAAGCCGGAGCGTTTTTTCTGTGTCTCGACCGACAAGGCGGCCAATCCGGTGAACGTGATGGGGGCTTCCAAGAAATTGATGGAGGAGGTGATCATGGCCTATAGCGACCGGTTACATATCGCTACGGCACGCTTTGCCAATGTGGCTTTCTCCAACGGGTCATTGCTTGCGGGATACATGGAGCGGCTGATGAAAAAGCAACCCTTGTCGTGCCCTTCGGATGTGAAACGCTTTTTTGTTTCGCCGGAAGAGAGCGGTCAGATCTGTATGCTGGCTTGCATGCTCGGAGAAAGCGGAGATATCCTGTTCCCGAAACTGGACGAGGCTGAAATGACCTATTTCAGGGATATTACCGAAGATTTCTTTAAAGCGATGGGACGGCAGACTGGCCAATGTGGGTCGGAAGAGGAGGCCAAGCGGAAAGCGGCTACCGTCTCTCCACACGATCCTTATCCCGTCTATTATTTTTCTTCCGACACGTCGGGAGAAAAATTGTATGAAGAATTCTATACCGAGAATGACGAGTTGGATATGGCTTCATTCTGCGGGCTGGGGGTGGTGAAGAATGCGAAAAAAGAGCCGTTATCTAAGGTCAACCGTACTCTGGACGAATTGAAGCAGTTGATGAATTCCGGAGATTATGACAAGGCGGATATTGTCAACCTGTTGATGAGTTATATCCCCAACTTCGAACATATTGAAACCGGAAAAAGTTTGGACCAGAAAATGTAAAAATCATGTACGAATTTACGAAGAGGATATTTGATATTTTAAGTTCGGCGACCGCGTTAATTATTCTTTCACCATTGTTGATTCCGGTAATTATCGGATTAAAGCTGACGGGCGAAGGGGAGGTTTGGTATTTTCAGGAACGTGTAGGGTATAAAAATAGGCGGTTTAAGATTTTCAAGTTTGCCACCATGTTAAAAGGTAGCAGCAAGATGCCCGGAGGATTTATCACAACGAGAAAAGACCCGCGCATCACACCGATGGGTGGATTCCTGAGAAAATCAAAAATCAACGAACTCCCGCAGTTGATCAATATCCTGACCGGCGATATGTCGGTGGTCGGGCCGCGTCCGGTGATGCCGCAAAGTTTCGAGGCTTATCCCGAGGATATCCGGACGGTCATCTATAATGTGAAGCCGGGATTGACGGGAATCGGGTCTATTATATTTCGTGATGAGGAAGAGCTGATTACTCAGGTGAAAGAACAGGGTGGTGATGTGTGGGATTTCTACAAAAACACGATTTATCCCTTCAAGGGCCGATTAGAGCAATGGTATCAGCAACGCCGCTCGTTTTTGACCGATATGAAATTGATTATCCTCACGGCATGGGTGATCGTATCCCCTAATAGCCAACTGATGTACAAATGGTTCAAGGACCTGCCTAAAAGGCCTTTCTAATCTGTAGTACTATTGTTACAGTTATTTTTCTTTTATATGAAATAACTCCATTTCCAAAACGTAATTTAATTCATAGAGTAAGTAATAGATTTGTTATGCTGATCAACGAACAGTTATTAGATGAGGTAACTGCCAAGGCGAAAACAAGCGAACGCCTGCGGATGAATTTCAACCTGCACGACAGCCTGGACGCCAAAGCACAACGGCTCCTAAACGCTCTGGAGCCGGGCACAGTCCTCCCAATCCACCGGCACCGGAATACAGCCGAAACATATATCGTGCTCCGCGGGAGCATGAAGGTGTTGTTCTATAACGACAAGAAAGAACTGACCGGCGAATCCATCATCGACCCCAAACAAAAGGAATACGGCATTCATCTCCCCGCCGGGCAATGGCACACCCTAGAAGTCTTAGAACCTGACACCGTGCTCTTCGAAGTGAAGGACGGCCCCTATATCCCCTTTAGCAAAGAGGATATGCTGGAGTGATGTTTTGATTGTAATCAAAAACATGTCTAATGAAGAGTTATAATAGCAATATGTAGTTACATCGCTAAGAAATACAGGACCTCCGACAGCGTGAAGTACTGAAATAGTGCCATATAATTCACTAAGGTGTTTGACGTTCCTGAAGATATTGCCCGGTGAGCATGAGTTATCAATAGCTACTATCACTGAGGACTGCAAATAAAAGTGAAACATTTAGCATAAAAACTTATCTTTAAACAAAATTATTCTTAAATTGCAACCAAATTTATAGACATCCACGTTTGAGAGCGTTGCTAATGGGATATACCAGAGAAAATTCTTTTAATATTTAAATAAAAAACTAAGGAAATAATTGTTTACTACAAGTCCTACTTGCAGAATATTAAATAAATATCTTAACATAAACTATAAATGAAAATTTATTTTTCGGATTATTTTAATGCCTCTCGGGACAAACTGGAAAAGTACGGGGCTTTCAACACTAATAAATGATGTGCCCTTGTTTATAGATCTTTTCCTTTGATAAAAAAGAATATCAAAAGGTCAATTCTATCCTTAAGAGGCTTGATTGATAAAGAAAATGAGTGGAATAATTTTAATAGATGCTGGTATTAAAGTGTCGGCATCAAATGTAAAGTAGATAGTATATATATGTTTGATGAACTAAGTAAATACAGCCATTATGGCCATTTCTTTCTACAGCCGAATGATAGCTTAAAAGAGGTTTGCAACGCCCCGACTGATAAAAGCGGGGTATTGCTTGTTTATGCATTAGCAAGGGGTGAAATTGAGCTTGTGTATATTGGTTGTTCGGGGAGGCATTTGAAAGATGGTTCCATGTTTATTCGTAGTGCCGGGCTTGGTGGTATGAAAGACAGGATTGTAAATGGTCATCAGTTTGGTAAGGTGCCCAGGCATAAATCATGGCCAAAGCAAATGAAGGGCGAAGGTATTGACGCTTTAGATGTGTACTGGTATGTGACCCACGATAACGGCTTTTCTGATTGTCCCGTGAAACTAAGAAAGGAGTTATCGCGGGTATTTTGTGACATTTATGGCAAGCTACCAAGATGGAATAAAAAGTGATGGAATCTTAATCAAAATAAACAATGCCACTCTTTGGTTTATCGAGCCGGATTTCCAACTTGTTAGGCACAATAAAGACTTCAATTATATGGCAGATCTACCTATTTATAAATCGCTAGAAGATAAAAAAAAACTATTTGCAAACGGGGATAATCCTAATTTTATTATCAATGAAAAATCTCAATTAGATAAATGGTTTGTAGAAGTAGTAGATGAGGAAGAATCTCAAAGTGAGAAAGATGCAACTGCTATGATTTATCGTGGAATGATTGAAGCAAAGTATAAACTTTTAACTTCAGCTCAAAGAGTTTGGGTTAGTAACGAAATGTCTCAATGGGCGAATAAATCATACTTAGAATTTATTAGTGACCTAGTTTCTAATGCTAAAAAGAATAACCTAATAAAAAAAGTTTTTGATTTATATAATTATTCAGATAAAGAGAGAGAATTCCCGATACTTAGTTTACTTCAACATTATGGCGCTCCAACGCCACTTGTAGATTGGACTTACAATAGTAATGTCGCATTTTTTTTCGCAACAGATGGTTTGACCAAGAATGAAAACTTAAAAGAGGAAATTGATAATTATTTTTCTATATATCGTATAAACAAGGGACATTACAAACGAGAATTTTTGAATATTATAGATTTTCTTCCAGACGATAAATACCCTGAAATCCTCACATTTAAAGATTTTGGAGAAGATAATGGAAATGTGAATTCAAATTCAAATAATGTATTTTACATATCTGACTTCGAGAGAAAAGGGGTATCTGCTGGTGATAAAAAAGGACTTCCCCAATTAATGATTAGAACTCCTAAACCCTTAACTTCTGTATATAACCATAATATAATTCCTCAAGAAGGGCTTTTTATCTTTAACCCATTTCATTCAAAAACGATTGAAGAAATTTTTAATCAAAATGGAGAAGGTTCTAATTTAATTCTACAACCTTTTGATTGTTTTAATATTCATAAAGATTTAGTAGAGTATTTAAAGCGAAAAATAGACATTAGATATAATATTAATAAGTCATTTACATACCCGAACTTAAATAATGAGGCGAAAAAAATTAAAGAAAAAACTTTAAATGGCCTAATTTGACAGACTGTGGTTGAGATTCGCTTTCGGTGAGTCTTGCTGCTTCACGGATTATCATTAGCTTGAAGCAATGCTTCTTGATAGCCTCGTGTCAAGCGCTGGACGTTAGTGGCAAATTATAAAACGACAAACAGTACAAAACTAAATTGAACAATATGGACAATCTACTTTCTGAAAACGAAAAACAGAAAATTATTAAAAAACTCAATGAGAAAGGTGTGAAGACACATTGCCCAATGTGTGGAGGTAACCATTTCATAATTGCAGACGGTTATTTTAGCAATCCAATGCAATCTGGTTTTCAAGGCGGACTTGTTTTAGGCGGTCCGTCTATTCCGACAATAGCTATTGTATGCGAAAATTGTGGTTTCACGAGCCAACACGCTTTGGGAGTGTTAGGACTTTTAAATCAAAATGACAAGAAATGAGCGGTAACGGACATATTAATATCAATCTTGACGAGGACTTGACACGTCAAATGACGGTTTACAAAAATCTTACCCAAGAGATTATTGTCACCAACACAGACAAAGTGAAGTTAATTCTTAATGACCATCATAAAATCATTAGGCGGAAAATTGAATGGGTAAATCCACTAGGTATATTTTTATCAGTTCTAACCACTATTCTAACAGCAAAATTTGAGGAGACAAAGTTTGGACTTAGCCCTCAAATATGGCAAGCAATTTTTATTGTTTCCTGTATCGCATCTTTTGCATGGAGTGTATTACTTGTAATCAATGCAATCAGACATTACAACAAGGGGACTATTGACCAATTTATTAACCAATTAAAAATCAATAACAACAACCAGATTCCACCACAAGTGTCATAAATATAGTTGAAATACAGGCCGTTAGAAGTGAAGGTGCAAAAGACAATATCGGCAAATTTAAAATGACAATTATGGAAGTGAAAATATACAAAGCATTTTCCGCATAACCCAGTGACACTAATACGGAAGGCATTTTGTGCGACAAAATATTTGATGAAATTAACTCAGGGTTAGGTGATATTTTCAAATTTAGAATAGATGGTGAGAAATTAAGGGTGATTTATGGTATCATTACTAAAAAGGCAAAGGAAAACATGGATAATAGATCGATAAATTTACCGATATTTTCTCGTATAAGTCTATCAAAAGCCTTATATTCATTAAGAATGATGAATATCCCCTGTTCGGTCTTCTTGATTCCTGACAGAGCAGACAGAAGAAACAGGGACTAATCAAAAATAAGAATTTAAAAAATATTGTCCATCAATTAATTTAGAATGAAATGCGCAAGGAAGACTTGTTGGGAAAAATAACCGGATCTTACCTCAGTAAAGAAACTGATTATGCGATTCTTATTTCAGGTGAATGGGGAATTGGTAAGACATATTTGTTGAAAGAAAAGATAATTCCCAGACTAAAGGAAATAAAAGTCTTTGATAAAGGTGAAAAGTGGAGACCTATATATATTAGCCTTTCGGGACTAAAGAGTCTCGATATTTTGAAAGAGTTAATGTTTTCCCGAATAAACGTCTCTGTAGAATACCCCAAGACCCGTATGGATAGAGAACTTGAAGTATTGAAAAATACTGCTGATAAAAATAGTTTATTACCCCTCATTTCTATACCCAGGAATGTGATATTCTGTTTTGATGATTTGGAACGGATTAATCCCTTATTTCTTGAAGAAGCACTCGGTTTTATCAATCAATACATAGAACATTATAAGTGTAAAGTGATATTTCTTGGTGATGAAAACCGGTTAAAACAAGATATGGGGAAAAGATATTCGATAATTAACGAAAAATACATCCGGTACACATTTGCTTTGGATCCTTGCCTTACCGAGATTTTGGAAGATAAATCTACTGGATTTGCGCAAGATGAAAAAGACTTGTTGATACGTCGATTTGAACAAGGGGAATGTGGAAATATTCGAACATTTTTATATGCAATTGAATCGATTAACTCCATTCTTGAAGAGTTATCGACCCCCTATCCTGTTAGCTTGGAGTATCAAGAGTTGATTAAAAAGCAAATAATCAACTATGTGGCTATTTTTTCAATAGAATACAAGAAAGGAATTCCGTTTGAAATATTGCTGGATATAAATTTTCCTCAGAGAATACTCTCTTTTCAAGAATTGGGATTCGAGGTTGATTTCTCAGATGACAGTAGTGAAGTGCTAAAAGGAACAAAGCAAGATGAAGAAAAAGAAAAGAAAAGTTCGTTTTTACAAAAAATCCAAAGTAGATATTTTGATAATGAGTCTGATTCTTTTGAACCTTTTTTCAGCATTGCTGAATACATCAGATACGGTAATCTCCGTAAAGATGAACTACTGGAAGAAGTGGGCAATATCATAAGATCCCTTGAAAAGAGGAAAGGTACGCTAGAGGAACAATTTCTGGAAAAAATAAAAAATATATTTAACTTTACAGATACGGGCTACTTGAAAGAGATAGAGGATGTATTGGCTGAAATAGACAAAGGTGAATTCTCACTTGAGACCTATTTACAATCTTATAGCCAGCTATTAGTTTTAGAGTCGTACAATATTGAGGGGGTTGATATCAATGACGAGATATATGTACGATTTGTAAAAGCAATAGAAAAATCATTTACCGACGGAAAATTGTTATTCGATTCGAATTTAGATTTTAAATATGGTAATTTATGGAGTTCTGACGCCGAAGGCATTCAAAGGGATAAATATAGAAAGCTTTTTGATTTTGCACAGATGATTAATTATAAGGCTAACAGTAAAAAAGAAAATTTGTCAATCGTTCCTCTATTGCAATTAATGAATGATGGGATGAATTATAAACAACTATCTGTAATGTTAGTTGATAAAAGGTGGGAACTTACATTGATGGAAGAAGATGCGCAAGCTATATTTGATACACTGCTGAAGCAAAATGCAAAAGAGATCAATTCTTTTCGAATAATTTTAGGAGACAGATATGTTTTAAGGGAGATGCAAACGCCTGCCTCGTATGAATACCCATTTATCCGGAAAATGATTCAACTAATCGACGAATTTGAAAAGGATACACCGAAAAGAACAATCAGTTTTATTTCTATCTTGCTACTAAGAAATAGTCTGAAGGAATTAGTCAGATTTTATTCATTGTATAAAAAGGAGTCATGAAAAGAACTGATAAGGTAATATTACCGATATGCATATATTTAATCCTTATCGGACTTTTAGGATGGTTTGTTTGGGGACATCAAAGATCTTTCAGCTTTTTATTGCCCATTGATTTTGATGGATTTGGCGCATTAGGCGATTTTGTCGGGGGGATATTCGGAACATTGTTTGCTGCTTTAGCGGTTTATTTTGCATGGATGACCTTCAAGAAAGAAACGATTAAGACCCGGTTTTACGAAATGCTGAAAAGTCACAGAGAAAATGTTGCCCGAATTCAAATTTCGGATATTGATGTTTTTGGAAAATATATAGCCGTGCTTTTAGAAATTTATGTAACCCTGTTACAGAAATTAACCGGAAAGGGCTATAGAGACGAAGATATATTCAAACTCTCATATCTCTTTTTTTTCTATGGAACAGAATTGAATTCAAAAACTATAAACACTTTATTGAAAAAAGAAAATGAAAAATTGATTGATAGTGAAGATGTTGAATGTGTAAAATTATATTTTTCAACCAATAATATCTCATTAATGGGCTATGCCAATGATTTGGGAATCTACTTTCGACAATTGTACCAGACAGTCACATTTATTGATAGACAAAATTCTCTATGGCTCAGTTATAACGATAAATATGAATATATTAAATCGTTACGGGTTTGTTTAAACGTCAATGAGCAATATTTGTTATTTCTGAATTCATTATCTACCTTAGGAATGGTTTGGGAGATGTCGAAAGAAAAAGACAATGAGAAGTTAATCACCAAATATAATCTATTGAAAAATATTCCTGAATCATGCAAAGAGAATTTTAAAAATTTGAATTTTGAAGATAAGTACCCCCATATCTATTATGAATATATGGGAGCTGAAAAAAAGGAGGAGAGAAAGAAATGGGAAAAAAAATATTTCTAAAATGAAACATGCGAATGATTATTCTTATTTGCCTTGCAACATAAATTAATTATAATAATGGAAAATCAAATAAAGACGCTGAGTATCACTGAACTCTTAGGAATGAACTTTTATATTCCGGAATATCAGAGAGGCTATAGATGGACAAAGAGCAATGTATTGCAATTGCTCGATGATATTTGGGAGTATCGTCGGGAACCTGATAATAGCAATACATTTTACTGTTTACAACCGGTGGTGGTAAGAGAAACGGATTGGCAAGATATGGATGGAAACACCATACACGGATATGAACTTATTGATGGCCAGCAACGCTTGACTACCCTTCATCGTATTATTACATACTTGATGTTGGAACATCTCCATAGCGACTTAAAATCGGAAGGATATCTCCACAACCTATATTCCATTTATTATAAGACCAGGCTTGAATCAAAACAGTTTTTAGAAACAGATGAAACAGACAAATCCAAACCGGACCTTTATTACATGAGCGAGGCATATAAGTGTATCAAAGAATGGTTTGAAGACGGGAATAAAGGAACTCGGAGGCAGGTGAGTGAGAAAATGCTGAGTATTATCCTTCCCAGTGATAAAGATGAGAAAAAACTTCCCGAGTGGAGTGTACAGGTGATTTGGTATGAGATAAAAGATCCGGAACAAAAAAGTGAAGGATTGTTTACCCGATTGAATCGAGGTAAAATTCCACTGACAAGCGCTGAACTAATCAAGGCCAAATTTGTAAATTCAGACAGTTTCAAAGGAATGTCCGACGATGACAAAATTAGACGTAGGACGCAATTGGTACAAATATGGGATGAAATAGAGAGTCAGCTTAATAATCCTAAATTCTGGGCTTTTATTTCAAACGAGAAGATGGATAAATTCAGTAATAAGATTGAATACCTATTTGATATAATCTCCGGGAAAAAGCAAAATGAGAAAGATCCATTATTCAGTTTTATTCATTTCTTTGATGAAAAAGAGACCGCCGAATCACTTTGGAGAAAATGGATTGAAGTAGAAGAGATGTACCGCTCTCTGACTTATTGGTATTCAAATAAAAATTTTTATCACAAAATTGGTTATCTTATTGCCACAGGTACTCCTATCAGGGATTTGATACGAAGTAAGAAAAAGAATAACAAACAGGATTTTGAAAAAGAGATAGATCAATTTATTGCTGACAGTATTGATGATAATTGGGAGGAATTGACTTATGACAAAAGAAGTGACCATGACAAAATCATCAGGGTTTTACTCTTAACCAATATAGAACTAACGAGAACCAATAAAAATAACAATGAATTTTTCCCGTTTGAAATGTATAAAAATATCTCAAAAAGTTTGGAGCATATTCATGCACAAAATATTGAGGGAATCAATGAAAATAAGAAGGAAGAATGGTTTAATTGGCTCCATTCGCATATCAATATTTTGTTAAATGTGACTGACGATAAAGATAAAGCGAAAAAGATTATTTCGGAAGTAAATAATATAGACCCAAAAACGTATCAATACGTGGATTTTAAATCGATGAGTAAAAGAATCCTGAATCTTATCCCGTCTGATGATACCAATGAAAATGACTATCTACACAATATTCAAAATCTGACGCTACTCGGACTCACGGAAAATATCTCACTAAGTAATTCTGTATTTGAAGTTAAACGTACAAAAATCATAGAGTTGGATAAAGAGGGGGTTTTTATTCCTTTGGCAACGAAACGGGTTTTTCTGAAATATTATGCTTCCGGCAATGGTCAACACTATTCTGTATGGACAAATGAAGAACGCGGCAATTATTTGAGTGAAATCAGTAAATGTGTGGAATTTTACAAACCTGAAAATATTGAAGTATATGAGGACTAATTATATTGATATTCTGAGTAATAAGGTGGAAATTCCTATCATCCAACGAGATTACGCACAAGGGAGAACAGATAGTAAAGTGAACAAGATCAGAAAAGATTTTCTGGATGTTTTGTTCGACTTTATCGGGCGAAAGAATCAGGATCCGAATGCAGAGATTGAATTGGACTTCATTTACGGATTTAACGAGCAAAATAATGGCGGTCCACTCACGTTCGTGCCGATAGATGGTCAGCAGCGCCTCACAACACTTTGGCTTTTGTATTGGTTTGTTTCTGTGAAAGAGAATGTTCTCGATGATGAAGTCTCTTTTCTTACTCATTTTATCTATGAAACCAGACATAGCACGACTGAATTCTGCAGGAATCTGATTCAATTCAAGCCGGAATTCTCTCATAAGTGTATCCATGAGGAAATAAAAAATCAACCCTGGTATTTTGAAACATGGGACTATGATCCGAGTATACAAGCCATGCTGGTTGTTCTCAATGATATAGAGGAGAAATGTAAGGTATTGGATATAGATTCTGTTTGGAATATTATTAGAAATTCCCCTTTCTTCTTTTATAAGTTAGATATGGATAAAGTTGGGCTAACTGACGACTTGTACATAAAAATGAATTCCCGTGGAAAGCCTTTGACGGAATTTGAGTATTTTAAAGCAGGATTCGCAGAAATAATCTTAGAGCCAAATCAAAGAAAGCGTTTTGAGAAATCGGTGGACGGAGATTGGATAGATGCTGTCTGGCATCTCGTGATAGAGTCTGGCTCGTTGATTGAGGAGGACGATACAGCTTTTACGGTTGATGGTTCTTTTCTTAATCTTTTTAATTTTATTACTTCGGTTATCTCATTCAAGAAAGATTTGAAGGATCAAAACGGACTTCGTTACAGCAATACCATTGAATCTGCTGATCTTCTCAAAATAATCTATAAAGACACCGATAACCAGAACTTCCTGTTTGATACATTGGATGCAATCTGTATTCAGCAAGATGAAGATCCTTCATTTTGGAATGACCTGTTCTATTTTGAAAAAGATGAATTTGGAACAAATAAGACAAGGCTATTTTACCAACATAAAGAAACTAATCTTTTAAAACGTTGCTTGCTTCATTTTGCAGACTTCAGGGGGCTTACTTTTCCTGAGCAGATATTGCTGGTGGCTTGTTTCTCACACTGGAAAAAGCCAAGCCCTCACTTTAACGATCAAATTCGAACCCTGAGAAATTTAGTGGTCAATTCGGAAAATGAATTACGTGAATCTATTCTGGGGAAGAGTTTTGAAGAAGTAGAATATTTTATTGTAAATAATGATTTGGGCGTTTTTAATTCGTTTAAAACCGATCAGATTGATGAGGAAAAATCAAAAAATGATTTTATCAGCCGATTACCTGAAGAGGAGGAGGCTCTTTGCCAGCTCGAAGATAGTGATATATTAAGAGGGAGTATTTCTTTATTTCCTTTAGACATCCGTTTTAAAGATAGAGCAGAGAAGTTCCTGGAAATTTTTGATGAAGATGAAATTATTTCCGATTTCAATACCAAAAGTAATCTTTTATTGTGTTTTGGAGACTATTCTCAAGATGATAGATCAATGACAAACCTGATGTCGGATAAACCTCGTATTATTAGAGATTTTCTTACTACACCCGGGTATAACAAATCTCATTTTTACGAAAAAACACAGACGGTGTTATTGGAGTGCCTAGACTCTTTTATAATCGATAATTCAATGTCAATTTTACAGAAAATTCAAGAAACACTCGACTTCTACTCTTCTAATCCTAAAGATTGGAAGTATTATTTTATAAAGTACCCTTCATTCCGGGAGAATTGCAATCAAGGTTATTATTTTTTCGATTCGGAAAGTGATTATTGTATTTGGGAGATGAAAGAAAGGCAATTCAATGGGCAGCATTGGGATCCCTTCTTGAAAGTACTGGCTAATTCTGAGGAAATAAAACATCTTACGTTGGAAAATTATGGAGCAGATCTTGTTTTCTCCTTTAACCGTAAGAGAGTTTCAATTAATTCCCAACCGAACGGATTTTTATTCAAAAATGGGATGACAAGCCGAACAGAAAATAGGCTATTAGTTGAATTGGAGGAAAAAGGAATAATTGACGCTGACGGAAACTATATTGTCCCCCAAACTCATGATGGACTTGATTTGTACGACAGAATCGAATTGCTACAAGAAACATTGAGTGAAATAGGTAGGAAATAACAGTACCGGTACAAATGCATCTACTAATGACTCTGATAATGATATTCTAAAACTTGGGTATAACTCCCTGGCTGAATCTCGTGAACGATAATGCAGAAGGACATCGATGAAAAAGGGATAGAAACTGCTTCCAGTAACTGGTACGAAGATACTCCTAAAACTCCATCGACTCATAAGAGTAAAAGACAACTTTTCAGGAGACAATATTGTAAATCAATAGTATTTTTTTATCTTTGAAAAATAAAAGAGGCTGCCTGAAGTTATCAGGCAACCCCGTTGTACTGTAGGGAGTACTTATATTAAAGATGTGAAACTTAAAGTTTCGTATTATACAAATCTAATATGTTTGACTCCCTTCTATATCATGATCCTTATAAAGGAGATAATGCTAATTATACCAATGCAAAGGTATATAATTATTTTGAGATGGCAACAACTTTGGATATTTATAACATTAGCGAACGTTTTTTTGTTCTTAAAATACTTGATTTATATTACATGAACTCCATAGATTCTTATAGAGTTAGATATAATAATGCTAATACCCGTTTAAATGAGTTTATAGGCTCCTGAAAGATTGGATGAGTGGCAGGATTAAAAGATATGTAATTACCCCTCATTTGAGAAATAAAAACGCCATTGTGTTATGCCCGATAATGTACTATATATAATAGGTAATGGCTTTGACTTATTCCATGACATACAAAGCTCTTATCGAAACTTCGCAGCATGGATGAGGAGACATGATCC
>Ga0172382_10008685_pt1 | contig 14070 bp, 10 predicted proteins | sample Leawel138RmetaG_FD_122245 | JGI IMG/M metagenome (GOLD analysis project Ga0172382, IMG submission 122245) | Leachate microbial communities from a municipal landfill in Southern Ontario, Canada - Leachate well 138R metaG | ecosystem: Engineered > Solid waste > Landfill > Unclassified | place...
TCGGCCAGGGCGGGCTGGTACTCGTTGTCGGCGTAGATGACGAGGGTATCGGCGATCATCTCGGCCACCGTGTACGCGCCCATGTCGGAGGCGCGCTGCGGGTCGGCGGGGGCGCCGGTGGAGCCCGGCATAGCGATGTTCAGGTGGGTCTGGGCGGCGGCCATGGAGAGCACCAGGCCGACTACCAGCAGGGTCACGAAACGCGCCGCGGTGGCGCCGTACTTGGAATGCATGTGGTCCCTTTCGTTACGAGTGTGCATACGTGTTCGCGCGAGAGTGGGGTGCGTAGGGGGAGTTACATCCACAGTCTGGAGAACCTCGTTTCTGCCTTGCGACAGGCCTTGCCTTTGGGTTGTATGCAACATACAATATGCCATGCCACGTTTTCAACGGCCGCAGACGGTGGCCGAAGGGGTATACCAGCACCTTCGGCGTGAACTGCTGACTGGCAGGCTGGAACCCGGCCAGTGGCTGCGCGAGCAGGAACTCGCCGAGGCGCTGGAGGTGTCGCGCACCCCCGTGCGGGAGGCCATCAGGCAGCTCGCACAGGAGGGCCTCCTGCAGATCGAGGCCAACCGCGGCGTCAGGGTCAGGGGCCTCAGCCTCGAGGAGGCGGTAGCCACCTACGAGGTCCGCAACCGGCTCGAAAGCATGGCGGCCGGCCTGGCGGCCCGCAACGTTAACGACGAGGCGCGCGCCGAGCTGAGCCAGCACCTGGAGGCCATGACCGCCGTGGACCCAGAGGATCAGGCCGAGCACATCCGCACCGACAACGAGTTCCACGCGCTGGTGGCGCGCCTCTCCGGCAACCCCGTGCTGGAGGAGCTGGTGGAGAAGCTCAGCGAGCGGGTCATGCGCGTCAAGATCCTCACGCGCGACGTGAACGTGAGCGCCGACGCGCGCGCTCAGCACGCGCGCATAGTAGAAGCCATAAGCCGCGGCGACGAAGACGCCGCCGCGGAGGCCATGAGCAGGCACGTGAGCACCAACCTGCAGATCGTGGAGGAGCGGCTCAGGGCCGCGAGAGAGGAAGGAGTGTTGGTATGAAGGTCAATTGGGAAGGTGTCATCCCCGCCATCACCACGCCGTTCAACGAGGACTACAGCATCGACTACAAGCTCCAGGCGGAGCACGCGCGCTGGATGGTCGACGCGGGCAGCACGGGCATCGTGCCCTTCGGGTCGCTCGGCGAAGCGGCCACCCTCACTTACGACGAGAAGATCAAGACGGTCGAGACCCTCGCCACCGCCCTTGACGGCGTGGCGCCCGTCATACCCATGGTCTCGTCCCTTTCCACCGCCGAAGCCGCCCGCTTCACGAAGGACGCGCAGGCCGCCGGCGCTAGCGGTTTCATGGTGCTGCCGCCCTACGTGTACTCCTCTGACTACCGCGAGATGAGCGGCCACGTGCGCGAGGTCTTCAAGGCCACCGACCTGCCGTGCATGCTCTACAACAACCCCATCGCCTACAAGACCGATTTCCTGCCCCCGCAGATCGCGGAGCTGGCCGCCGAGTTCCCGCACATGGAAGCCATCAAGGAATCCAGCGCCGACATGCGCCGCATCACCTGGCTGCGCACGCTCATGAACGAAGACTTCAAGATCCTGATCGGCGTGGACGACCTCATCGTGGAGGCCATCCACACGGGCGCCGTGGGCTGGATCGCTGGCATGGTCAACGCCATGCCCGCCGAGTCCGTACGCCTCTTCGACCTGGCGCGCGCCGGTCGCAACGACGAAGCGTTCGAGCTGTACGCCTGGTTCCTCCCGCTCCTGCGCTTGGATATCGGCACCAAGTTCGTGCAGATGATCAAGCTGGCCGTCGAGTACGCCGGCTGGGGCTCCTCCCGCGTGCGCGGCCCCCGCTTCGAGCTGGAGGGCGCCGAACGCGCCGCCGTCATGAAGGTCATCGAGGACGGCTTCGCCAGCCGGCCTAAGCTCGAGGAACTGGCGTGAGCAACGCCGCCGAAACGGCGGCGCGCACCTTCCGGGCCGTGAACCCGGCCACCGGCCAGCCGGAAGGGCCCGAGCACCGCGTCACCACCCTGGCTGAGCTGAAGGAGCTGGGCGCCCGCGCCAAAGAGGCGTTCCGAGCCTACTCGCGCCTGCCGGGCAGCCAGCGCGCCGCGTTCCTGCGCGCAGCTGCGGACGGCCTCGACGCCGCCACCGACAGCCTGGTGCCACTGGCCATGGCCGAGACGGCGCTACCTGAAGCGCGCCTACGCGGCGAGGTGCTGCGCACCAGCAACCAGTTGCGCATGTTCGCGGGCCTGATCGAGGACGACGCCTGGCTCGGCGCCCGCGTGGACCCCGGCGACCCTGACCGCAAGCCCGTCCCTAAGCCCGACGTGCGCGCCATCCGCCGGCCGCTCGGCCCCGTGGCCGTGTTCGGCGCCAGTAACTTCCCGTTCGCGTTCTCCGTGGCGGGCGGCGACACCGCCGCGGCCCTCGCCGCCGGCTGCACCGTCTTAGCCAAGGCGCACCCGGGTCACCCCGGCACCTCACAGCAGGTGGCCGACATCATCGTTGCGGCCGCCGCCTCCACCGGCATGCCGGCAGGCGTGTTCGCCCTCGTCATGGACGACGGCCACGAGGTAGGCGCCGCGCTGGTGCAACTGCCGGTAGTGAAGGCAGTAGGCTTCACCGGCTCACGCGCGGGCGGCGACGCCCTTACGCGCCTGGCGTCCTCACGCCCCGAACCCATCCCCGTGTACGCCGAGATGGGCAGTGTGAACCCCGTGTTCGTGCTGCCGCGGGCCGCTGCCGAGCGGGGTGGCGAGGTGGCCGAGGGGCTGTTCGGGTCGTTCACGCTGGGCGTGGGCCAGTTCTGCACCAACCCCGGCGTGGTGCTCCTCCCCGCTGGCAGCGAGGGCGACGCCGTGGCGCAGCGCCTGACCGAACTGACCGAGGGCGCCCAGGCGGGCACCATGCTGAACGCCCGCGTCTGCGAGCTCTACGGTCGTGGCCTCTCGGAGCTGGAAGCCGCCGGCGGCCAGCCGCTGGCCAAGGGCCAGGCCGGCGCTGGGGCAACTGAGGGCGTTCCCACCCTGTGGCAGGCCCCCTTGGCGGCCGCGCTCGCGGAGCCAGCGCTAGTGTCCGAGGTCTTCGGCCCCAGTACACTGCTTCTTCGTTACGACTCGCAAGACCAGCTGCTCGAGTTCGCTGAGAGCATGGAGGGGCAGCTTACCGCCACCCTCCAGGGCCAACCGGCGGAACTGAGCGAACAGGATGAGCTAGTGGAGGCGCTGGCCACCAAGGCGGGCCGCGTGATCGTGAACCAGTGGCCCACGGGCGTGGAAGTAGGCCCGGCCATGGTGCACGGCGGTCCGTACCCTGCTACGTCCGACGGACGCGGCACCTCTGTGGGCACCCTGGCCATAGACCGTTACACGCGCTGGGTGGCGTACCAGAACTTCCCACAAGAGCTACTCCCGGCGGCGCTCAAGCAGTAGCCAAAACCGGACTACCAGCACTAATGGGCGGCGCCTATCGATAGGCGCCGCCCATTAACTCTTATCGTCAACCCGCGGCCGACTTACTCCAGCGAGATTCCCCTCAAGGTGACCTTGCTCCAGGAGCCGTCATCGGCGAACTCGAAAGCGTAGATGCCGATGACGCGGTTGGCCGGGCTTCCGTCGGTGCCGACGTACGTGATGTCGCCGGAAACGCCCGGGAAGTCCTCAAGGGCCTGGAGAGCGTCGCGCACGGCTGCGCTGTCGTAACTGCCTGCGTCGTTGATGGCTTGCCACACCACGCGGTACGCGTCTGCTCCCGAAAGGGTGAAGCCGGTGAAGTGATCGTCGGAGTGCTGCTGCGAGAACGCCGCGTGGAACTCGCGCGCGCGGTCGGCAGCTGCGCCCGTGAGCACGGCCGGTTCGCCGAAGCTGAAGAACTCGATGCCGTCGAACACCGCGCCGCCACCGTCAGGGCACTGCGAGTCGTCCATGGCGGCGCCACCGAGGATGGGTTGCGTGAAGCCCTGCTGGCGTAGTTGCGGCACCAGCGACGCGTTCTCGGCGCAGAACGCGGACAGGTAGATCAGGTCAGGCTGGAAGGAGCGCATGTTGTTGATCTGGGCAGTGAAGTCCACGGTGTTGGCGGCGTAATCGAGCACTAACGTGTCGCCACCTAGCCTCACCAAGCCGTCCTCGAAGAAGCCGGCCAGACCGACGGAGTAATCGTCATCCTGCTGCCTGAAGATGGCAACGCTGCGCGCCCCCAGGTCGTTGTAAGCGTACTGGGCGGCCACCGTGCCCTCGAACTCGTCGGTGTACGGGACGCGGAAGATGTAATCGCCGGCCTGAGTAACGGCCGGGTTGGTGGCGCCAGTTGCCACCATGACTATGCCAGCCGCCTGCAGCACGTCGGCGGCGGGGATGGAGTGGCTGGAGGAGTACGAGCCCAGCACCGCTACAACTCCCTCATCCACGAAACGGTTGGCGCAGGCAACCGCACCCTCCACCGTGCTGGCGTTGTCGCAGACCGAGAGTTCCACTGGCAGCCCCAGCACCTCCGGTTGCAGACCGAGCGCCACCTCCATACCGTAGAGCGTGTCGTTACCCGTTACCGCCATCCTGCCGGAAAGTTCCAGTTGAACTCCGATCCGGATCGTGTCCTGTGCCATGGCCATGCCTGCCAGGAGCGCGAGCGTGATTACGGTTGCAGCGATTCTCCTCATCCGAGCTTTCCTCTCCGACAACAAGACGCTGAGCGCCGTCCACACGCAACGGGGGTGTGCGTGCCGGCCGTTCAGAATTGTCGTTCGTAATTACAATCATAGCCGCGCACCACCAGGCCGGGCGCGCGCGCCGCCACCGCTGTTACAACCGCTCGGACAGCGGAATAGGGCGTTCCAGCGCTAAACTCGTAAACATGCAGACTCGCAAGCTCGGTTCCCTCAACGTCTCCGTTATCGGCCTCGGCTGCAACAACTTCGGTGGCCGCCTGGACTTGGCAGGCACCAAGAACGTACTTGACGCCGCCATCGACGCTGGTGTCACCTTCATGGACACCGCGGACACTTACGGCGCCACTAAGAGCGAAAGCCTCATGGGTGAAGTGCTCAAGGGGCGCCGCGACCAGGTGGTGCTGGCCACGAAGTTCGGCATGGCCAACCAGGCCGGCGGCATCGTCGGCGGCGCCACTCCCGATTACATCCGCTCCTCGATAGACGGCAGCCTGCAGCGCCTGCAGACCGATCACGTTGACCTCTACCAGCTGCATAGGCCCCACGACGACGTGCCCATCGCCGACACGTTAGGCGCCCTCAAGGAACTGGTGGACGCCGGCAAGGTCATCGAGATCGGCTGCTCGAACTTCAGCAAAGCGCAACTGGAGGAAGCCGAGAGGGTGGCTGCAGAACAGGGTCTCCCCCGCTTCGTGAGCGTGCAGAACGAGTACAGCATGTTGCGCCGCGAACCGGAGGCCGAGGTGTTGCCGACCGCCCGCGAACTGGGCCTCGGCTTCCTGCCCTTCTTCCCGCTCCTCAGCGGCATCCTTACTGGCAAGTACCGCAAGGGCCAGCCGCTGCCGCAGGGTACGCGCGTCACCGGTAACGAGCGCTGGGAATCGCTCCTCACAGAGGGCACCTTGGACCTGATCGAGGAACTGGTCGCCTTCTCGGAGGAGCGCGGTTACGAGCTGTTGGACCTGGCTTTCGCTTGGTTGCTGGCGGAGCCCGCCGTGAGCAGCGTCATCGCGGGCGCCACCAGCGCCGCGCAGGTGCAGCGCAACGCCCAGGCCGCACGGTGGGAGCTCACCCCGGCGGAGCGGCAGCAGGTGAACGCCCTACTAAGCGCGGCGGGCTTCGGCGTCTGACCGCAGCCGCCGCGGCCGCGGCCGCGGGACCCAACACCCAAGCGCAGCGCGCGACACCCAGTTGACGCCAACAACGAGGCGCCGCACGAACCATGTGTGGCGCCTCGCCTTATAGCTGGCTGTATACGTAGCTCAGGTCTCGCCCAGGTACGCGCGTTTCATGCCCTCGTCCTGAAGGAGTGCCTGCGCCTCGCCGGAGAGGACCACTTCGCCCGTCTGCAGCACGTAGCCGCGGTCGGCGATGGAGAGCGCCACGTTAGCGTTCTGCTCCACCACGAACACGCTGATGCCGCGGTCGTTGACTTGCTTGATGATCTCGAAGATGCGTTCCACGAACAGCGGCGCCAGGCCCATGCTCGGCTCGTCCATGAGGATGAGCTTAGGGCGGCTCATGAGCGCGCGGCCCATGGCCAGCATCTGCTGCTCGCCGCCGCTCATGGTGCCGCCGAGCTGCCCCAGCCGCTCGCCCAAGCGCGGGAAGAGCGAGAACACGTACTCCATGTCCTCCTCCAGCTCCTTGCCAGAGGGCCTGAGGTAGGCACCCATCTCGAGGTTCTCGCGCACGGTCATCTTGGGGAAGATGCGGCGGTTCTCAGGCACCACCGCCATGCCGCGTTCTATTCGGTCGGAGGTGGAGAGTGGATCCACGCGCTCGCCACGGAAGTGGATCTGGCCCTCGCTCACGCGCACTATGCCCAGGATGGTCTTGAGCGTGGTGCTCTTGCCCGAGGCGTTACCGCCCAGCAGGCACACCATCTCGCCGGGGTAGATGACCATGTCCACGTGGTGCAGCACCCTGATAGGGCCGTAATGGGTGGTCACGTCGCTGAGATGCAGGAGCGGCTCGCGCTGCTCAGCGGGCGCGGCGCCGGGCGCGGTCTGGGGGTGGGTCGTCACAGCGGTCATGCCTGGCTCCCGGGTTCGTCGATGTCGGCGTACATGCCGTCGGCGGCCTGCGCACGCGCCACGGCGCTGTCCTTGTCGGAGCGCTTGCCGAGGTACGCCTCTATGACGGCAGGGTCGTTCACCACCTGGTGGTAGGAGCCCTCGGCCAGCTTGCGGCCGTAATCGAGCACCACCACGCGGTCGGAGATGTCCTTCACCAGGTTCATCTTGTGCTCCACGAGGAGGATGGTGTAACCGCCCTCGTCGCGCATGCGGCGGATGATGCGGGTGATCTCGCGGGTCTCCTTGGGGTTCATGCCGGCGCTCGGCTCGTCGAGCAGCAGCAGCTTGGCGCCGGTGGCCATGGCGCGCGCCATCTCGGTGCGGCGCCGGTTAGCGTACGAGAGCACCTCCACCGACTGATGCAGCCGGAAGCTCATGAGGCGCGGGCCGAAGAAAGCTAGTTTCTCGAGCGCGCGGTCATGCGCTTCGCGCTCCTGCCGGAGGTAACCGGGAGTGCGCAGCACGGCGTTGAACCAGTTGCTGCGGAGTCGGTGGTGCTGAGGGATGAGCACGTTCTCGAGCACCGTTAGGTTGGTGAACAGGCGCAGGTTCTGGAACGTGCGCGCCACGCCGCGGTCCACGATGGCGCTGGGCTTGAGGCCCTTAAGGCTCTTGCCCTCGAAGTCGACCTCGCCTGAGTCAGGCCGGTACACACCCGTGATCAGGTTGAAGACCGTGGTCTTGCCCGCGCCGTTAGGGCCGATGAGGCTCACGATCTCGCCCTGCTTGATGCTCAGCGAGAGGTCGCTGATGGCCTGTAGGCCGCCGAACGACTTGTAGACGTTCTTGAGCTCGAGCATCAGACCGCCCCTCCGTTCTCGTCGGCGTCTTCCTCTTCGTCGTCGCCGGCCAGGCTCGCCGCCAGGGCGGCGTTACTGAGCCAGGCGTCCTGCCTGCGCTCCTCGTCGGTGGGCTCGTCGAGCCGCTCCCGGAAGAGCATGGCCCAACTGAACTCCTTACGGCCCATGACGCCAGCGGGCCTGAGGATCATGATGGCTATGAGCAGTATGGCGAGGGTGATGGCGCGCATGCCGAAGCCCTGCCATGACTGCTGCAACGCGGTCATCTCGGTGCCGAACAGGCCGAAACCTACGGCCAACACCCCGAGCACGAGTGGGCCCAGCACGACCGGTCCGGTGACAGGCTTGAGGCGCTTGTGGCGCCTGACCAGGAACGCAATAAGCGCTACGGCCAGGAGCACGCAACCCAAAGCCAGCACCCAGGTGCTGAGCGGGTACGACTGCTCTAGCGGGTCGCCGTACTGGCGCACCCACACGACCAGCGCGGTGCCTATGAGGGCGCCGGTGATGGAACCCGTACCGCCCACGCTGATGGCCACCAGGAAGTAGAAGGTGAGGAAGAAGAGGAACAGATCGAGGCGTGCGGTGCCCACCCAACTGACCCACAGCCCGCCCGCCACTCCGGCGAAGAAAGCGGAAATGGCGAAGGCCAGTACCTTGTGGTACGCGGTGTGTACGCCCATCGCTTCGGCGGCTATCTCGTCCTCGCGGATGCCCTGCAGCGCCCGCCCGTACGAGGAGTACTTGAGGCGCGCCATGACGAACACGGCTATGGAGAGTAAGCCGAACGTCCACCAGACCGATTTACCGAACTCGGAGGGGACCCCGGCGAAGCCCAGCGCGCCGTTGGTGAACGACGCCATCATGGGCGTGGAGGCCAGCAACCTTATGGCTTCGCCGAACGCGAACGTAACGATGGCGAGGTAATCGCCCCGCAGTCTGAGGCTGGGGAAGCCAACCACTATGCCGAACAGGGCGGCCATCAGGCCACCGATGAACACGGCTATCAGGAACCTGGCCCAGAGCGTTTCGGGTGTGGCCAGGAAATCGAGGCCCAGGGCCCGCATCCAGTTCTCGACCGAGAGCCCGATGGCGAAGTCCGACAGGCTCGAGCGGGCTGAGGCGGAGAGGTTATCGCGCGCCGCCTGCGGCAGGATCAGCAGGCCGGTCACGTAGCCGCCTATCAGCATGAAGCCGTGGTGACCCAGCGACAGGATGCCGGTAACGCCGTTGACGAGGTTGAGGCTGACCGTGGCTATGCCCCAGATGGCGAACAGGGCGAACACCTGCTGCATCTTGGTGCCGCCGCTACTGTCTACGAAGAAGAGGATGACGGCCACGAGCGCCAGCCCAGCGAGCGTGAGCAGCGTGTTACGCGACCGGTTCAGGAGGTAATGGGGCTTGTAGCCGGCCTCGGCGGGGCTGAGGGTGGCGGCCTTCGCCGGCGCACCTTGCGGCGCGGGGCCTTTGGAGGCGCTCATACTTTCTCCGAGAGGTCTTCGCCGATGATCCCGCTGGGGCGAACTAAGAGGATGAGGATCATGGCCACGAAAGCGAACGTGTCCTTGTACTCGGTTATGCCCGCGAACGACTGCGTGCGCGGGAAGAGGGCGGTCAGGAAGTTCTCTAGGAAGCCGAGCAGCACGCCGCCCACCACGGCGCCCGGCAGGCTGCCGATGCCGCCGATGACGGCGGCCGCGAACGCCTTGATGCCAGGCAGGATGCCGAAGATGGCGGGTTGGTTGATGCTGCCGAAGGTCATGCCCCACATGACCGCAGCGGCGGCCGCGAGCATGGAGCCGAGCAGGAACGTGGTGGCTATGACGCGGTCAACGTTCACGCCCATCATGCGGGCGGTCTCGGCGTCTTGAGCGGTGGCGCGCATGGCCTTACCGAGGCGCGTGCGCGTGACGAACAGGGTGAGCGCCACTACCAGCACGGCGGTGACCATGGGTACAAGCACCACCATCCAGGAAGTGAAGAGGGTTTCACCCAGCACTTCGAACTGCAGGGGGCCCGTCCAGAAGCTGGGGGGCCGGAACGGCGTCTGCCGGTTGGAGAAGGCGAGGATGCCGAAGTTCTGCAGGAAGAACGACACCGCGATGGCGGTGATGAGCATGGAGTTACGCGGGGCGCCCCGCAGTGGGCGGTAGGCCACGCGGTCGATAGTGACCCCCAGCACGCCGGTCACGAACATGCTGGCCACCATCGCCGCCAGCCACCCGAGGGTGGTGCTCGCGAGCGCGATGGTCACGGTTATGAACGCTAGCGCTCCCCCTGCTAGCACCAAGGGGTCGGTCATGCTGCCGCGCCAGAAGTTGAGGATCTGCATGAAGCCGTACGTGACTATCAGAGCCACGATTATGGCCACGGGCAGCGCCAGGGGCGTGAGGGTGAAGAGGAAATACGCGGCGAACGCACCGACCATGAACACTTCGCCGTGGGCGAAGTTGATGAGCCGGATGATGCCGTAGACCATGGTGTAGCCGAGCGCTATGAGCGCGTAGAGGCTACCCAGCTGGAATGAGCGCACGAAGGCGCCGGCGAAGAACGCGCCGTTGAAGGCGGGGTTGATGCTGTAGAGATAGAACATGCGCCAAACGATGAGCCCGACGAGGCCCAGGCCGATGGCCCATGGCAGCCATGCGCGCTTGCGCTTTGCTGTCGAAGATATTGCCGACAAACTGTGCTCCTAGACTGGGCGCCCCGGCGAGGCGCCTGTTGTGGTCTACATTCGGCCGCTCACCTCGCGGCCACCTACCTGTCGATAAGGCGGGCGGCAAGGGCTTTTAGGTCCCTTGCCGCTCCACCGCTTCAGCGTTGGTTCAGAGCGCTGGGGTCAGTCGAGGGAGATGCCCCGCAGCGTGGCCTTGACCCAGTTATTGCCGTCGAACTGGTAGGCGTAGAGGCCCATGACGCGGTTGGCCGGGGTGCCGTCGGTGCCGACGTAGGTGATGTCGCCCGACACGCCGGGGAAGTCCTCGAGCGCCTGGAGCGCGTCGCGCACGGCGGCGCCGTTGGTGTTGCCGGCGTCGTTCACGGCCTGCCAGACGACCTTGTAGCCGTCGGCGCCGGAGAGGGTGAAGCCGGTGAAGTGGATGGCGTCATGCACCTGCAGGAACGCTTCGCCGAACTCGGCGGCGCGCTCGGCGGCGTCGCCTTCGAGCACTTCGGGCTCACCGAAGCTGGTGAAGGTGAAGTCGTTGAACGCCACACCGCCACCGTCGGGGCACTGCGAGTCGTCGGCGGCGTCGCCGCCCAGGATCTGCATGCCGAAGCCCTGTTGGCGCAGCTGCGGCACGAGCGACGCGGCCTCGGCGCAGAAGCCGGTGTAGTAGATCATGTCCGGCGCGAAGGAGCGCAGGTTGTTGATCTGGGCCGAGAAGTCAACGTTGTTGGAAGTGTAGTCGAGAACGGTGGTGCTGCCACCCATGTCTTCGAACACGTCCTGGAAGAAGCCGGCGAGGCCTACGGAGTAGTCGTCGTCCTGCTGGCGGAAGATGGCTACGTTGCGCGCGCCCACGTCGTTGTAGGCGTACTGCGCGGCCACTGCACCCTGGAACTGGTCGGTGTAGGGGATGCGGAAGATGTAATCGCCGATCTGGGTAGTGGCGGGGTTGGTGGAGCCCGTGCTTACCAGCACTATGCCGGCCGGCTGGAGCACCTGCGCTGCGGGGATGGTGTGGCTGGTGGAGTACGAGCCGAGCACCGCGACCACGCCCTCGTCGACGAAGCGGTTGGCGCAGGCCACCGAGCCTTCGACCGTGCTGGCGTTGTCGCAGACGGAGAGTTCAACCATGCGACCGAGCAGAGTGGGCTGCTGAGACAGGGCGACCTGGATGCCGTAGAGGGTGTCGTTACCCGTGACGGCCATACGCCCGGAAAGCTCGAGGTTAACCCCGATCCGGATGGGGTCCTGGGCGAAGGCGAGCCCTCCCAGGAGCGCTAGTACTGCGACCATTGCGGTCAATCGCTTCATAAACGTGTCCTCTCCGACGACAGTTAGCGATGTCGCGGTACACGAACGACGGCGTTCGGGCGCCGCGACCTATGGATTTGTCCGTCTCCGCACTATATCCAGGGCCAGGCTCGAACTGTCAAACGGATTAGGAGTCTGTTAACCAGTTAGGGCGCCGAACCGGTCGCTCGGCGCCCTGTGTCAGGCTTTGTACGGGCTGTAGTTACCCGGCCAGCGCCCCAGCGGTGGCCGGTGTGGGGCGGGCCGACCGCTCCACCTTCGGCGCCCGGAAGCGTTTGAGCCTGAGCGCGTTGGTTACTACGAACACGCTGGAGAGCCCCATGGCCGCGGCCGCGAACATGGGTGAGAGCAGAATGCCGAAAGCTGGGTAAAGCACCCCGGCGGCCACAGGTATGAGCACGACGTTGTAGGCGAACGCCCAGAAGAGGTTCTGCTTGATGTTGTTGAGGGTGGCGCGCGAGAGGGTTATAGCGTTGGGCACCCCGAGCAGGTCGCCGCTCATTAGCACCACGTCGGCGGACTCGATGGCCACGTCGGTGCCGGTGCCTATGGCCACACCTACGTCGGCCTGGGCCAGGGCGGGGGCGTCGTTGATGCCGTCGCCCACGAAGGCCACCTTGCTACCGGCTTCCTGCATGGCGGCCACGGTGGCAGCCTTGTCGCCGGGTAACACCTCGGCAACCACGTCGTCAATGCCTAGCTGTGCGGCTATTGCCTCGGCGGTGGGGCGCGTGTCGCCGGTCAGCATGACCACGCGCAGGCCCAGATCGTGCAGGGCGTTTATGGCCTCGGGCGTGGTGGGCTTGATCGGGTCTGCTACGGCCAGAAGGGCCGCCACCACCGGCGCTCCGGTTGCGCCCTGGCCGGCGCCCGCCGCGGTTGCGCCAGCGCCGCCTTCAGCCTCGAGCGCTACGTACATGGGCGTGCGGCCCTTGGCCGCCAACTCGCCGGCGGCGCCTGTGAGCGCGCTGGCGTCGGCGCCGACCTTGCTCATGTAGCGCGCGTTGCCTACGTAAACCCGTTGCCCCTGAGCGGTGGCGGTGACGCCGTTACCGGGCACGGCCGCGAAGCCGCTCACCTCGACTGCAGCGGCGCCGCGCTGGGCAGCGCCTCTCACGATGGCGCTGGCTACGGGGTGCTCGGAGCCTGACTCCACGCCCGCCACTAGTGCGAGCAGGCTGCGCTCGTCCAGGCCGGCGCCTGCCGCCAACACCACGTCCGTCAGCTCGGGGCGACCTTCGGTGAGGGTGCCGGTCTTGTCGAGCACCACCACGTCGGCGCCGCCCACGCTCTGGAGGGCCACGCCGTTACGGAAGAGCACGCCCATCTCGGCGGCCTTGCCCGTGCCCACCATTATGGAGGTGGGAGTGGCCAGGCCCATGGCGCACGGGCAGGCGATGATCAGCACGGCCACCATGTTCACGAGCGCGAAAGTCAGCGCGGGCTCCGGACCGAAGATGAGCCACACGAGGAACGTTACGGCCGCCACGGCCATGACGGCGGGCGCGAACCAGGCCACCACCTTGTCGACCAGCGCCTGGATGGGCAGCTTGGCGCCCTGCGCGGCTTCCACCATGGCGATGATCTGCGAGAGCACCGTGTCGGCGCCCACCTTGGAGGCGCGGAAGCGGAACGCCCCGGTGGTGTTCATGGTGCCACCCACCACCTCCGCGCCGGCTTCCTTGGCCACAGGCATGGGCTCGCCGCTGATCATGGACTCGTCCACGAACGAGGCGCCCTCTACCACCACGCCGTCGACCGGCAGGCGCTCGCCGGGGCGCACCACCACCACGTCGCCGCGGCGCACCTGGCCCACGTCGATCTCTTCCTCCACCCCGTCCCGCACCACGCGCGCGGTGGGTGGTTGCAGCGCCATGAGCGAGCGGATGGCCTCGCCCGTGCGCCCCTTAGCGCGCGCCTCGAACCAGCGGCCCAGAAGGATGAGGGTGATGATGACGGCCGACGCCTCGAAGTAGAGGTGAGCCGTGCCCGCTGGCAACCACTGGGGGAAGAAGGTGGCTACGACCGAGTAACCGTAAGCGGCGGAGGTGCCGAGCACCACGAGCGAGTTCATGTCGGGCGAGCCGCGCAGCAGGGCCGGCACGCCGTGGCGGTAGAAGCGCCGGCCTGGGCCGAACTGCACCACGCTGGCCAGGGCGAACAACACGTACGCCTTGGTCTGCATGGGCAGCCACGATTCGAGCCACGTGTTCAGGGCGGGGATGAGCATGGAGCCCATGTCGATTATGAAGAGGGGGATGGTGAAGATGACGGCCACCAGGAGGTCGCGTTCCAGGCGCTTGAGCTCTACGGCGCGCGCTTCGCGTTCAACCTCGTCGCGCTTCTGCGTCTCGCTCACCTGGCGCACCTCGTAGCCTGCCTTGCGCACCGCTTCCTCGAGGACATCGGCGGCAAGCCCGGGCTGGTAACGCACGGTGGCGCGCTCCGTTGCGAGGTTGACGCTGGCTTCTACTACGCCCTCGACCTTGCCGAGCGCGCGCTCCACGCGACCTACGCAGGCGGCGCA
>Ga0172382_10008686_pt1 | contig 14068 bp, 26 predicted proteins | sample Leawel138RmetaG_FD_122245 | JGI IMG/M metagenome (GOLD analysis project Ga0172382, IMG submission 122245) | Leachate microbial communities from a municipal landfill in Southern Ontario, Canada - Leachate well 138R metaG | ecosystem: Engineered > Solid waste > Landfill > Unclassified | place...
CAACTTGAAACATGGCATTAGGTAATGCTTCTACAACTTTTCCTTCTACTTCAATTATATCCTGTTTAGACATAAGGTAATCAAACCTCCTGTTAATTTTTCTCTTCTAAGGATTTAAGAAAATTCCTTATCTCAAAATTTTCAACATTTCCAATTGTCTCAATCTTATTTCTTAGGGTATTTGAAGTAATATTTACAATCTTTAAATGCTTAATTTTTTTCTTTTTCGGTTTTTCAACTTTTCTCAAACAACCGTCTACTATATAAACATAATCTTTGTCAATTTCTTTTAGTATGATGAATTTTCTTCCTTTATCCCTGCCTGCTTTTGATATAACTACTTGCCCGGGTTCAATATTATCCATGGAAATCACCTCAATTATACCATTGTGAGTATTTTAGGCTCACCGGTAGTGATGGCAATCGTGTTTTCATAATGAGCAGAAAGGCTGCCATCCAGAGTTACCACAGTCCACCCATCAGATAGGGTTTTTACGTGAAATCCACTTTCATTAACCATAGGTTCTACCGCTATTGTTAAACCCGCTTTTAATCTCGGTCCTTTGCCGGCTCTTCCGTAGTTTGGCACTTGGGGTGCTTCATGCATGTTCTTACCTATTCCATGTCCTACTAAATCTCTAACTACTGAATACCCATTTGATTCAACAAAGGTTTGTATTGCGTTTGATATATCTTGCACTCTTTTTCCTTCAACAGCCATAATAATTCCCTTAAAAAAGCTTTCTTTAGTTATCTCTATTAATCTTTTTGCATTTTCAGTTACAATCCCTACTTCAAATGTACGTGCAGCGTCTCCGCAATACCCGTTATAAACTACTCCAATATCAATGCCGACAATATCTCCGTCTTTTAAAACTCTTCCACCGGGAATACCATGTACTACTTCTTCATTAATGGATGTACATATACTTGCCGGATAGCCATTATACCCTAAAAAAGCAGGTGTTCCCTTATTGTCTCTAATGAATTTTTCGGCTATTTGATCAAGTTCTTTAGTTGTAATTCCGGGTTTAATTACCTCTTTCAGCTTTTCAAAAGTTAAAGCAACTATTTCACCTGCCGCCTTCATTATCTCTATTTCCCTGGCTGATTTAATATACATATTCATTACTCCAATATTTTGCATATTTCGGCAAGCACTTTTTTCGAATCTAACCCACTGTTTACAGTTGCCAATATGCCTTTTTCTTCGTAGTATTCAATCAGGGGCAGAGTTTGACTCTTATATACTTTTAATCTATTCTTTACAGTGTCCACCTTATCATCATCTCTAGTATAAAGCTTTCCGCCGCAAACATCACATACGTTTTCTAGCTTTGGCTTATTAAATTTTGCATTATAAGTAGCTCCACATTTTCTACATACTAACCTGTTTGTAAGTCTTTCAATTAAAATTTCATCTTCTATTTCAAGGTTTATTACACCGTTTAAAACAATATTTAGTTTATTCATCTCTAAATCCAATGCCTTTGCCTGCCCAACAGTTCTTGGAAAACCGTCTAAAAGAAAACCATTCTTACAGTCTTCTTCTAAAAGTCTGTCTTTTACTATGTGAACAACCAAATCATCAGGTACCAAAAGACCTTTATCCATATACTCTTTAGCTTTTAAACCTAATTCAGTTTTTTCCTTAAGGTTTTTCCTAAATATGTCTCCCGTTGATATATGGGGAATGTTGTATTTTTCAACAAGTCCAACGGCTTGAGTCCCTTTTCCTGCTCCCGGTGGTCCTAATAGCACAATTCTCATTTCCATACATCTCCAATCCTTTACCTAATTCAAAAATCCTTGGTAATTTCTCATTATCATTTGTGCCTCAATCTGTTGTACTGTCTCCATAGCAACACTGACTACTATTAAGAGGGACGTACTTCCAAAATAAATCTTTATATTTGTGAAAGTCATTAAAAATATGGGTAGTATAGCTATAAATGCTAAAAATAGGGCTCCTACTAAAGTTATCCTGGAAAGTGATCTTTGTATAAATTCAACTGTCGGTCTTCCTGGCCTTATTCCGGGTATAAATCCACCGTACTTTTTAATATTGTTAGCTACTTCCACAGGATTAAAAGATACTGCTGTGTAAAAATAGGTAAAACCTATAATAAGCAAAGCATATATTACTCCATGTAATCCCGTTCCCCAAGCAAAGTATTTATTAAAAAAATTATAAGCTCCGCTATTTGGGAAAAAACCGGCAATTTGCTTAGGAAATTCAATAATTGACATGGCAAATATTACCGGAATAACTCCTGCTTGATTTATTTTAAGGGGAATATGTGAACTCTGGCCGCCATACATTTTTCTACCAACCACTCTTTTAGCATATTGCACCGGGATTCTCCTTTGACCTTCTTGGATTAAGACTACTCCCATTATAATCAAAATAGATACTAATAAAAACCCTATTAATTCTATTATTGACACTGATTTCACTTTATACAGATTAAACAAATTCATGGCACCAACAGGTATTCGTGACACTATGCCGGCAAATATTATAAGGGATATTCCGTTGCCTACCCCTTTTTCAGTCATCAGCTCACCTAACCACATAAGAAAAGCTGTACCGGCTGTAAGTGACAATGCCACCAATGCTACAGAAACAAAGTCCGATTTTAACAAATAAGATTTTAAACCTATACTTAATGCTATTGCTTGTATTAGTGCCAATATTACAGTCCCATACCTGGTATATTGTGCTATTTTCTTTCTGCCTTCTTCCCCTTCTTTTGCTAGGGCTTCAAGGCTTGGTATTGCTATTGTCAACAAATTCATAATAATGGAAGCCGTAATATAAGGTGAAATATTCATGGCAAAGATTGCAAAATTCTTAAATGCGCCACCTGAAATTACATCTAAGAAACTAAGCAATCCCCCTGATTCTATAAGGCTTGCCAGTGCCTCTCTATTCATGCCGGGTACAGGTATGAAGCTTCCAAGTCTGAATACAAACAACATCAAAAGTGTAAATATCATTTTCTTTCTTAAATCCGGTATTCTCCATGCATTCCGTATTGTATTAAACAACTCAAATCACCTCTACCTTTCCTCCTGATGCTGTGATCCTGTCAGCTGCTGTTTTGCTAAATTTATGTGCTTTTACAGTTAATTGTTTTGTAATGTCACCTTTTCCTAATATTTTTATTCCGCTTTTTGTGTCTTTAACTAAACCTGCTTCTATTAAAAGCTCCGGAGTAACTTCGGTACCATCTTCAAATATATCTAAATCACTTATATTGACTATAGCATATTCTTTTCTAAATATATTTGTAAAACCGTATTTAGGTATACGTCTATACAAAGGCATTTGCCCACCTTCAAAGCCTATTCTAACCCCACCACCTGATCTTGATTTTTGGCCTTTCTGTCCTCTTCCGGATGTTTTTCCTAGGCCGCTTCCTATACCTCTGCCTTTTCTTTTTTTAGTTCTATTTGCTTGTGCAGGTCCCAGTTCATGCAATTTCATGGTGCTTGCACCTCCCTTGCTATATTTCTTCAACTTCCAACATGAAAGAAATCTTATTTATCATTCCTCTTATTTGAGGAGTATCTTCTTTTTCAACTACAGAATTAATTTTTTTTAGGCCTAATGCCTTCACTGTATCTATTTGTTCTTTTTTCCTTCCTATTGTGCTTTTTACAAGCTTTATTCTTAGTTTAGACAAGGTTCTTCCCCCCTAACCCAGTATCTCTTCTACAGTTTTTCCTCTAAGTCCGGCAACTTCTTCTACGGTTTTTAGTGAAGAAAGTCCTTGCATCGTAGCGTTAACTATATTCCTAGGATTGTTTGATCTTAGAGATTTTGTTCTTATATCTCTAACACCTGCAAGTTCCAAAACTGCTCTAACAGGGCCTCCGGCTATAACACCGGTACCTTCAGATGCCGGCATTAGCAGTACTCTTCCTGAACCTGATTTACCGATAATCTCATGAGGAATTGTTGTACCAACCATTGGTACACTTATCATATTTTTCTTTGCATTTTCTATCCCTTTTCTAATAGCATCAGGGATTTCTATGGACTTACCGGCTCCAACACCAACATTTCCATTTTCATCTCCAACAACTACTATAGCACTAAATCTAAAGTTTTTTCCACCTTTAACAACTTTAGCGACTCTATTTATAGCTACAACCCGTTCTTTTAATTCCGGCTTGTTGTCTTCAACTATCTGCATTAATCTCACTCCTTATTCTTAAAATTCAAGCCCTGCTTCTCTTGCAGCTTCAGCGAGTTCTTTTACTCTTCCATGATAAATATAACCGCCTCTATCAAATATAACTTGCTTTATACCCTTTTCTAAAGCTTTCTGTGCTATTAACTTTCCTACAGCTTTTGAAGAGTCTTTATTTCCGCTAAAATTTATATCTTCCTTAATTTCTTTATCAAGAGTAGAGGCTGATACCAAAGTTACGCCCTCTTCATCGTTAATTACCTGTGCATATATATTGTTAAGGCTTCTAAAAACATTGAGTCTAGGTCTTTCCATCGTCCCAAAAACCTTTTTTCTTACCACTATATGTCTCTTTTTCCTTAGATAATTTTTACCGGCTTTTGTTATCACCTATTGTCACCTCTTTTCCTTATTACTTGCCTGTCTTACCAACCTTACGTCTTATTCTTTCCGTACTGTATTTAATACCCTTACCAAGATAAGGCTCCGGCTCTCTTGCAGCTCTAATATTTGAAGCATAAGCACCTACAGCTTCCTTATCTATACCTTTTACAATAATTTTATTAGGCGTAGGAACTTCAGTACTTATATTATCCGGATCTGAAAATTCAACGGGCTGTGAATATCCTATCGTCAAAACAAGCTTATTTCCTTGCTTGGCAGCCCTGTATCCAACACCGTTAATTTCCAGTGTTTTTTCATAACCTTCTGATACACCGTGTACCATATTATAGATTAGTGTTCTTGTAAGCCCGTGCAGTGCCTTATGTTTCTTTTGTTCTGTAGGCCTATTAACAACTATTTCATTATTTTCATTTATTATTATCATATCTTTATGAAGTTTCTTATTTAACTGCCCTTTTGGGCCTTTTACCGTTAATATGTTATCATCATCTATTTTAACTTCAACTCCCTGAGGAACCGATATGGGTAGTCTACCTATTCTAGACATCTTTCCACCTCCTGTTTTGAAGAAATATTACCATACATAGCAAAGTACTTCTCCGCCTAAACCGTCATTTCTTGCATTTTTGTCTGTCATTATGCCCTTAGATGTGGATAGTATAGCTATACCTAGTCCCCCCAAAACTTTAGGAACTTCATCCTTCTTGGCATAAACTCTAAGCCCCGGTTTACTTATTCTCTTTAAGCCGGTTATTACTTTGCCTTTATTGGCAGTATATTTTAATGTTAATCTGATAATCCCTTGTTTACCATCATCTATTACTTCGTAAGACTTGATATATCCTTCTTCCGTCAGTATATCAGCCATAGCTTTTTTAATGTTGGATAAAGGAATATCGACAGTTTGATGTTTCACAGTATTTGCATTTCTGATTCTAGTCAGCATATCAGCAATTGGGTCATTTATTACCATAATCTTTACCTCCTTTACGATAACATTACCAGCTGGCTTTCCTAACACCCGGTATTTGTCCCTTATAAGCCAGTTCTCTAAAACAAATACGGCATACTCCGAATTTTCTTAGATAACCATGAGGTCTACCGCATATTTTACATCTATTATAAGCTCTGGTAGAATATTTTGGCGTTCTTTGTTGTTTTATTCTCATTGATTTTTTAGCCACTCATTTCCCTCCTATCTATTCATTTGCAAAAGGCATTCCAAAAAGTCTTAATAATTCTTTTGCTTCTTCATCGGTTTTAGCCGTTGTTACCAGTACTATATCCATACCTCTTATTTGCTCTACTTTATCATAATCAACTTCAGGAAATATTAACTGTTCTTTAATTCCTATGGCATAATTTCCCCTGCCATCAAAAGACTTTGTTGAAACTCCTCTAAAATCCCTAACCCTTGGTAAAGCAACGTTTAAAAGTTTATCGACAAACTGATACATCCTGTCTCCGCGTAAAGTTACTTTGGCGCCTACATTCATTCCTTTTCTAAGTTTAAATGCTGCAACTGATTTTCTGGCCTTTATTACTATAGGCTTTTGACCTGTAACAAGCGCTAATTCACTAACAGCGGAGTCCAACGCTTTAGCATTGTCTTTAGCATCCCCAAGACCCATGTTTACAACGACCTTTTCCAGTTTTGGGATTTGCATTACACTTTTATAGTTAAACTTCTGCATCATAGCAGGAGCAATTTCTTTTTCGTATTTTTCTTTAAGTCTTGTCAATTTACTAACCTCCCTTCAGAGTTGATTATTTATCTATAATTTCACCACAACTCTTGCAAAATCTTACTCTTGTACCGTCTTTCAATACTTTTTTTCCTATTCTGACACCTTTTTTACATTTATCACACCATAGCATAACATTAGAAGCAAATATTGGCGATTCCTGATTTATTATGCCTCCTTGCTGTAATTGTCCTGAAGGTTTTTTATGTTTCTTGTTTATATTTACGCCCTCTACAATCACTTTGCCTGTTTTTGGCAGTGCAACTAATATTCTTGCCTTTTTCCCCTTATCCTTTCCGGATATTACAACAACTTGATCACCTTTTTTAACATGTAGTTTTCCAGCTTCCACAATGCCACCTCCTTTACAGCACTTCAGGAGCCAGTGAAATTATTTTCATAAAGTTCTTTTCCCTAAGTTCCCTGGCTACGGGTCCGAATATACGAGTACCCCTTGGCTGTTTATCTTCTTTAATTATTACAGCGGCATTTTCATCAAACTTAATGTAACTGCCGTCTACTCTTCTTAAACCCTTCTTGGTCCTAACAATAACAGCTCTAACTATCTCAGATTTTTTTACAACACCGCCCGGCGTTGCATCTTTAACAGATGCTACTATTATATCTCCAATATTTGCATATCTTCTTCCTGAACCTCCAAGTACACGAATACATAAAAGTTCTTTAGCACCGGAGTTATCTGCTACTTTTACCCGAGATTCTTGTTGAATCATCTTGAAAACCTCCTATTCGGAATTTACTTCGCTCTTTCTAGTATTTCCACTAATCTCCATCTTTTTTCTTTGCTTATGGGCCTTGTTTCCATAATTAATACTTTATCTCCAACTTTGCATTCATTATTTTCATCATGAGCTTTAAATTTTGTAGTTCTCTTTATTATCTTCTTATAAAGGGGATGGCGTACCAAGGTTTCAATGGAAACCACTATAGTTTTATCCATTTTATCACTAACAACCTTGCCAATCCTACCTTTTCGCTTTCCTCTCTCCATAGACTAAACCTCCTCTTAACTATTTGGATTCAACAGCTTTAAGTTCTCTTTCTCTGAGTATGGTTTTTATCCTAGCAATAGATTTTCTTACATCTTTGACTTTCATCGGATTTTCCAATTGACCTGTAGCCATCTGAAATCTAAGGTTAAAAAGTTCACCTTTAAGTTCTAAAAGCTTTTGTTCTAATTCATTTGATGATAAATCTCTAATTTTATTAGCTTTCATTACTTTCACCCACTTCCTCAGTTTCCTGACGGGTTATAAATTTGCATCTTATGGGAAGTTTATGCATAGCTAATCTCATAGCTTCCCTCGCAACCTCCTCCGATACACCCGCAATCTCAAACATTATTCTGCCGGGCTTCACAACTGCCACCCAGTATTCCGGTGAACCTTTACCGGAACCCATGCGAGTTTCAGCAGGTTTTTCCGTAACAGGCTTATCAGGAAATACCTTTATCCAAACCTGACCGCCTCTCTTTATATATCTAGTCATTGCAATTCTGGCAGCCTCTATTTGATTGCTTGTTATCCAGGCAGGTTCCAATGCCTGCAATCCGTATTCGCCATAGGTTATAGTCGTACCTCTTGCAGCCTTTCCTTTCATTGTTCCCCTCATTTGCTTACGACGTTTTACTCTCTTTGGCATTAGCATCCTATTCAGCTCCTTTTTCCTTTACAACTTTAGTACCGGCTTTAGGAAGTACCTCCCCTTTATATATCCATACTTTTACACCGATTTTTCCATAAGTAGTATTAGCTTCCCAAAATCCATAATCAATATCAGCTCTTAATGTGTGCAGAGGAATTGTCCCTTCTCTATACCATTCACTTCTGGCAATCTCAGTACCGCCTAAACGTCCTGAAGTCATTGTCTTTATTCCCTTTGCTCCGCTTCTCATTGATCTTTGCATAGCCTGCTTCATAGCTCTTCTAAAGGAAATTCTTCTTTCCAATTGTGCGGCTATGTTTTCCGCTACTAATTGAGCATCTGTCTCCGGTACTTTTACTTCGTTAATATTTATTGAAACGCTTTTATTTTCCACCAGCTTTTCTACTTCTTTACGTACGGCCTCAATTCCGGAACCACCCTTACCAATTACCATGCCGGGCTTTGCCGTATAAATATCAATCCTAACTTTGTTTGCAGTTCTTTCAATCTCGATTTTAGAAATACCTGCATTAAACAATCTCTTTTTCAAATACTCTCTAATCTTATTATCTTCAATTAAAAGATCGGAAAAATCTTTTTTATTAGCATACCATCTAGAATCCCAATCTTTTATTATTCCCACTCTTAAACCATGTGGGTTTACCTTTTGGCCCACTAATAATCCCTCCTTCTTATTCTTTTTCTTTAACTACAAGGGTTATATGGCTGGTTCTTTTCAAAATTCTAACTCCTCTCCCTTGCGCTCTTGCTCTAAATCTTTTTAGAGTTGGTCCTTGATTCGCATAGGCCTCGGAAATATATAGATTATCAACATCCATGTTGTAATTGTTTTCTGCATTAGCCACTGCCGATTTTAGTAATTTTATTAATATTTCAGACGCGGCTTTTGGAGTATGCTTTAAAATTGCAAATGCCTCATCTACCTTTTTCCCTCTGATTAAGTCTAAAACTATATTGACTTTTCTAGAGGAAATCCTTATATATCTGGCTATTGCTTTTGCTTCCATAAAAAGTTACCTCCTTTTCGTAATAAGGCTTATCTAAGCGCAGTTGATCTTTCCGTATGACTGCCATGCCCTCTAAATGTCCTGGTAGGAGCAAATTCTCCTAACTTATGGCCAACCATATCCTCTGTAATGTAAATCGGGACATGTTTTCTTCCATCATGTACTGCTATAGTATGACCTACCATTTCAGGGAAAATAGTGGAACTCCTTGACCATGTCTTTAGAACCACTTTCTTTCTTGATTTATTCAATTCAACTATTCTTTTTAATAGCTTTTCTTCCACATAAGGTCCTTTCTTGACAGATCTGCCCATAATTTGCCTCCTTCCTAATTTTATAAGTAGAATTCTATTTTTCTTTTCTTTTCTTTATAATAAATTTACTTGATGCTTTTTTCTTGTTTCTGGTTTTAAGCCCTAATGCAGGTTTACCCCAAGGGGTCATTGGACTGGGCATACCAATTGGAGACTTACCTTCACCGCCGCCATGGGGATGGTCAACGGGGTTCATAGCAGAACCTCTAACTGTCGGTCTAATGCCCATATGCCTTTTTCTTCCTGCTTTTCCTATTGATATTATCTCATGCTCAACATTTCCAACTTGGCCTATTGTAGCTTTACATTCTATTCTAACTTGTCGAACTTCTCCGGAAGGAAGCCTTATCTGTGCATAATTTCCTTCTTTAGCCATAAGCTGTGCTGCATTTCCTGCCGACCTAACTAATTGTCCGCCTTTACCTGCTTTCAATTCAATATTATGAATAAACGTTCCTACAGGTATGTTTCTAAGCGGCAATGCATTGCCTGCTTTTATATCAGCATCTTCGGAAGATATTATAGTATCACCTACTTTTAATCCATTAGGTGAAATAATATATCTTTTTTCGCCGTCAGCATAATGTAGTAATGCAATATTAGCTGTTCTGTTAGGATCATATTCTATTGCAGCTACTTTAGCCGGGATATTAACTTTATCCCTTTTAAAATCAATAATTCTATATTTTCTTTTATGTCCTCCACCACGGTGTCTAACTGTTATTTTCCCATAATTATTTCTGCCGGCTTGGCTTTTTAATGATACAACCAGAGATTTTTCAGGTTTTGTCTTTGTAATTTCTTCGAAATCAGAAACTGACATAAATCTTCTTGCCGGAGAAGTAGGGTTAAACTTTTTTATAGACATTTTCTATCTCCTCCCGATTCTATAAGCCTTCAAAGAATTCAATAGTCTTACTGTCAGGTGTAAGTTTTACAATAGCTTTTTTATAGCCGGGTCTCCTACCTTCGTATTTACCCATTCTTTTTAATTTCCCTAACATCTTTATGGTATTAACCCTTTCAACCTTAACTTTAAATATTTCTTCAATGGCATTCTTAATCATATATTTATTAGCTCGTATATCAACAATAAAAGTATATTTCCTATCGGCCATCTCACTCATGCTTTTTTCCGTGATAACCGGTTTTTTAATTATGTCGTAGGAGTTCATTAGGCATACACCTCCTCAACCTTTTCAATTGCTGCTTTTGTAATAATAAACTTATCATAGTTTAATATATCATAAACATTCAATGTATTAACTAAAGTCGTTTTTATATTAGGAATATTTCTTGCAGACTTTTCTACATTTTCATTTTTTTCAGATAATACTATCATAGCTTTATTACTCACTTTTAGATTTTCTAAAACACTAATCATTTGTTTTGTTTTTGGCACATCGAATTTCAACTCATCTAAAACTATTAAATCATTATCATTCACTTTTGTTGTTAATGCCGATTTCATGGCCAATTGTCTCACTTTCTTTGGTAATGTATATCTGTAAGACCTTGGTTTTGGTGCAAAAACTACACCTCCATGTCTCCATTGCGGCGACCTTATACTACCGTGTCTTGCCCTGCCGGTTCCTTTTTGCCTCCAGGGTTTTCTGCCGCCACCCCTTACTTCCGCACGTGTAAGGGTTGATTGAGTTCCTTGTCTTTTATTAGCCAGAATCATTTTGACAACTTGATGCATAGCATCAACACTGACCTTAACACCAAATATTTCATCTTTTAACTCTATGTTATCAATTTGTTCGCCTTCTATATTATATAAAGCTGCTTTTGCCATAGCATATCCTCCTTTCCGGTTTTTTTATGCCTTCACCGTATCTTTAATCATGACCAGTGAACCTCTTATCCCGGGTACTCCGCCTTTTACTAATATATAGTTCTTTTCAGCATCCACTTTCACTACTGCAATATTTTGTATTGTAGTTTTTTCATTACCCATTCTTCCGGGCAATTTCTGTCCTTTAAAGGTTTTTCCCGGAGAAGCGGATGCGCCTATTGATCCTACTCTTCTATGAAAATGTGAACCATGAGACATAGGCCCGCGACTTGTTTTATATCTCTTAATTACTCCTGCTGTTCCTTTGCCTTTAGAAACTCCGCTTATATCTACTCTGTCTCCTTCAGCAAATACATCAGCATTTATTTCTTGGCCTACTTCATAAGAATCTACGTTTTCAAGACGTAATTCTCTAATGTATCTTTTAGTAGCTAATTTAACTTTTTCAAATTGTCCTCTAATAGGTTTAATCAATTTATTTTCTTTAATGTCCTCAAATCCAACCTTGATGGCATTGTAACCATCTGTTTCTAGAGTTTTCTTTTGTATTATTATATTAGGCCCCACTTGGATAACCGTCACAGGTATAGCCTTACCTTCTTTATCGAAAACTTGTGTCATTCCTACTTTTTTGCCTAATAATGCTTTTTTCATAAAATTTCCACCTCCACAGTTTACAGAGGACCGTTAAACGGTCGTTATAAATCATATTTTCCCTAATTCTATTACAGCTTTATTTCGATATCTACTCCTGCAGGCAAATCTAATCTCATTAAGGCATCTACTGTTTTGGGAGTAGGACTTAAAATATCAATCAATCTTTTATGAGTTCTTATTTCAAATTGTTCTCTGGCATCTTTATATTTATGAACTGCTCTTAAAATAGTCACTATCTCTTTTTGAGTAGGTAGTGGTACCGGACCTGAGACTTCCGCTCCTGTCCTTTTGGCGGTCTCAACTATTTTTTGAGCTGATTGATCAATAAGATTATGATCAAAAGCCTTTAATCTGATTCTTATTTTTTGTTTTGCCAATTAATTTCCCTCCTTTTCATCGCACGTATGTTTTACTAACGTACGACTGCATACTGCAATACACTAGGCCGGGTGTGCTGTTTTTTTTTTATAATTCCGACCAGTATACTTCAGTAGAGTCGCCCGAATTCATGAAACGGGCATTGCTCGACAAGAATTTCCAAGCATATCTTGCAACCTCTTGCTTCATCACATGCACTTTTACGCAACTATTATAGTTTATACTATTTCTGTTCATTTGACAATATTTATTTTTTAATATATTCATTCCATAGCCCTGCAAAAATCTGTTATATAGTTTTGAACAGGGCTATAGAGCTATATGCAATATTCTAAATATAATATTATTCTATTATAGACGAAACTGCTCCGGCACCAACTGTCCTTCCGCCTTCTCTTATTGCAAATCTTAATCCTTCTTCGATTGCTATCGGTGTTATTAGTTTTATTGTCATTTCTATATGGTCTCCGGGCATACACATTTCCACGCCCTCTTCTAAGTCTATTACTCCTGTTACGTCTGTAGTTCTAAAGTAGAATTGTGGTCTGTATCCGTTAAAGAATGGGGTGTGTCTTCCGCCTTCTTCTTTCGTCAATACGTATACTCTTGCTTTAAAGTGTGTATGAGGTTTGATTGAGCCGGGTTTTGCAAGTACTTGGCCTCTTTCTATTTCTGTCCTTTGTACTCCCCTTAGAAGGACTCCTATATTGTCTCCTGCTTGTGCTTGGTCAAGCAGTTTTCTAAACATTTCTACTCCTGTTACTACTATTGTCCTGGTTTCATCACTTAATCCCACCAGTTCTACGTTGTCTTGGACTTTTACCATTCCTCTTTCTACTCTTCCTGTTGCTACTGTTCCTCTTCCTGTTATTGAAAATACGTCTTCTACAGGCATCAAGAAAGGTTTATCTGTTTCTCTTTCAGGAGTTGGAATGTATTTGTCTACTTCTTCCATCAGTTTATGAATAGGACCGCACCATTCACAGTCTTCGTTTCCGCATCCGCATTCTAATGCTTTTAATGCCGAACCTGCTATTATTGGTGTATCGTCTCCGGGAAATTCATATTCGCTTAGTAGTTCCCTTACTTCCATTTCTACTAGTTCTATCAGTTCTTCGTCATCTACCATATCTACTTTGTTTAAAAATACGATTATATATGGCACTCCTACTTGTCTGGATAGCAGTATATGTTCTCTTGTTTGAGGCATTGGTCCGTCTGCTGCTGATACTACCAATATCGCTCCGTCCATCTGTGCAGCTCCTGTTATCATGTTCTTTACATAGTCTGCGTGGCCCGGGCAGTCAACGTGTGCATAATGCCTGTTTTCTGTCTCATATTCCACGTGGGCAGTGCTTATGGTTATTCCTCTTTCTTTTTCTTCAGGAGCTTTATCTATTTCATCATATTTTGTTAATGTTGCTCCACCAAATTTTGATAAAACTGTTGTTATTGCTGCCGTTAATGTTGTCTTACCATGGTCAACGTGTCCTATTGTTCCTATATTTACGTGGGGTTTTGTTCTTTCAAATTTTGCCTTTGCCATTTTATTTTCCTCCTTAAAAAATGTTAATAATTTTACTTTAAAGCCCGCTTAAATTTATCTTAATAATATTTTTTCTGTAATACCCTTTGGAACCTCTTCAAAGTGATCCATTTCCATTGTATATGTTCCTCTACCCTGGGTTTTTGATCTTAAATCAGTTGCATAGCCAAACATTTCTGCAAGAGGTACATAACCTTTGACTACTTGTGCCCCTGCTCTGACTTCCATGCCTTCGATTTTTCCTCGCCTTGAATTAATATCTCCCATTACATCACCCAAATATTCTTCCGGTATTGTCGCTTCAACTTTTACAATTGGTTCTAAAAGTATAGG
>Ga0172382_10008687_pt1 | contig 14066 bp, 20 predicted proteins | sample Leawel138RmetaG_FD_122245 | JGI IMG/M metagenome (GOLD analysis project Ga0172382, IMG submission 122245) | Leachate microbial communities from a municipal landfill in Southern Ontario, Canada - Leachate well 138R metaG | ecosystem: Engineered > Solid waste > Landfill > Unclassified | place...
CGCGGCCGCCACCGCCATGGCGGTGGAATCCCCCCGCACCCTCGGGTTCGACCTGCCCGCCATGCCGCCGGTCAGCATCCAGGCGCAGGATATCCCCCGCGCCCTGGGCGTGGATCTGCCCACCCTGCCGCGCCTGGGTATCGATACGCCCGCCCTGCCCCGCAGCATCGGCATCGATAAACCCCAATCCGCCACCCTGGGCCTGCCGGACTTGCCCCGCGCCCTGGGCGTCAATCTGCCGCCCCTGCCGCGCCTGGGCATCGATGCGCCCGTGCTGCCAGCGTTTGACACGCCCGCCCTCGATACCCGCGGGCCGCTTACCCCCCGTGAGCAAAATATCCAGGTGGCGGGCGATACCATCACCATCAACATCACCGCCGCGCCGGGCAGTGATGCGCAGGACCTGGCCGACCAGATCAACCGCATCCTCGAAGAGCGCGACAACCGCAAGGCGGCCAGGGTGCGCAGCGCCTTCCACGATATCGACTGAGACCAGCGCCTATGATGATGACCTTTGGCATGTTCGTCTTTGGCCTCGACAGCGCCGCCTACCAGGAGCTGCAACGCCAAACCGTCTGGCGCCACGCCGGGCAAAACCGCATTGGTCGCAAGCCGGTGCGGCAGTACCTGGGCCAGGGCGACGACACCATCACCCTCACCGGCGTGCTGCTGCCCCAGTTCACCGGCGGCCAGCAACACCTCGACGAGCTGCGCCAGATGGCCGACGAGGGCGCCGCCTGGCCATTGATCGAGGGCAGCGGCTACTACTACGGCCTGTACGTGATCGAGAGCCTCAGCGAGACCAAAAGCCACCACACCCTCGACGGCACCGCCCAGCGCATCGGGTTTACCCTGTCCCTGGCGGCGGTAGATGACGACCGCCCCGACCTGCTGGGCCAAATCAACAACACTGCCACCCGCACCCTGCTGGGCCTGGTATGAGGCGACTCAACCGCCAACAACAGGGGCGTCCGGCCAACGCCCCCGACTACCGCATTACCCTCGAGGGTCAACAGATCAGCCCCGAGCTGGGCGCCCGCCTGGTATCCCTCACCCTGGTGGATAAACGCGGCTTTGATAGCGACCAGCTCGACATCACCCTGGCCGACCACGATGGCAAGCTGGCATTACCCAGCCGTGGTGCAACCCTGCTACTGGCCATCGGCTGGCGGCACACCGGCCTCATCGATCGCGGCACCTATATCGTCGATGAGGTGGAGCACAGCGGCGCGCCCGATCAGCTCATCATCCGCGCCCGCGCCGCCGATATGCGTAAAGACCTGCCCGCCAAGCGCACCCAAAGCTGGCACCAAACCACCCTGGGCGACATCATCGCCACCCTCGCCGGTCGCTACAGTGTTACCCCCAAAATCAGCGACAAACTCGCCGCTACTGTGATCGACCATATCGACCAGACCGACGAGAGCGACCTGCACTTTCTCACCCGTCTGGGTGAGCGCTTTGATGCCGACGCCACCATCAAGGCCGGGCACTTGCTGTTTGTGCCCCAAGGCACCGGCACCACCGCCAGTGGCCTGGCCATACCCCCCGTTACCCTCACCCGCCAGGTGGGCGACCGCCACCGCTATGTGCTTACCGAGCGCGACGCCTTTAGCGGCGTCAAGGCCTGGTGGCACGATGCCGCCACCGCAGAGCGCCAGCCGGTACTGGTGGGCAGCGACGACAACCCCAAAACATTGCGCGGCAACTACGCCACCGAGATTGATGCCCTCGAAGAAGCGAACGCAGAATGGCGCCGCCTGCGCCGCGCCGGCGCAACCCTCAATCTGGACCTGGCCAACGGCCGCGCGGATCTGTACCCGGAAACGCCCATCATCGCCCGCGGATGGAAAGCCGAGGTGGACGATACCGAGTGGGTAGTGGTGGAGGTAACGCACAACCTCAGTGACAGTGGCTATAGCGGGGCTGTGGTGATGGAAGTGATGGGGGCGGATGGCGGTGATAAGTAGGATGAAACCACTGGGACGAACGGGGCAAGAGTGAAAATCGGATGACGGATCCCCCCGCGACAAGGTCATTCCCCACCAGTGGAAATGTAGTACGGCGAACTTCGTGCCTCAGGGATGATCATCGGCACGACAAGCTTAACCAGCATCGAACCTATGATTTACCCAGTATGTAGCTGTCCAGCTTACTGTTGAGATGGCGGATATCCCGGGTATCGTCAAGATAAAGTAACTCAGAGGCTGGGGGGTCGTGAGGCGAGCAGAAAAAAACTAACGCAGTTAAAATACGCTCCAACACACGGATACAGCCAACAATATCGAAAGGCACCAAGTTCTGGGATATATCTGGCGTGTTATCCCCATGCCGAAGCGCAAATTTCATGTCTGCGGGAACACCTTGTTTCGCGTTCAAGCCAAGATGCAACTGTAGATTGAAGTACTTTCTAAGAATATCCTCTAAAACGCCTTTCGGCACGTCGCCGGACGGAATCAAATCTGCTTGCCATCGAACCGCGTTCACCAGATCGTTGTAAAGCCTGGCGAGCCTCGCGACAATGGTTTCGTCGTCATCTGCAAGGAGGGGCGTGTAACTCATCGTTTTCGGATTATTGTGGGGAAAGAGCTTTACGTAAAGGCCAGTTTGGCTATACGAAAATTGTGGAAACTCGCGTTCAAGGTTCGAAATCATCTCCCCAAAATCCTTTTTGTGAGCGATGTAATTCGAAAAAGTGCTATTGGCTTGCGCCGCATTAATCTGTATTGCCGTCTGCTGGCTCCTATGAACCAGGGCGTACAGCCCCGCAATGGCAAACCCCGCACTCAGCAGGGCAATCGGCACCCGAAAGTACTCCAACAACCTGTTCCAGCAGTCGGGCTCGAAGCATAATTGAAACCAAGGCTTACCCACGTTCAGCGAGATAATACAGCCAACCACTAGCAGCGGGACACACAGAGTCAGGCAGACGATTCTCCTGAACAAAGGGTCTTCACTTAAGGGCATAGTGCCAGCGCCTGCCCTCCACTTGACGTGCTCAGTCATGCCCCATCACCCACGCCGCCGGCCTTTTGCTTTTGCAGGTAGGTGACATACTTCTTTACCATATCCCGAGCCACCCTCCGCACCTTTTTTAACTCTTCACCGGTGGCAGGACGAAGTTCCTTGTACGAATATCCCGCATGCCTGCCTTGTACAATGGGCGCTTTGCAGCACAGAAACCCAAATTTCTTGATATCGGCCTTAACCAGCGAAAGCCGCGTGACGGCATCATCCATTCCCCCAAAACGATTGCGTAATGCGTCATATATTTGATAAAGATACATGCACTCTTGGCCGGGGAACCTCACCGCCTTATCATAGCTTTCCAGCATAAAATGCAGCGTCTTGTCCCCCTCTACGCAAACGGCCACCATTTCATTCATGGCTTTTAGAGAACTAACGCGATCGGCTCGAGTATCCACAACCACGGTACCCGAGGGGTCCGTCATCAGCACATCAAGCCCCCCGGCCACAGCAACCTCTACAGCGGTCTCAAGTTCCAAAACAATTTTCCGCTTGCCTTCCTCATCGGTTGTAACAATCAGAGGTTTTGATAATTCGAAAGCACAATGATTGGACAGTTGCACTGCGCGAAACAGGGAGAGGAGCCTATCGTGGAGGCGATTTTTTTTCTCTTCAGCCTCCTCATCGGTTAAAACGCTGATATTCGCAAAAATCTTGCCTTGCTCTGGGACTGCCTGAAAGGGTGGCACGGTAATGATCGACAGATCTTCAATAAAACTTGCTGGCGAGTAACACCATTCTAAAAGCACACTAACCAACATCAGGCTCCCTCCATTGCTCGATCGCATACGGAACAGGCTAGATGTGCCCCGCCCAAAACTCCTCGCTCACCACCCGCACCCGGTGCCCCTGTTCCCGCAGTGCCATTGCCTTCTCTATTTTTCGGCCATAGCTGGTGTTGGCCCAGTCGCGGCTGGCCAGGGCGCCAATCACCACATAATCCACCCGGTTGCTCACATCCTTTACGCACTCCGCGCCACGGGCCGCTGTCGCCGCCTCGCAGGCGGCCCGGGTGCCGTATACAAATTTTCCCGTCAGGCAATACACCTTGCCGGCAAACTCCAGCATTGTGGTGTCGGTGGACTCCACCACCTTGGCAGTGTCTTCCAGGGGAAGGGACGTGCTCACACCACTTACCGCGCCGTGCTCCAAAAAGTCACCGGTCAGCTTCGACAGCGTTTCCTTCAAGTCCTCGGCTTCTTCTTCGGTAATCACCCCGTCTTCCAGCACCTCCGCCACCCGGCGCGCCACCACATTGCCTGGCCAGTGCTTTATCACATCCCGATGCTCCGCCAGCCAACTGGCCAAAAAGTGGATTTCCTGGGGGTTCAGCTCGCCGTCGGCAATCAGTCCCTGGCACAGGCCCAGCAGCGCCTGCATGGCTTTGGTCAGGTTTCGGTTATAGGCCACCGCCCGAGGGGGCTGTCCGTTGGGGTCCAAGGTCATGGAATCCTCCTTTTCCCACGTGGGTTAGTGTTATCTCATGGCGCCCAAAAGCTGCGCCGCAGCCTCACAAGCTTCCAGGCTCGGCCGACACATGCAGAACGCTCTCCATCTCAGGGTCGTAGTCGCAGTAATAGATATGGTTTTGAAACGCGCCGTATCCGTTGGAGAACTTGATCTTGTCACCGATATAGGTAACAAAGCCTTCTTCCTGATCCTCCCACCGATAATGGGAAAACTTTGGCTCGGCCCAGCCGTCGGTCCACTCAAAATCGTAACTGGCAAGCCGCTCCACAAATTCATCGCATTTAACACTGGCGCGTGTTAGGTGCTTCTCTCCCCAGCAGGCGAGGTCTTTTTTGCATTCTGCATCAGGCACAGTTGCCGGGGAACTTTCTGTCGTGGCGGATTCATCGCCGCCAGAGGCTAAAAACCAGACTACACCAACCCCAATCAGCACCAACAAAAGACAACCAGACAGCATCTCCTTTGTGCCAAGTGCCGGATCTCTTACCCCGCAATTCGGGCAGGTTTTGGCTTTGGTGGATACATCCTGTCCGCACTCTTTGCATTTGGTCATTGCCATCAGTGGCCTCCTTGACTGCAACCGCTCGCTGACTACCCGCCAGCCTGTTTTTTCACCGCCTCTCCGGCCCGTTCGACCGATTCCTTAAGCGCATTGGTTAGGCGCTGTACCGACGCCTGGTCTCCCTCCGGGAGGGATCTGAAGTTATCCAATACGGCCTTTTCGCGTTCGCTGAGTCCCTCTTCCTTTCTCGGCGTCCGCTGCCCTGTTAGTACGTACAACACATCCACGCCCTTCTGGGCTACAGCCGCCATGTAAGCGGAATCTGGGTTCCGCTTATTTTTTTCGTAGTTGGCCTGCGAGTTTCGATTGACCCCGCCGATCTCACCAAATTCGTCCTGGTTTAGGCCCAGCCGCTCTCTTTCCTCGCGTAGGCGCTCGCCAAATGAACTCATATGCGAGCAAAAATCTTTGACATGATCGTTTTCGTGTGCATAATCAGTCTTGAATGTACTCATTTGAACCCACTTGAACTATGCACCAAGCCGCCCAGAGGGACAAGCCATGAACCACGCCCACTACCGTCTCGGCCACGAGGTGGAATACACCGACAAACCCATTGCCAAGGGCACCGCCGCCGAGCGGGTCACCCGCCCCTACGCCGGGTGGCTGTTCGCCATCCACGACGACGGCACCCTCACGGTGGAAACCGAGCAAGGCACCCTGCAGCGGGTGTCCGCCTGCGGGGTGCGCTTTGTCGAGCAGCCGTCAACACGGGTCAACGTTCATGTGCTCGACCCCGCCAGCGAGGAGCCCACCGTGCGCAAGTCCGTTACAGCTTACCGCCGCATGCACTGGCCGGAGTGTCAGGGCTTGTCCGCCAATATCTCGCACATTGAGGTCAGCCTGTCCAAGGCGCGGGAAATATCCGCCAGGCGCTCCGCCACAAGCGATGCCTTGAAAACCTCCACCGCCAGCTGTGCCTGCGCTTCCTCGGAAACGCCCGGCAACGCGCCCTGCACGGCATCCAGAGCGTCGTCTAATGCGCCCTCGGCAATCTGAAGCCTCATCGTCAATCTCCTTTGTGTTTTGAACGGTTTTGAACCATGCACCAACCCCTAACCCCTGAGCAAGCCCGCGCGGCGCTGGATCACGAAGGCAAGTCCATCGCCGACTTCGCGCGGGAGCACAACCTGGACGAACCCACCGTCTACCAGGTGCTGGCCGGCCGCAAGCAGGGCCGCCGCGGCGAGGCCCACCGCGCCGCCTGCCTGCTGGGCCTGAAGGTGGGCAACATCGCCCCCGCCATTCGCCTGCCCGCAACCCCCCAGGTACACCCGTAGAAGGACTATCGCCATGTACCCAGACCCCAAGCGCATCAAAGACAACCGCATCACTATCCGGCTCGATGCCTACGAGCATGACCTGATACAGGCGCTGGCCAACTACCAGGGGGAGCAAGTCGCCACCCTGTTGCGCCGCATGGCCATGAGAGAAGCGCAAAACTGCTTGATCAATGACAACAGTGTCTCCCAGGCCACCGCCTGAAACGAGGCCGCAAACGGCAGCCAAAAATATGCCACCAGAAATCGACATTTCATTGACCGCGGCCGATCTGGAATACCTGGAACAGGTACGCATTTCCCAGGGCCTGGAAAGCATCGAACAGGCAGCCGAGTGGCTGGCAAAAACGGCCGTGCGCAAGGCTGCAAGACGCACCACCGGCCGTGGCCGGGCCCTGTATCCGGTAGAGGGGAATCAATAATGGCCAGCTACCTCAAATGCCCCCACTGTGGCTATCGCCTGCGCACCCGCAACAGCACGGGCCAGCATCCGCTGTTGCGCACCGAGTACCTGCAGTGCCTCAACCCTGGGTGCTACGCGGCCTTTCGCGGTACCCGGGAGATCACCCACGAGGTATCCCCCAGCGGCTTGCCCAACCCCCGCATCAACCTGCCCCGGGTGGCACGGGCCGAGAACGAGCGCATCACCGCCGAGCTGACTGGCAACACCAACCAGCTGGACCTGCTCCACGCCGACGACAGCGGCCCCAACCCATCCACGGAGAACACCCATGACTGAGACCACCTCACCCGCGCAAACCTGGCAGGAACAACTGCAACTGGCCGCCCTGGGCTGGATGCACCGCCACCACGCCCAGTTCGGCTGCCACGACCGCCTGCTGTGCGCCGCGGCCGTGCGCCACCTGATGGACAGCTTCGACGCCAGCCAGGAGGCCGCCGAGAACAGCGTGATCCGCGCCTATGGCGAGTTCCGCCACCAGGGCAGCGACTGTTACCTGGATATCTCCCTCAGCTCCGGCGCTGTCGCCACCATCCGCGACCCCAGCAGTGGGGTGATCTATGCCGTGCCGGTGAAGGCCATCATCGACCGGCTGATTCCCCGGCCCAGCCCCACAGGCCGGGTGTACCTGGTCAACACCACCAGCCATTGATGCGGGAGGACGCACGCCATGTCTGGCCACACCACCCTGCACATTCCCGCGGCCACGGAAGCCAAGATCCGCCAATACCTGGCGCTGCTGGATGCAACAGAAACCCGCGAACTCAGCCCGGAAGAGCGCATCGATGCCATCCGGCAGATGCAACAGGCCAGCCGCGAGCTGTTCGTGCAGGCCCTGTTTACGGTGAACCACCACCGCCGCAATGCCCCATGAGCAAGGGCAAGCCGGCGCGCCAGTGGGCGGCGGAAATCGCCACCCTGCCCAACCTGGAGGCGCGGCGCGCCCGGCTGAGGGAGGTGCCCCGCAACCTTCTGCCCCTGGTGGAAACCCATTTGAAACTGCTGTGGGGCCGCAGGCACCGCCACGGCCGCAGCTGAGACGAGACCGCAATCCCATGCAGTTGAGCGACATAAAAAACAGGGTAGACCTGCATGACCTGGCCGCGCGGCTGGGGCTGGAGCGCCCGGATGCGAACGGCAATTACCGCAGCCCCCACCACAAGGACCGCAACCCGTCGCTCTCCATCTACCAGAAGAATGGCGAGTACCGCTGGAAGGACCACAGCGCCCGCGAGGGCGGCGACTGTTTCGACCTGGTGCGCTACGTGGAGAACTGCGACCCGGCCGCCGCCATCGCCCGGGTGCGGGAGCTGTACGGCCTCCCCGTGGAGCGCCAGCCAGACCAGCCCCGGCAGCAGCTCTCCACCCTCGAGTACATCGCCCAGCAGTGCCTGCGGGACACGCATGCAGCGGTGGAATACCTGCACACCGAGCGGGGCATCGATGCCGACACAATCCAGGCCGCCATCGTGCGCCGCACCCTGGGCTTCTCCGACTGGACATCCGCCAAGCGCCAACCGGGCGAGCTGGGCTACGGCGGCCCGGCGGTGGCCTTTGTCTGCCGGGATCTCGTCACCAGCGCGGTGCTGGGCGTGGACTACCGCTACCTGGACCCAACCCTCAACGGCGGCCTCAAAACCAAGTCCCAGGGCGAAAAGAGTGGCGTGGTGTGGACATCCTGCCTGCACCGCCTGCGCCGGGCCCACACCGTGGTGGTGGTGGAGAGCGCCATCAACGCCCTCACGGTGGAAACGGCCGCGCAACAGACTGGCCTGCTGAAGGGCTGGGCAGCCCTGGCCATTCGCGGCACCGAGAACCACAGCATCGACTGGACACCCCTCACCGGCAAGCGGGTGGTGGTGTGCATGGATAACGACCCGCCCCTCGCCGAGGGCCCCCGCCAGGGCCACAGGCCGGGGCCGGAGGCCGCCTGGCGGGTGGTGGACCAGCTCACCGCCCTGAATATTCCCGCCCTGCTGGTGGACCAGGCCGAGTGGGGCGATATCAACGATCTGAACGACCTGCTGTGCGCCAAGGATGCCACCGCCACCCGCGTCGCGCTGGAGAAGTTGGAGCAGTGGCTGATCCCCGGCCTGCCGGGGGATGACCAGCCGGGCAAGCGGCGGGTGTTTCTGCCGCCCCACGATTGGGGCATCTACTGGAAGTATCGCGCCCGGCCGGACTTCACCACCCTGGTGAAGGAAACCACCGGCGACGAAGGCGAGACCATCACCCGCCACGAGGATGTGTGCGGCTTCCGCCTGGCGGCGCTCTCTCGCATCACCGTGGCCAGCGCCCAGGCCACCATGACCGGCGAGCCGGACACCCAGCCCCGGGTGGTGTTCGCCGCCTCGGTGCAGATTCCCCGCCACGGCAACACCCTATTGCGCCGGGTATTGACGGACGACGGCCTGCACAACATGACGAACTGGACCAAGTTCGGCCCCATTTTCCGGCCGCAGCAGTTCAGCCGCATGTTGGCCATCTGGGAGCGGGCCACGGATCTGGGCGCCCGCAACGCCGCCAATTTCGTCGGCATCTGCTACCGGGAGGGCAAGCCCGCCCTTAACGAGGGGCCTGACTGCTACTTCAACGAGCCAGATAAGCAATGCCCCTACCACAACCTGCAGTTCCCCGCTGGCACCGTGGCCGATGCGGCCCGGGTGATTGCCGCCTACCAGGCCACCTTCCGCGATAACGCCGCGTCCATGCTGCTCACCTGGGCCCTGGGCGGGCACCTGAAGGCCTTTCTGGGCTTTTGGCCCCACATGGTGCTGCAGGCGGACAAGGGTGCGGGCAAGTCCACCCTCATCAAGCGGCTGGAGCGCACCATCGGCTTCACCATGTTTTCCGGCCAGAGCCTGGGCACTGAGTACCGGTTGATCACCTCCGTCTCCCACACCTCGCACCCGGTGGGCTGGGAGGAGCTCTCCGCCCGCCGCCAGGACGTGATCGACAAGGCGGTGGCGCTGCTGCAGGAAACCTACCAGTTCACCATCACCCGCCGCGGTACGGACATGACGGAGTACCTGCTCTCCGCCCCGGTGCTGCTGGCCGGCGAGGATGTACCGGTGGATAGCCTGCTGGGCAAGGTGGTGCGCACCCAGCTGAGCGGCCGTCGCGGCGAGCTGATCCCCGAGAACCTACCCCGCTTCCCCGTGCGGGAGTGGTTGCAATGGCTGGCCCGGCTGCAGCGGGAGCGGGTGCTGGAGATCTACAACACCATCAACACCAAGCTGATGCAGCGCACGGCCGCAAGCGCCAGCGACGACGGCGCCACCCGCATGGTGGGCAACTACGCGGCCCTGGCCACCGGCTGGCAGCTGCTGTGCGAGTTTGCCGGCATACCCACCGCTCAGGGCGGCTTCCCTGATTGCCTGGTGACGGAGATGAACAGCCATGTGATCGAGTCCCGCGCCGCACGGGAGCCCTGGGTGTGGATCCTCGAGATCATCCTGGGGGAGATCGACCGCGGCCAGTTCGCCGCCCCCTACCGCTTCGAGACCGCCGACAACGGCGATACCTGGCTGCTGCTGCGCGCCACCCACTGCATGCAGCACATCTCCCAAAGCAACGCCCTGCGGGCCAAGTACGACGCCCTGCCGGTGAAGTCCGCCCGGGTGTTCCACCGCCAGCTGGAGCGCGCGGGTGTGATCGCCCGCGACGGCATCGAGCGCACCATCGGCGGTCGCCGGGTGGCCCACCTGCAGGCGCTGAGCATGGACGTGCTGAAGGAATACGGCCTGTCGGTGGCCGTGCCCGAAGAGGACAAGCAAGGCGGCTGGTACAACAGCTGAGGAGAGGCTGATGGAAACGGATTTCAAAACCCTGCGCGCACGCACCTACCTGGGGCTGCGTGCTCAAGTCCGCGAGGACGAACGTATCTTCGCCATTCGGCGAGACCGTGCCGGCTGGTTCGTCGGCACGGTAACCACGCGACAACCACGGGAGTACATCACCATGCCACTGGACCACAAAGCCCTCAGCCGGCGCTGCTACGACGAAGCCCTGCGCACTGAAGTCCTTCTCCACCTGGGTACCATGTGCCAGGACGCCGCCTTCCCCTCGGTGGCGGAAGAGGCCTTCATCGATGACTGGGATGGCATTTGCGCCACCCTGGGCCTGGACCCGGACGCCTGCGACCCGGAGGAGCCGGCCGACATCGCCGCGCTGCTGCATGAGGAGGGCAAACTGGGGTTTCTCGTGCAGTTCGCCACACCTGTGCCAAGGTTCCGGCCCTGTGGCGACATCGATCACCACGGCTGGGGCATGTACACCCTGACCTGGATCTACGCCGAGACCCTGGGCGAGGCCTTCGACAAGGCCTTTGCCTGGCGCCGCCAGTACATCCAGGCGCAGCGCGAAAGGCAGCAGGCAGCGATGGTGGATCCCCCAAAGCCAGACAACCCCTTTATGACATCCTGCTACAACGGGGTGTGGGTGGGGGCCTGCTCCGCGGACGACCGCATCCCCCGGGTGCGGGAATTCACGCTGGAAGAGTGCAGCCGGGCGCTGCAACTGGACGATTTACAAACGACGGTACGCAGAGCCTTGGAACGTCGTATCCGCCAACTGAAGGCCATGGAGCCCACTTGATGTCCCTGGAGAAGTTTCTACCTATCACGCTGTTGGTCATCCAGGCGATGGCCAGCGTGCCTTATTGGGCAATGGGCGACTGGCGCAAGGGCCTGTATTGGGTGTTCGCCGCCGGGCTGACTTACGTTGTGACATTTTGAGGAGGCAGGTGATGACCAAAATCGAAACGGTGACACCTCTCAAGCCGCGCTCGAACGGCCGCCTAGAGATCCTGGACCCTGACAGCACGTTGATACGGATACCAGAGGTAATGGCCATCACCGGCCTTGGTCGGGCGACGGTTTACAAGCGACTTCGAGAGGATTCGAGTTTTCCCCGGCCGGTAAAACTGGGCGAAGCAGGCAACCGCGGCGCCCGCGTGGGCTTTGTGCTGGGGGAGGTGCGCCAGTGGGTGCGCCAGCAGGTTGAATCCCGCGATGAAAGTGAACGCAATAAGTAAGTCCCAAAGCTGGGCGGTCATAGAATGCGGACCCGGAGATTACATGCTCACGCCTCATAAAAAATGAGCGCGCATTGACATGCCGGTTAGCCGACTAAACTATCTAATCCCGCCCTTGCTTGTATTTCCAGTATTCCTCCCACATGGAGGTCTTGAAAGAAGGACCAATTCCGCCATATGGCTTCCCAGACCGAAACGCGATTTCTTCGTCCACTATGTGACACGCTATCGCTTCTAACATTCTGAGCACCATATCCCCGCTCTGGCCGTATACAGTGTAATTTTTTGAAGAATTCACAACTGAGCAACAATAGTTCCACTCGGAGAGAAGAGTTACGCTCTCTTGTTGTAGAGCGGAGTTTTGAATGCGGCTATTGGCAACTTTCCCTGTTTGGAGGAAATTAACAGCAGTATCTAACCGCCTTTCTTTTTCGAGAAATTCTTCGTAATGCCTGTCGCAGTAACCCATTTTGGTGCAAGGTGAACCGCACCTGTAGATCCTGCATTTTTTTGGCGTTTTTGTCATGCATCCAATTCGATGTAAGGTGTGATTCTCGAACGAACCCAAGCTGTAAAGCAGCCTTTCTTTGTCGGCCAAGTGATGTTACATGGTCAAAGGATGAAAAGTCCAAGGTAAGACTCTGCCAAATGCTGGAAGACGGTGATAAGCTCTTGCGGCTGTTCCACAGGGGCACCGGTAGGCCCTACCCCTTCCCATCAACGTGGCGAAAGGGCACTACGTTCCCCAGCTCCAGCGCATCCAGGTGGTCGGCATACCACTGCATCATACCCCGGCGCTGGTTGAGGTAAATGGCCTTGTTGTACACGCCGGAAACTCCGCCCTCCACGTGGGAAAGCTGCGCTTCCACATAGTCCCCGGGGAAGCCGTTTTCCCGCAGCAGCGTGGAGGCAATATGCCGAAAGCCGTGGCCGGTCTGGCGGCCGGCGTAACCCATCCGACGCAGCGCCATGTTGAACACCATGTTACTGCGGGGCTTCTTGTGGTCGTTGCGGCCGGGAAACAGCAGTGGATAGGCTCCGGTCAGTGGATGGAGCGCTTCAAGCACCTCGATGGCCTGGCGCGACAGGGGCACCAGGTGCTCTCGCCGCTTTTTCATGCGGACCGCGGGGATCGTCCATAGCGCATTCTCCAGGTCAATCTCCGCCCATCGGGCTTGCCGAACTTCCCCCGGACGCAGCGCGGTCAACACCAGCAGGCGCAGCCCGAGGGCAATGTCCTTGGCGTGGGCGTAGTCACGGATGGCCCGCAGTAGGTCGGGCAGCTCCGCAGCCGACACGTGGGCAAAGTTCTCGTCGGGCTTTGTTTGCAAAAACCGGTGCACGCCATCCAGTGGGTTATGGTTAATGCGGCCGGTCACCCGGGCCAGGTCGTAGATTTCCTTGCAGTGGCGGCGGATCCGCGCCATGCGGTCCAGAATGCCCTTTTGCTCCAGCCCCCGCAGCAGCTCCATCCATTCCATGGAGTGGATCTCGGCAAACGGCCGCTTGCCCAGGGTGGGGAAAACATGCAGCTCCAGGCCCGTCTTGGCGTTTAGGTAGGTACCATCGCTCCAGGAAGGTCGGCGTACGCCAAGCCACTCTCGGGCCAGATCCTCAAAGGAACCGTTTACCGCCTCGGCCAGGGCCTGCTCACGCGCCTTGCCCTTGCGGGAAATGTCGCCCCCCGCATCGGCCTCATCCCGCAACTCGGCGGCTTTCTTGCGCGCCCTGGCGGCCGACAGGGCGGGATAACCCCCCAGCCCTATCCAGCCCCGCTGCCCCGAGGGCTTCCTATAGCGCAACACCCAGGACTTGCTCCCACTCGGCTTCACCCGGAAATACAGGCCACCACCATCGTGCTCACGGTATTCCGTTTCCTCCGGCTCCAGATTCGCCAACACCGTATCGCTCAACGGCCGCCGCTTTATATCCGTCCTCCGCATCGCCTGGTATCCCTGGGTTCTAGTTTCCCCGCAGTGTACCCACAGGGATACCAAAAATCGATAGATACACGTAGACACTCATAGACACACAGAGACAAAAAAGCCCGCAAAAATGCGGGCTTTTCAGATGCTTATGGACGCCTGTAGACACTCATAAACAAGGACTTGGAGGCGCGGGTCGGAATCGAACCGGCGTAAACGGAGTTGCAGTCCGCTGCATAACCACTCTGCTACCGCGCCTGGGTGTTGCCCGGAATTTCCGGCTCGCCCTGTGCCAGCGGCGAGGGGC
>Ga0172382_10008689_pt1 | contig 14065 bp, 14 predicted proteins | sample Leawel138RmetaG_FD_122245 | JGI IMG/M metagenome (GOLD analysis project Ga0172382, IMG submission 122245) | Leachate microbial communities from a municipal landfill in Southern Ontario, Canada - Leachate well 138R metaG | ecosystem: Engineered > Solid waste > Landfill > Unclassified | place...
AGTAAACGTTCTGGACTTGGGCAGTGAGAACATGGACAACATTCCTGATCTCGAACCCGCGCCGGATGGCTCTGAGGTTGAAATCCGCCTCATCAGCCACATGACGGGCTTTACGAAGGATGACCAGCTTCCCTACCTCTCGCCCGTGTTCGAGCTTCCGGACTATCCCAATGCTCCGGATTTCAACAAGTTCCTTTGGCTCCCGTGCGACAAGCTGCGGGAGATAAAGGGTGAGAAGAAGTACAACCAGGCCCGACGCAGCATGGCGGACTTCATGGAAGCATTCGGAATCACTGGCCCCCGCTTCGATATGACGGAGTACTATGGCTCGACTGCATATGCCATCGTCGGAATCGAGGAGAGCGATGAGTACGGCCGGAAAAACCGCATCAAGAAGTTCGTACTGTCTGCGTAAACGTTAAAGTATCACAATCTGAGGGTAGGGGGCTCCGGCTCCCTGCCCTTTTTGAGGACTTCCCAAATGAAAAAGGATTACAGACCTCGACTGTCAATCGATATAAGCCCTGAACTAAAACGCAAAGTTGACAAGTATATCCAATGGGGATTGCTCAGCGTAATAATGCGCTTATTGATCAGTGACCTGATTGACTTGATCGAGAAGTATGGTCCAGGTCTCGTAATCGGTCACTTCATAAATCGCGATATTACTGTTGAGGATTTCTGTAAACTAGGAGACAACGATGGGGGATTTAAAAAGCCTTAAAGTCTCAATTCTCGACATGCCTGACGAGGAGGCTATCAAATATATTTTAGTTTCTCGTCAACGTCGGCGCGTAGCACCGAAACCAGTGCGAGCAGCGAGGGCTAAGACTACGAAGCAACGAGAGAAAGCCCCACGATCAAGCAAGTCTGTGCTCTCAGCATTGGGAGCCCTTAGCGCTGACGACTTAAAATCAATAATCGAACATCTGGAGGAGGAACTTACTGATGAATGAGGATTTCCAAGCAAAAATAAATCTTGCTGATATCGATGTGGGTGATCGTGCTCGCCAAGATTATGGTGATCTGACCGAGCTCGTTAAGAGCATTCGCGACAACGGTCTCATCCATCCTATCGCTATTTCAATACACTCAAACCCTGATAGCAAATTCAAGTATGCGCTTCGTGCTGGTGGCCGCCGGCTAAAAGCTCACGAAATCCTTGGCCTCGAAAGTATCATGTGTCGTGTCTATAATCGCGTACTCAACGAGCTTGAGTGCAAAACTGTTGAACTTTCAGAAAACATTCATCGCAAGGATATGACACCGTTCGAGCGGGCCCTTCTTGAAAGCGAGGTTCACGAGCTGCAAGAGGCCCTCTATGGTAAGAAGATCTCCCCGACCGGTGAGGGTGCCTCTCTGATCCAGACCTCTCGAGTCCTCGGCATTAGTACCAGCAAAATGGCTGAGGACATGGAGATCGTTCGAATGGCTAAGATGTTTCCTGACTTGGAATGGGACAAGTGCAAGACCAAGCAGGAGCTGAAGAAAATGACAATGGCTGTGAAGACTTCTCTCACACGCTCAGTGGCAGCAGACAAAGCCCTCGTTGAAATGAGGGAGGACGGCCGCTTCGAGAAGATCTGCAACTCTTTCATTATTGGAGACTTCTTCAAGCAAGCAGAAAATCTTCCAGATAATTTCTTCGATTTCGTGGAGATCGATCCGCCCTATGCAATCGACCTCGAGCGGGTGAAGAAAGATTACGCCTATTCTGGCTACAACGAGGTTAAGGCGGAGAATGAAGAGAAGCTGGTGGGAGTTTATCACGAGTTTATGAGCAACACTTTCTCTATCTGCCACAAGAAAATGAAGCCAAACTCGTGGGGAGTTTGCTGGTTCGGTCCTGATCCATGGTACTCTTACATCTACCAATGGCTTTTAGATGCTGGCTTCGAAACCACCGGTCTCACAGGTGTATGGGCCAAGGGCGAAGCAGACGAAACTGGAGTCGTCGCGATGACCACCGGCCAAGCCAACCAGCCCTACAAGTACTTGGCCTACTCAGTGGAAAACTACTTCTATTTCTGGAAGGGTCAACCCACACTCAACCGTCCAGGCCGCACAAACCACTTTGGTTACAAGCCTGTCAGCCCCAAGCAAAAATATCACCCGACTCAACGCCCGTCAGAAATGATCTCTGATCTTCTGACAACATTTGTCGGCCCATGTTCACAGGTTTTGGTGCCCTTCGCCGGGTCCGGGACAACTATCCTGGAAGCTTTCTCTAACGGCATGAGCGCCATTGGCTATGATTTGACGGACTCTTATAAAGAAGGGTTCGTAGTCCGTGCAAAGGAGGTAGTGAAAAATGGACGCGGAGAAGAGAGAAAAATTGAAGGAGTTGAGTGCTCAGATGGACAAGCCTGACATGGTCTTTCATCCGGCCCACTATACACAATGGAAAGCAATAGAGCCATTCACCTTTCTGATGCTAAACGAGGTCCCATTTGCCGAAGCCTCAGTATGCAAATACGTCCTTCGTTGGCGTAAGAAAAACGGGCTTGAAGACTTACGCAAGGCTCGCCGAGTTATCGATATGATGATCGAACTCGAGGAGAACAGACACCAATACCTCCCGGAGAAATCCTCGCTATGAAAACAACTTCTAAAACCAGGTGGGATAAATACTTCTTCGACCTCTGCGATGTAGTAGCATCTCGTTCCCCGTGTATGTCGCGCAAGGGCGGCGCAGTTATTGCAATCGACAACATCGTCGTCTCCACTGGCTACAATGGCCCGCCGCGAGGAGTCCCTCATTGCAACGAAATTGCTTTCGCCTCATTCTTGAAAACTGCTTACCACGAGGATGTGTCTCCTGTAGGCGCCGCACAAGAAAATACTGAGTGCCCGCGCCGCATTCTCGGATACAAATCTGGAACTCATCTCGAGCTCTGTCCCGCAGTTCATGCGGAAGAGAACGCGATCGTCGCAGCTGCACGAAATGGCGTCTCAATTCGTGGAGCCACTCTCTACCACAACACCGAAATACCATGTCGCCGATGCTTCGGCCTTGCAATCAACGCCGGCATTGCCGAAGTAGTTGTCAAGAATGACGAATTCTACGATGAAATGGTACGATTTTACGTGGCTAATACGCGAATACTCGTCCGCAAATTTTTCCTGTATCCATAAAATGGACACAGGAATGGGAGGTGCGTGATGATTACGCTTCATAGAGTAGGTGAAGTAGACTATGCCAATTTGGATGTTAAAAGTGTTTATATTAGTTCTGATGCGGTTGTTATTGTCGGAGATTCTCCAACCGATTATATAATCCTTTATGATTCTGTCGGTAAAGTAATAGAGGAAATGGTAGAGAGAGTCACTGAGCTTAATGCAGAGGTTTACAGACTCGAGAACGAAGCTGGCCCAAAACATCTTTCAGTAGACGAGGTGTTCAAGCTCGGAGAATCCCAATGGGGTGCGGATGAGTTGATTCGCTTTAGAAAGGAGGGACTGCTCTAATGAGTGAACTATTTTTCGACACTGAAACTTCGGATATGGTGAAGTGGTCTCTTGACGAGAAAGAGCCCTCACAACCCTGGCTCATTCAATTGGGAGCTATTCTCTCCACTGACAATCTGATTCTTGGCGAGCTCAATGCTATGATTGATTGCATTGATTTAGCGATGAGGCGACAGGAAAAGTTTTATATTGCAAGCGGAGCGGCTGATGCTCACGGTATCGTTGAGGAGATGATCCGAGACTACGGACTGCCTGGCCGTCACGTGATGCTGACGTTTTTGAATATGCTAAAGAAAGCCGATACTGTCGTGTGTCATAACGTGGACTTTGATAAGAAGATGTTGAAAGTTATGTGTGTTAAGATGGGACTCAACGTAGACATGTTCGGACCTATTGACAAGAAAGAATGGATCTGCACCATGAAAACGAGCACTGATATCTGCAGACTTCCAGGGAAATTTGGGAAGTTCAAGTGGCCGAAGCTACAAGAGCTGCATTGTCACCTGTTTGGTGTAGGTTTCACTGGCGCCCATGACGCGATGGAAGATATCAGGGCCACGCGAAGATGTTTCTACGAGCTAAGAAAGAGAGGTGTGGTATGAATTATTTCACAATATCTCTCAGAGGAGCTGACAATGTGTTCTTAGAAATCCGAGCTGATTACACAAATATTATTGTCGATGGCAATAAGGTGGGATCTATTCTTACAACAATCATTTGGGACAAGCTAAAGGACTTGATTGCCGATATAGACCCCGAGGTTTTTCATGGGTATACAAGTGAGTATTTGAGGCGAAAACTTGAAGCACAAGCAGCCAGAGCGGGTACAATATTTTTCAACTCTTTAAAGGATTATCTCAAATGAATCGATTCACGGACTTTATACGATCGAAAGGAACCTTCGTTCCGCCAAGCGGTGACCTGACGACTGCCAAGTTCGTGTTCGTGGGTGAGCAACCAGGAAAGGTTGAGGTCCGCAGACGTGAACCTTTTGTTGGGCCGGCGGGACGTGAACTTCATGAGGATATGCAACAAGTTTCGATTCTGAAATCGGACTGCTATTTCACTAATGTATTTAAGGATTTGGATCAACCATTGGCAGCGTATTGGAGCTTTAAGAGTAGTGATGCGTTTGGTCCCACACCTTTAGGAAAGCCTTATATAGATTTGCTTGAGGAAGAGTTGAGAGGTTACAAGGGAGTTATCATCGCTGTTGGTGGCGTGGCCTTGGGGACGTTGTGTAACAGGTCCGGAATTACCAAGTGGCGCGGCTCAATATTGGAGTGTGATTTAATCCCGGGGACTGTGGTAGTGCCGATTATCCACCCGGCTACAGTGATTCCACCGAAGAATGTTTACCTCAACAAGCGACTGATTCAGTACGATTTGCTAAAAGCAAGGAACATCGCCTATGGCCAGTATGAGCCTACAACTCGAAGGTTCCATATGCGGCCTAGTTTCACTGAGGCTCTTGAATGGATTAGTCAGTATCGAGAGTTTGGATTGAGTGGGCAAATCATAGCGTACGACATCGAACTCTGCAACATGGAATTGTCGTGTATTAGTTTCTCTAGCAATAACTGGGAATCGGCTCACTGCATTCCATTCGTAAATGAGAAAGGTGATTACTTTACTCCTCCACAAGAGCTACAGATTCTAAGAGAGATTGCCAAGATACTTGAAGACCCGAACATAACTAAGAATGGGCAGAACATTTCGTTTGACGGGCATTTTTTGCTGAGTAGGTATGGAATTAAAACTCTTAATTCCCACGACACAATGATAGCTCAGAAGACGCTTATGCAGGACTATCCAGTTGGACTGGATTTCATTGCGTCAGTTTGGACGGATATGCCTTACTATAAAGGTGAAGGTAAGAGTTTCTTCCAAGGAAACACTGGGCGTTGGGAGGTTTTATGGGAGTATAACAATCGCGACTCTCGAGTCTGTGCTGAGGCCCTACCAAAGCAAATGGAGCAGATTAAGAAGATGGGTAACGAGGCTGCCTACGAACGACAACGCAGGTTGGTGGAGCCCTTGGTGTTTATGCAAGAGAAAGGAATTCGTGTAGATGTTAGTGGGATGCTGAAAGCAAATGCTGAATATGAAGTGATAGAAATGGAGCTTCGTGAGAAGTTAAATGAGATGACAGGAGGATTGAATCCAAACTCGCCTAAGCAGATTGCTGACTACTTCTATTACAAGAGAGGGCTCAAACCTTACAAATCTCGTAAGACTGGTAACGCTGATACATCAGTAGATGCGATGAAGCGACTTACCAGAAGGGGATTTGAGGAGGCAAAAATCATCTTGGAGATTAGGAGAATCGCAAAGATTAGATCAACCTACATTCCTGTGGAGGGTGGAAAACTTGTAAAGATAGACGATGATGGTCGAATCAGATGCTCGTACAATCCAGTTGGTACAAAGTTTTCACGCATCTCTTCAAGTACCAGCATTTTCGGCACTGGCATGAATATGCAGAATTGGCCGCATTCGTTACTCGTATATTTGCTACCTGATCCTGATTACTTCTATTGGTCCTTCGATCTGGCTCAGGCTGAGAACAGAATTGTGGCCTACTGTGGTATGGTCGAAGCGATGATACAGGCTTTCGAAGAGGGGCGCGACGTCCATTCCCTCACCGCTGGTCTCATCTTCAACAAATCGCCTGAAGACGTGAGTGATGAGCCAGGCTCCTGTTCGCTTGGACAAGGTGAGCATAGTGAAAGGTTTTGGGGAAAGAAGGCCAACCACGGATTGAATTACGATCTTGGTTATAGGACATTTGCCTTGTATTATGAGATCAACGAACGCGACTCCAAATTTATCGTTGAGAAATATCACTTGGCCTATCCAGGGGTTCGTAATCGTTTTCATGCAATGGTGAAAGCTCAGCTGCAAAAGAATAGGGTTGTCACTAACCTACTCGGTCGGCGTGTTTTGTTCCTAGATCAATGGGGAGACTCGTTGTTCAAGGAAGCTTATTCTTGCATCCCACAAGGAACTGTTGGCGATATCATTAATGAGTATGGAGTAGAGTACGTCTATTATAATCAAGATGAGTTTGGTGATTTCGATCTTTTGACACAGGTTCATGACTCTGTTGGTGGTCAGGCTCCAATTCCGACAACCCATGAGGGGTGGGTTGCCACGGCAAAGAAACTGATGAAAATTAAGAAGTCCCTTGAGATAAAGCTCTCTGTTCATGATCGTGAGTTTGTCATTCCTGCTGATCTCACTGTTGGCCTGTCGTTTGGAAAAAAGTCGGGACTTGAAATTAAATGGAAGGAGTTTCCCAATAATGCCGAAACCTTAGCTAAGAAGCTAAAGGAGTTCTTGGAGCCGAGATATGAAGCAACCAAGGCGGAAGTTGAACGATTGGATTGAGGGTTTTCTGCGCTATACAGAAAACACCGAACCTGCGAAGACATTCCGCTTGTGGGCTGCTATTTCTACTATCGCGGCGTGTCTTCAACGCAAATGTTATCTCGAATGGGGGCCCTATGTTTTCTATCCTAACCTTTATGTAGTACTTGTTGCTCCTCCTGGCTACCGCAAAGGAACGGCGATAGATCCAGCCTTGTCAATGTTGGAGGAGATTAATGTTCGATTGGCCTCCGAAGCCGTAACCCGTGAGGCTCTGATTAGAGAGTTGGCCGAGTCATCTGATTCTGAAATTGTATCTGATGGCACGATAGTAGCTCATAGTTCCTTGACTGTTATTGCTCCTGAGCTTGCTGTGTTTTTAGGTTATGACAATAGGCAGTTAATGTCGGATCTCTGCGACTGGTACGATTGTCGGCGCCAGTGGACTTATCGAACCAAGACGCAGGGAACCGATGTTATCCGTGGAGTTTTCGTAAACATCTTTGGGGGCACTACTCCAGAATTGATTAGAACTTCACTGCCAATTGAGATGTCAGGATCAGGCTTGGCTTCGCGAATCATTTTCGTTTTTGAGGAAACAAAGAAGATAGTAGCGCTTCCATTTCTAAACGAGCCAGAGGAAGCATTGCGAAATATGTTAAGGTTTGATTTGGAGCTGATACGCTCCTTGCGAGGCCAATTCAAAGTAACTCAGGGGTTCATCGATTTATGGGCTGAGTGGTACACCGAACAATCGAAAAACCCGCCGTTCAAGGACCCACGACTAGTTGGCTACAATGCTCGTCGTGGTACTCACATTATGAAGTTGTCTATGGTTATGAGTGCTGCCACCTCTCAATCTATGATCATTGGTAAAGAGGATCTGGAACGAGCTATCAAATATCTAACAATAACAGAGCGGAAGATGCATCGAGTTTTTCAAGGAGTGGGAAAATCTTCTAATGCAGACGTTACTGCTAGTATCATGAGCTATATAGCTAAGCAAAAACAAGTAACGTACAGCGAGCTGCTTGAACGGCATTTGTCAGATGTAGATGATTTCATGCTTGATAAGATAGTTTCTTCTTTAGATCGGATAGGATTCATACAACGCGTGGTTAAAGGAAGTGAAACCATTATATATCATAAGCGATCATTGAAAGGATCTGATGATGATCAATCAAGAGAGAATGAAGAAACTATCTGAGTTGCTACATATCTTCCTTTGTGAGAAACCTCATGAAGTAGATATGAAAGCGATAACTACTGGAGAGGATCGTAGCGAGGATTTGTGCTACTTCTATCTAGAGTCATCGCTTGAAGATTGTTGGGCCTGCGCTGATCACATTGAATGGCTCGGGTTTGCTGTGCGCTTGTGCTCCATCGAAAAACAAGCGCCAGAGAAAATTCTCCAGCGCCTGCAAGTAATCAAGGAAGGAGCAACAAAAGTTAACGAAGCGGTTAATGGAAACCAGGTGTTGCGAGAAGCTGCATTCTCTATGATTCTCTAGTAGTTCTTAATCTTTTTCTTCTTGGGTGGTGGATCGTACTTGCCGACCAAGAGTTTCCATAGTTCTCTTTCTCCAGCCATATAGCGGCGGAGGGTTTTGCTAATCTGAGCTGTATATGGAACTCCAACCAACTTGGCTACGTTCTCAACAGCTTTGATGTCGTTTGCCTTAATCTCTTCGCCGCGCCACATCTTCTTCGCTACTCTCGTAACATCTGGATTCTCAATGAAGTCAGTGATAGTTCCCGGGATAGCTCCGAGATGGCTTGGGCGACCAGGCTGGCTGTACCTAATTGCCCCACCAAAAATCGGAAAGACTTCCATTACCTCTTTCACACCCTTCCAAGCTGCGGTGTCCCAATCCTTGCCTTGATCCGTTGCGTCACGAAAAGCTCTAAGAGGTGTTGGGTATGGAGAATCAACGCCAAGCACATCCTCGTAAAAAGAGTTGATTGCTGTCGTACCAGCTACCAGGAGCAATGCCCTTTTAATCTTCGTAGCATTGCTCATACCCTCCATTTGATAGCCAAGGATATCCTTAAGAATAAAGTTAAACTCGTTAATAGCAAACGTCTGAAATGTAGTAAACAATCTAAACGCTGTTTGCCGTTGCAAAGGTGATAAGTCAAGAATAGATCCTGATCCCTGCGTGTTCACGACTATGTCATCAGCGTAACGAATAGCTTCCCTCTCAGCTAATTTCAAATCCTTGAGAGCCGACTCATAAGCTGCGTTCCATGTTACCCTTGCAGTCACACTATCAAGAGCCCGCAGCAGAAATAATCCTGCTTGAATTCCTTTCTCTTTTGCGACGCTAATCTTACCTTCATAAACAAGATCAGCAAGTTCTGCCACATGATAATCAAACTCTCGAGCTGTTAACACTTCCGATTTCAGTCCGGCTCGCTTGAAATATTTCGGACGCATCGTCATAGGAATTGCTTCAAGTGTCCGAATCGGGTGCATTATGAATGAGTTTCTAGTTGCAGACGCCTGAATAAGAGCGCTTCGAAGATTACCTGAAAGCACAGCTCCGACAAGTGATCGATTAAAAAAGCTCACAGCCCTGTCGAATCTCGGCTCGGTTGGAGCAGGTCTTCCTCTCACCACGTCATCTAACCACTTAGAAACGAACTCATATGTGTTAGGAGCCTTCCGACTCAATCCAAACTTATGAATCTTTCCGTCCGATCCCCGCTCTTCGAACTCCTTCAACAACCTCCTCAGCTTAACCGACACAGGAGTCTGGTGAATATGCTTCAAGCTTGCGCGTTCATACAGCTCCATAACTCGAAACGCGTCCAACTCAATCGGCCGAGGTTTCTTGCCGCGAGGCTGAGCAAATTTGAAGAACGCCCCGGTCAACCTTTTGAACGTGGACGCTCGCATCTGCGCCGTTGAGATTCTCATCTTCTCAAGCGCTACCATATCCTGGAAAAACGTGAAATAATTGTCAACATGTCGGAACTTATTCAGCCCGTTTTTAATCCTCATATGATTAATTCGATCATATATAATCTCAAGGTGATCTCTAAATGCTTTATAAACTTTCATTTCCTGTGGTGTGAGTTTAGGAATCTCCTTGATACCCATCGCCTCCAGCGTCTTAACTCCGCCAATCTGCTGAGCCGTGGCGTAGATGCCAATTCTGCGCTTGGACCTGTGCGAGACAGTTTTTCTCAAGTCCTTCGACCACTTCCTAAACTCATTAAGCTCAGTAGCAATCAAATGCTCAGCACGTCTAAGCGGTCTGAGAAACAGATCTTTTGCCTCCTTACCAAGCACGTCAAACGGCCTAGTTTCCACCAAAGTAAAGTTAACGTCCTTCAAATTCTTAACTACTTCCAGCTCCTTCTCATAGATGGCTGGAAACTCAACTTCATATATCTCGCCTGTTTCAGGATCTTTCGCCTTACGACTCTTCCGACCCACGCGCTTTCCAGGGTCAGAGGTCATCTCCCTAACAAACGAGTCTTTTGGCCCTTTCTCATCGGGCTTTCCAACCTCTTTCTGAATCGCTTTTATAGCATCAGTTGACAACCCAAGATCTCGAAGATACTCGGCAAGGTCTCTTCCAAGCCGTTCTGCGTCTCTGACAAGTCGCTTGAGTGCTTGCTGTCGTTTTGGATCTCCCTTTTTAAACGAGATTGATCCTCGCTCAGATTTGAGATCGTCGAACAAGAGGTCCTTGATATCTCTGGCGATCTCCTCAATACTTCGATGGACATAACTCGTGCCCTCCAAGCCTTGATAGGCCTCTTTGATTTTGTTTGTAAACTTTTCGTCAAGCAGTGTAGCCTCGGCATCAGTCAATTCCGCACTCTTCTTCCCCTTGATTCCAATCTCTTCCTTTGTTGTCTCATAAAGATTTTCAAGACTAGTTTTCAATCTAAGATCATCAATAAAATTATTCCATTCTCCTTTCGTTTGCTCGAACATTTGATCTCGAAGCTTTTGCAGACCCTCAAATGATGGAGGTGCAACTTCTTCAACCTCAACTGCACGCTTTGCTTTTGTCTCCTCGATTCTAAGAAGCAGTCTTTCTGCTCCATCTATAACCTCTGAATGAGCAGGATTTCTCGGCTCGAAATCTCCCGCAATCTCTCTCACCTTCCCCTCAAGGCTACCAATATCAATCCCGGAATTACTATCATCAAGCCATCGCTTAACATCAGGAAGCAGAGCCTTAATATCATTGATCGCCTCCTCGACCGAGGTGTAGACCTTCTCACGAGTAGCCCCTGCCTCAGCATCGGCCTCTTTAACCAGTTTGGAGAATTCATCGAATGATATCTCCTTTCCCGACTTCTCAATTTCCTTCAGCTTTGTGGCAGCGGGATGCTTAAGCTTCTGCGTACGAGCTCGCTCCTTCTGCATTTCCATTACGGCCTCAGCCGCCTTGCGAATCTTCCTAATCGTCGGAGTGCCGGCAACCGTAAACGTATCAGGACCCATATCATAATAGTGCAGTCCATCGTCTGGATTAAACGCTTTGTACTTAATATCTTTCTTGAGCGTTTTTCCAACTTGAGCAGCCTGCTCAGCTTCAAGCCCTATTTCCTCCTCAACAACTTTCCTGTGTCCATTTTCTGGATACAGGGATTTTTCTGCTGGAGGTACTTCTGCTTTTGCTGGGGGTGCTTCTGCTTTTGTGGTCTCTGTTTTTGCATCTTCGAGTCGACGATTTATCTCAGCCTCAATTGCTTTGGAGTTGTTGCGATAGAATTGGAGATCAGCTGACTTCTCCAACTTCTCACCGGCTACAAGGCGGTCAACAAAAGAGTTAATGTCTCCTTGTAGCTTTTCTTCTTGCATCCTCGCTGTGCGTTCAATCTCAGCTCTGTACTCAGCTCCGTCACGACTATCGCGAGCGGCTTTATACTCGTGCTGCCCGCGCTGAATTCTCTTGGCATATTCCTGAGCAGGTGTAAGTCCCTCAAGACCGTCAGGATCAGAGACACGAGCAAGCTCGGAAACAATAGTATCAAACTCATCTTCGCGAAGCTTCTTGACATTCAGCTTGGTTTGCAGCTCTGCATCAAGCTCATTGCGTAGCTTTGCATATTCGGGTGATTGCTCGAACTCAGCTTTGACTATAGCAAGCGCTTCTTCTGCAGTCATTCCACGATTCTTTTGGATCGCAGCTATCTTGTCAGCTAGAACTTTACCGGTTTTTGCGCCAGCCGTATGAGCGCCCTTAAATGCCATAAGATCAGTCGCGATCTCAGCCATGTACGCCAAGCGTGGATGGGATTTGTCGAGTGGTTCCAACTCTGCCCAATCGTAATAACCAGGCTTGATATTAGCGGCCTTGTGTATGACATCTAAACCTGCCTCGATCGGAGAGAACAAGTTCTGTAACGTCTCCTGACCGTACTGGGTTTGTGGAGTGTAAAACCAACTTGCTACATCCTGCTCAACCTGCTCAGCCCGCTCACGCCCAATAGTCGCAGGCATTTCGGGACTGGTGAGCTTGTCCACCAAGATCTGGCCAGCACCTGCAATCTTACTTACAGGCCAAGCCATTGTGGCGCCTACACCACCAAGAATCAGATCCAGATCTTCAAGCTGCCGAGTTCCAGCTTCCTTAAGCCGCGCCTTCCACCAAGGCTCTGGCTTCTCGCCCCAACCGTCGAAGGTAACACCATCGAACATATTGCCGGGCTGCTCGAACTCAACGTTTTCGAACAAGTTGGTCGCCATTATTTCTGCTCCAGAGACTGATATCGTTCGTAAATCTGATCGATGATTTGTTGCTCAGTAAATGCTTTACTCCCCCGCAGCCCGGCGACGTTCTTACCATTTGCAAGGGCTTTGATATCTTTCATAGTCAGCTGATAACCATCAATTACCGGGAGGGGCATTGCTCGATTGGCTTTCCCTTTACCAAAAACCCCTTTGGTATCAGGATAGATAACTTCTACTGCCTCATCGGGCAGAGATTCGTTGTAAACCACTACGGCTTTCTGATTGTCTTTATCCTGGATCGCGTCTCCCTTAGCATTGAACAGATCCATTTTACGCTGATAAAGCGTATTGTCTTGCGTTGTTTTGTCCTGCGCGATTCTCCGATTGATCTCGGACTCCTCAACCTCCACTCCCTTGAGTGCAGTATCTGCGTTCTGTTGTTTGATCGCGAGCTCGCTTTGTGCAACCCGTGCTTGGAGCGCCGCAGCCAATGAATTAATTTGATCATTCTGCAGCTCAGCAGGCATCTGTGCCACTTCAGCTGTGAGCTTATCAGCCTCTCTTCGAAGCTTCGATATTTCGGCTGGCGATTTTGCCTCATTTACACGAGAGTTCAAATCCGCAGCTCTGGCCGTCATGATTCGCGCAGCTTCATCTGCAGTAACAGGAATCGGTTGACCATCGATATTCATCACAACTGTTGGAGGCCCTGGTGCATTCAGCTTCTCCTGATTGATCTGTCGAAGCGATTCGGTGTAGAGATTATTATATAGGCTATCAACAGTTTGACCCATCACATCCCTGGTAGATATGTCACCAGCGACTACTTGGGAGATTTGCTCCGGAGAAAGCCCGTACAGATTTTGGGAGCCTGGTTCTGTCATCGTACGGGCAAGAAGAAAGGGAGCAAATTGAAAGCCTCACCGGTTGGGAGATTAAGCGCTCCGCTTTGTGGTGCTGGCGCAGTTCGCTCCTGTGAATCGGGAATCCCGTTCTGATTCAGGTCCCCGTCTTCAACAGTTGTTTTCTTATACGTCCCATCTGCGTTTTTCTTCATCGTCACGGTTTGCGAGCTGGGCCCAGGTGCTCCTACAGGAGTCATAGCTGGCTGAGCTGGCTGCGTCACTCCTCCCAGACCCGCTACAAGCTGACGCAGGAGTTGCTGTCGGGCCTGAGCCGCTTCTGCTGCAATCCTGGACTGGCCGAAAGCAGACCCGATCTTTCCCAACTGTGCCTGCCACGAGGTCTGATCTGGTCCCATCACTGCCGCACCCATCTGACCAAGTACCGCTCCTGCCTGACCTGGATTCGAAAAGAAATCTCCGAGGTTTGTCCGTAGATCAGCCATTACCTTTTACCTCCGATATTAATAGTGAGAAAGTTCTCGTCGCTCTCATCTTCAATTCCTTCTATCAGCTTCAGCTCTGACTTCAGCGCTGCATCCTCGAACATTTGCTCCAGCCTCATGCGCCGATAAATCGAATCAGGGTCAGGAGTTACTGGACCACCGAGAGTGCTTTCCGCTGGCGG
>Ga0172382_10008690_pt1 | contig 14063 bp, 9 predicted proteins | sample Leawel138RmetaG_FD_122245 | JGI IMG/M metagenome (GOLD analysis project Ga0172382, IMG submission 122245) | Leachate microbial communities from a municipal landfill in Southern Ontario, Canada - Leachate well 138R metaG | ecosystem: Engineered > Solid waste > Landfill > Unclassified | place...
CTACATGTACGAGAAGGCGAACGTAAAGGGCGTTGGCTACAAGAACGTCGAGACGATCATCCAGACCCAGCCGGGCCTGGCCGGAAACAAGCTGGTCGAGAAGGAGTCTGGAAGCGGAAACGTCATCACCGAGAGGACGGAGATCGAGGCCAAGAGAGAAGTTGAACCCGTAAAAATTGTTTTCTTACCGTCGCTTGCATCGAATGGAAATAATATGCACGAAGTCGACCCTCAGTATCTTTGGTGCTGCCCTGACTACATCAACTTCACCAAAGAAGCTGAGTTCGAGTACATGCCCGTGAGCTACCAGACCGGCACCTACGACCAGAAGTGGATCGAGAAGCTCTGCGTCCAGAACTATTACATCGGAGCCGTAGTGGTCGAGATGTACACCCACGCGGAGCATCTCCAGAAGAACACCGAGGTCAAGACAAGGAAAGATTGCTTGTACGGACCCTTGCCTTTGGGCAGAACTGGAAGAATTGTCCCCGGAACTATACCCGAATGCGGGCTATGCACCGGCGCCCTTGAGGCGAACTTCAACTCCAACGTGATCGGTGTCGCTCACATTGGATGGCTGTCCAAGGACCCAAATAACCTTGAGAAAGGCAGGCACCCCGAGTACGGCCGGAGCGTTGAGGACCTGACTGGTGTCTTCTCCATCGAGAAGTTCATCCAGCTCTGGGGCAACGACAGCTGTGGCGCTGTCCAAGTCGACTGGCTGCCCTGCATTTAAATCTGAGATCGATCGAACCACCCCGAAATCGATTTAATTATCGGGGTGGCTCCCACGTCTCATCTTTTGATATCTTGTCACATATTCTCCTGAAAGGCGGCGTGGTTTTGGGATCTCCCTCCAAAAACCCGAGGCCAGCCGCTCGGGAAAAGCTTAGAAGTTACGTCACCCAATGGGAATCGGGTGGGACTTGTGGGTTTCGCCAAGGGGAACCTGAGTATTTCTCCAAATATCAATGCATTTGAATTGCCTATTAGGAAAGTAGGTAGTCTACCTTGATTGAGTTGATTTCTCATTCTATGATCGAATGGGCATCATGAAAGAGTCGATTGCATCCGATTGGCTTTCATAAGTTCAATTCACTTGTTGTGGTTTCCATGCATAACAATTCAATATAGGTAGACTACCTTGGATCTTGAGTATAATTAATGGCATACATGCCAAAATAACTTATTTTCTAAAATTTAATTTTTATTAAAAATTATGTATTCTATAATTAATGTAAATAATGGAAATAGAATAGAGAGGAGGATGCTTGTGTCTTTTCCGATTGTTGTTGTTTGCAGGATGAAGAATATGATTAGAGCTAGAGTAACGGCTTGTAAGATTCCGAATATCCAAAAGATGTTGTTTTTCATATTCTTATTAACAGATCCAAAAATTTAAACCTTCCTACTCACCTTCTCTCAGTAATCCCATTTCATTCCTACACCCCAAACAACCAACAGAAAAAACCCAGCGCCCAGCATCGCCGTCTGGAGGGCGTGCCAATAGGTGGAATAAGCGGTACATCCGGGACAAGCGGGACAAGGCCTCGATAGATAATTTTATCCTCGCCCCACCAAATATTTCTGTCCGACTTCTTCTCATGAATCGAGATTGAAGCCTAGCCCTTCCAACCAGGCTCTGAAGTTCTCATCCTGGTGATATAGGACGTTACACGCCCATCTCGCCACCTCTCGCCCTGTCTCGTCGTACTGGCCTGACGGGTCGGAGAGGATCAGCCAGATAAAGGGCAGGCTCTCCTTTTGGGAATAGCAAAAGAACCGTTCCATCCATGTCATGAACTCTATGGCGAACTCTCTTTCATATCCCCAGCCCACATAAGCCACACCAACTGCCTTGGGATCGAGCGATAACGCTCGCGCCGTCAATTCGTCGCCATATACGGCCATATCGATTGACGATGCCGGGTCATAAAAGAGGGGGAGCTCCTCGGACGCCTGCAAGATCTCAGGGTCTCGGCCGATAGATCGAAGTCCCTCCAGAATCGTCAAGGAGACCCAGGTCTCGCTCTCGTCCTCGGGGATAAACCATCCCTCACGGGCCCCGAAGTCGCCAGGGATCTCGCCAATATGTCTAGCTTCCTCAGAGGGAATCAGGAACGCTACGTATGATTTCAACTCTTTCTCACTCCTTATCGAGGTAACTCCTCAAATTCCTGGCCACAAAACCTCTCTGTATAGTTGGATATAAGATGATTGACTTTCCGACTTTCAGGGGGGAGAGGCTGGGCAACTGTCTTTGTCTCTCTGAAAAGGGAGAAAAAGGCTACTCCGCCTGAATCTTCTCCAACGCTTCTACAGCCGCCTCTCGAACGTCCTCGTCTCTGTCACTCCTCACCAGATAACGTAGTGGCTCGACCGCCCTGGTATCACCGATCAAGCCTAGTGCATAGGCAGCATCCCTTCGGACACCTTCGTCCTCATCCTTGAGAGCCTCTATCAGCGGAGTTACCGCCCTCGGATCGCCTAACATACCGAGAGCAATGGCAGCACTTTCTCGGACCCACAGGTTATTATCCCACCCACCCCCATCATTTTTGAGTATCTTAACAAGAGGGTCGAACCCACGGGCATCGCCGATCCAGCCAAGCGACCGGGCGGCTCCAAACCGGACCCACCGATCTTCATCGTTTAAAGCTCGGGCTAGATCGTTACCGGCCTTAGCATCTCCGATATTACCGAGAGCAATGGCAGCCCTGTATCGGACATCTTCGTCCTCGTCCTTGAGAGCCACAATAAGGGGGTCGACTACTCTGACATCTCTGATCTTGCCCAGAGATGTGGCAGCCTCCGCTCGGACTCCCCAGTAGTCGTCCTTGAGAGCCTCTATGAGAGCATCGACCGCCCCCAAACCACCTATATCGCCAAGAGTTTCAGCAGCATCCTCTCGAACGGACTGTGTTCCATACATTAAATCCAGCACGAGATTTGCACTTTTGGCTTTCCGATAATCAGCATACTTCGGATCTAACCGTATAGCTTCGTCGTAAGCCTGGATCGCCTCGTCGTACTTGCCCTGATTATAGAGAGCGTAGCCTTTGTTATTCCAAGCCAGGGCAAACTCAGTATCGAGCCTGATGGCTTCGTCATACACCTGGATCGCCTCGTCGTACTTGCCTAGGCCAGCGAGAGCAGCTCCCTTGTTATTCCAGCCCGCGGCATCCTTAGGATCGAGCCGGATGAACTCGTCGTAAACTTGGATTGCCTCGGTGTAGTTGCCTCGTTCAATGAGAGCATAGCCTTTGCTGAACCAAGCTGCTGCATAATCTGGATCGAGGTTAGTGGCTTCGTCGTAAGCCTTGATTGCCTCGACGTACTTGCCTTGTTCATCAAGAGCATAGCCTTTGCTGAACCAGGCCGCGGCATCCTCGGGATAAATCCCGATCTCTATGGGTGTTTCCGATATCTGCCAGATGCCATCCACAGTGGCCAGATCCTGCTCAGCGCCACGGAAGACATTCTTGAAGTGGACCGCGATGATGACAATATCCGCGGTCTTGCCCACGTCTGCGTCATAGGAATAGGTCTTGTCCTTGATCGTCGCCCTGGGCGGCACCACCACCGCAGAGTGGAGCATCTGGCCGTCTTTGTATAGCTCCACGTACAGCTTGTCCCCGTTCAGGTTGATCTCCTCTATGACCAGCTCATAGCCTTCCTTCAGCTTCACGGGCGCGCCCGATGTGACTATCGTCTCATCGACGCTTTCGTAGATCACGTGAGACGATTGATCCTCGGACATCTGCATAATCCGATCTATGGTGGCCAGGTCTTGCTCAGCGCCGCGGAATGCGTTCTTGAAATGAACAGATATCTGCTCCCCCCCTTCGGCATCGTTCGCGCGAGCGGTGTAGTTATAGGTCCCATCACCAGATGCGGTGTCTGGTGGCGTTAAAACTGCCGAGTCGACGACACTGCCGCTCTTCATGAGCTGGACGTAGATTTTGTTTCCGTCCAGGTCAATCGCCTGAATCGCGAGCTCGTAGCCCTCATCCAGCACCAGAGGCTCAAGATGCGTAATGATTGTACCGTCGGAGCTCTCGCGAATCACATGATAAGGCCGATCTTCAGACGCCTGCCAGATTCTGTCCACAGTGGCCACATCCTGCATGGGGCCGCGGAATGCGTTCTTGAAGTGAACTCTTATTATCTCAGAACCTTCAGCACCGGTCGTAACAACCGAGTAGGTGTAGGTTTCCGATCCCAATGTTTTGGGTGGCGTTATCACGGCAGAGTCAACCTGCACCCCATCTTTGTACAGCTCTACGTACGCCTTATCACCGTCCAGATCGGTCGCTGCTACCTTCAGCTCGTAGCCCTCCTCAAGCTTGAGAGGCACGCCGGTAGTGAATGTCCTTTCCTCGTCGTCGTCAATCAGGACCTCGGAGGGCTGCTCTTCTGATGCCTGGCGGACTCTGTCAACGACTACGAGATCCTAGTCTGCGCTCCGGAAGATAATCTTGAAGCGGATCGATATAGTATCATCTTCAGAAACCTTATTTGTCGAGTATGTGTAATTCTCGCCACCCTCGGGCGTCGACGTCGTCTCGACCACATCAGAGTCGACGACACTGCCGCTCTTCAAGAGCTGGACGTAGATCTTGGTTCCGTCCAGGTCGATCGCCTGAATCGCAAGCTCATAGTCCTCCTTAAGCTTCAGAGGTGTTCCTGAGGCAAAGACCATCTCTTCGTTGCTGTCGTAAATTACACTAGAAGGCGAATCTTCAGAAACCTGCCAAACCCTGTCCACCGTGGCCACATCCTGATCGGGGCCGCGGAAGGCGTTCTTGAAGTGGACCGATATGATCTCTATTGTTTTATCGCCCATTTTCACTGAATAGGCATAGGTCTCATCTTCTGTGCTCCTCCTCATCTCCTTAGCATCGGTAGCCGGAACGGGGCTTATTATTGCGGAGTCAACGCCTATGCCGTCCTTGCGAAGTTCAACATAGGCTTTGTTGCCGTCAAAATCGACAGACTGGATGGCAAGCTCATAGCCTTCTTGTAGCTCTAGGGGCGTGCCAGTGGTAAAGGTCTGCTCTTCGATGCTGTTGAATAACACGCTGGATAGCTGTCTATTTTCAATCAGACTCTTCTCTTTCGAGGCGCCGTACAGAAGACCTTCATCATAGGCCGCGAAGTAATTCTCACCCAGGTAGTTTGCGGTCCGGAAGAGGCCCAATTCCTCGATCTGAAAGGCTTCTATCTGAGTGATTGGGCCTTCGGCGTATCCATCGGCTACCGTCGTGCTAAGTGAGATGGAACAAGAGGCACTGAGCAGTATCAAGGTCATAACAGCCACCAGAAATCTGTACGTGGTTATTCTGATCCCCCCTCCGCTACAGAGGGCAGCGCCGGCGCCGCCATCATCAACAAGGCAAAAATGAGTTTTAGTTGCGGCTTAGTCATCCTCATAAAGATGTAAACTGCACGAACCCACGAAAAATGTTTCGGCTAGATTGTGTGACTATATGGCAGCTTATTGTAGGAGAGTCACATAGCAAAAGATGAATCCCCGCAGCTCTAGCGCCTCAGCCTTCAGCTTTCGGGCCTTCGCCATGGCCGCCTTCTTATCCATCTTCCGGGTATATCCCAGGTAGAGGTTTTTCACCTTGTTACCTTCTCGCCAGCTCGCATACCAGTATATATGAGTTGCCTCGCCCATTTTCTTATTCTTCGCAACGTCGCCCTGGTAGATCGTAATCGCCTAAAGCTGCGCCGGTTTTCACAACTCGCCCGCTGAGACAAATTAATCAAGCCAACTCAAGAGCTAAAAAGGAAGAGCATAGGCCAACGGGAGAGGTTTATTTCAATCGAGGTGCAGATGAAAAACTGACCGCCCGGACCCCATCAAGATCCGACATACTCCGACCACGATTTCAAAAACGGGTGCATCTCATGATGTGCGCCAACAGAAAATTCTCTGGGTGGGTATATGAGAATTTGGCGGTACATCCGGGACAAGCGGGACAAGGCCTCGATAGATGATTTTATTCTTGTCCCACATAACAATTTCTGTCCCGCCTCTAGTGGGACAAATTAGAGCGGAGCCATCTCACATCTCAACTATTTCGGCGTCCTCTGGATCGAGCCCGCTCCACTTCACCTTATACCCGAGAACGCCGAGTGCCTGGCTATGAGCCTTAACTCCGTATCGCTCGAAGATCTTCATAGCATCGCCATGCTTCGTCACGCCTGTAAGTTCGACCTTAATGGTTTCGAGGACCTGGTTGCTTACAAGCTGATCGCCCAAGAGTGAGTAGTGTGGTCTATTCTGTCCCTTGATCACTTCTTTAAGTGCCTCTAGATCGACACCACATCGCTCAGCCACATCATCGAGATCAATGACGCCCATATCGCCGCCGAAAGAGATCTCCATGCCCTTCAGCTTCGCCACATCCTCTGCATGCTGCTTTTCCTCGTATCTTCTCAGGATCTTGATGATCTCCAGATGTGGTATCTTTCTATCATAGAACAGGAGGTTCTCTGCCTGGAATTCAGATCCCGTACAAGCCAGGTTTCTGTTCACGAGCAGTATCATGCTCTCTTTTTCTTTCAGCTGGTTAAACTTCTGAATCTTATGCTTCAGGTATTCAGGCGTCCAGAAGCCGACGATCTCGACATAAATCCTGGCGCCATTTCGTTCCAGGGAGAAGTCCGGAATGAAGGCATACTGAGCAGCCTTCAATACCGTTGGCTCTCTCTTCACCGTCCAATCGTTGAACCCGAGCTGATAGAACTCCTTTTCAATGACGCTATCGAAGCCGACCTCCGGCGTTTCCGACTCTGAGCTGAAAATAGATTTTCTGGTGTGGTCCAGGGTGAACTCGTAGATCCTCTTCCCCTTGAATGTCTTCCTGGATACGCTGGCTTTCAAGTTCCATCGGCTTGACGCCATTATGGTGGGAAGCAGCTTCGCGAAAGCCGAGCCGTACTTTTCTGTCAGCTTGAAGAGGGATGTGGAACCCTCCAGGGATATCTTGCCGTCTTTGATGGAGTAAATGAGACCCAGCTGCTTGATCTTCCTGAAGACCGGCTGGAAATTGTCTTCTATCTCGATCTCCATGGATGTAGCTCTGAATAAGAGAGTTTGGACCAGAGATAGGTTGTACTGCCTCAGCAGATCATCCGGAGCAAGGGTTTTGAACTCTTTTACAACCAGGTTTCCTTCATGGTCAGCCCAAAGAGCAATTTCCAGGTCGTCGGGCTCGATCGATAGCTTCCTGGCAACCTCATCCAGAACCAGGCGCCTTTCTTCGCAGTCGGCAACGAACCCCTTTGACTCTTCGAAGACCGCTCGCCGGGCAGCAGGTGGATCGATAACCGAGTCTGCATCTATTGTGCAACGCCTCTCAAGGATCTGGGCTAATCCTCTGATCAGACGGTAGTTGATCTCCTCGATCCCCTCCAGCTCCTCGACAAGATCGCCGTACGTCTTTCCTACATGCTCCTCAAAGACGTCTATAACAGACCGGGCGATCTCCAGGTTATCCTGATCCAGAAGAGCATAGACGGGCTCGATCTTTCCTTTAGAAGTCTTTGTGACGAGCAGGTCGCTGGTGAGCATTTTCTTCTATCCCTATCGCTTCAACGGTCTCTTCCTTCTCCTCGCCGTGCCGACTTCGCTCGTCTCTGCTGATACAATCTCGTAGAGCACCGCCTCCTTTCCTTCCTTCTTCCGAAGAATCCTGCCCAGCCTCTGGACGAATGCCCTCTCGCTCCCTGTGCCGCTGAGGATGACACCCACGTCCGCGTCCGGAACGTCGATACCCTCGTCCAGGACCTTGGAGGTGACGACCGCCTTATATACGCCTGATCGGAACCTGTCCAGGATCTCGCTCCTCTCTTTGGTCTTGGTTCTATAGGTTATAGCGGGTATCAGGAACTCCTTTGAGATTTGGTGGACCAGCTTGTTGTGCTCTGTGAATATGAAGATCTTGCCATCTCTGTGATTTTTCAGGATCGTCGATAGAGTACCCATCTTTGAGATGCTGTTGTAAGCTACCTCCCTCGCCCTGTTTCGTGCCAGCAACGCTCTCCTGGCGCCGGGATCTCTGCCGCTTCTCATGACCAGCTTCTGGAAGTCGGCGGGTCCTTTGATGGTGAGATTGATCCTTGCCAGGTAGTTCGAGAAGACTTTCTGGTTTCTCTCATATTCCTGTTGCTCTTCATCGGTCAGCTCGACTACGATCTTCTCTAGCCTGAAAGGTGACAAATGCTTTCCAGCGAGCTCTTTGACCCTCTTCTCGAAGACCTTACCGCCCACCAAGCGGTTGAACTCTTCATGCAGACCGTCCTCCCGCTCGAAGGTGGCTGTCAATCCCATCCTATAAGGGGAGGCGAACATCTCGGCTATGTTCCTGTACCCGGCAGCGGGGAGATGGTGGACCTCATCGAAGATAATGAGGCCGAACCGGTTCCCGAGCTTGTCAGCATGGATGTATGCAGAGTCGTAGGTGGATACTGTTATGGCTTTTATATCCCGCTCACCTCCACCCAATACGCCCACCTCTGTATCGAACTCTTCCTTCAGCCTCGTCCGCCACTGATCCACCAGGTCGAGGGTTGGTGCTACTACCAGAGTTGGGGTGTTGAGGAGTGATATGGCCTTTATTCCGACAACCGTTTTGCCGCTACCGGTTGGAAGAACTATTACGCCCCGGTGGCCGTTAGCTACCCATGCATCCAGAGCTTGCTTCTGATAATCCCTCAATACGACGCCGCTTTGAAGTTCGGGGCATGGTATGAGGTTGAGTACGTCGTCCTTGAAGTCGAGACCGGATGTCTTCAGGAAATCGATGATATCCCTGTAGTAGAGAGCCATTGCTCTATAGGCTTTGGAGCGCTCATCCCAGGTGGAATTGGGTACCCGGGTGTCTCCTCTAATCAGAATTGTGCCTTTATCAAAGGTGAGCTTCATGATAATTGATCGCTATGGTTCTATTAGCGCTGCTAGCATTATAGGCCTGATATATGGTTCTATAGCTAGCCATTTATTAAATAGCATACCACTCAGTAGTTTTGCCACACGAGCGACGGCTTCTTGGATTGTATCAAATCAGTTACCTTTTGTGGGAGATACTCCTATAATCGATTAGCTACCTGTTATAACGTCTCAGGGTGGAGTCCCTTAATCCGACCAGTCTTATATTCTTATGGTCTCGCATACAGCCGCCCAACGATAGCGTATGGTTTCTGTGATATCAAGCCATGTGGTGACCTACCGGGAGGGGTTTATTTCACGAGCTGGTATCGCGGAATGAAGCGAGCCTGGACCCCATCGTGACCCGGTTTTCGGCAAGGTAAAATTATAATCATTCTCATTTTCTTTTATATGTACATAGTTAAAGAAAATTTAGTGGAACTATATCAGGGTGGGTTTGGGATTACTCGGCGAGGCATAGGTAGCGATGAAGAAGTGGATCTCAGCGGTGTCGGTCCCGATCACCTAGATGACGAGCTGGTCATAGGTATCGATCCCTAGTCGTTACCAGACACCTTCTCTTTCGGCAGGAAGGCCGCGATCGTGGCGATTATCATGCATATTATCATGAACCGCCATAAGCCCTGGTAAGACTCCAAGGACCTGGAGGTTAGCATCAGACCGGATACATGCTGTAGTATGGCCCTGCCGGCGAAGTGGCGCCGGGATCACGACCTCACGATACTTCCTGGTCTTCGTCTTGTGGGCCTGGAGCCGGATGATCAAATTGGCTAATTTTGCGCTTCGGGTGACATACTTCCACAAGTTATATTTACTTTCGCGGATTGGCATAATAAGGATCTGTGAATCTTATTGAGGCAAACATTATGGTGAACTACACAGAAGCACAAATAACCGCCATCAATCACCTAGATGGAAATCTGCAGATTATTGCCTGCGCCGGCTCCGGAAAAACTCAGGTAATTTCTCAGCGGATCATAAATATCTTGAAAGAGAAAGGTCCGGAAGGCATCCGCCCGGAAAATATCGTAGCATTCACTTTTACGGAGAAAGCTGCTGCAGAGCTGAAAGATCGTATCCATCGGTTGTGCAAAGATCAACTAGGGCATGATCAGGGTCTAGCCGACATGTATGTCGGAACAATCCACGGATTCTGTCTAGATCTGCTTCAAACATACGAACATGATTTTCTTAAATATACGGTTCTCAATGAGGTTCAGCAGCGTTTGCTTATTGACCGCCACAGCAACGAATCTGGATTGACAGATCTTACCACCCACGAAGGCAAACGATTGAAGCGTTGGACAGATTCGCGATTGTATCAGAAATTGCTCAGTATTATTCGGGAGGCTCAGATAGACGAGGCATCTCTCGGTCGTCACCCCATTCAACAATCCTTGGAGAAGTATGAAGATCTTTTGAATCGAAAGAGGTATCTGGACTATTCGATGCTCCTTACTGAGGCGGTTAAATACCTTAAATCAGATGAACATCTCCAGGAAAAAATCTCCGCCAGGGTACGTTACCTTGTCGTTGATGAGTATCAGGATGTGAACCCACTCCAGGAGGAACTAATAAAACTTTTTCACGATTTAGATGCTCAGATTTGTGTAGTGGGTGATGATGACCAGACCATATATCAGTGGAACGGCAGCGATATCAATAACATTTTGGAATTTAAGGATCGATATCCTGGTGTTACTTCGGTGGAGATGGGTGATAACTTTCGGTCTAGTCGAGGGGTAGTCGAAACATCCCGTCGCGTAGTTGAGAGAAATTCGAGCCGTCTTGATAAACAAATGGTTAGCCGAGAAAAACAAAATTTTGAGCATGGCGACCTCTTGGCCCTCGAATTTGGCTCCCTCCAAGAAGAAGCTCACTGGATTGTGGAGAAAATCAGAACCTTGCGTGGTTTGCCTTTTGTGGAAAATGAGGTGGTTCGAGGACTAACTTGGTCTGATTGCGCCATACTGCTACGCAGCGTGAAGAACAGCGCAGAACCAATCGTTGAAGCCTTGAGGACTGCGGGTATTCGATACGTAATTAAAGGCATGAACAGACTTTTCGAAACACCAGAGATCAGAGCTGCTCAAGCTATTTTCTTTTATCTAAATGATGAAATATCTAGCGATGAATTGAAACATATATGGATAATAGCCGATCTTGGAATCAATGGGGCAAATTTGGACCGAGCTGTCTCTTGGCTGGATGCTGAAAGAAATGAATGGCCCACCCGTTGGCTGACTAGCGAACGTTCTTTACAGCACACTTATTTGGGTTTCTTAGAAAAACTTGTTTTGAGAGAAGAAACTATTCAGGATGATGAGGATCTAGAGCGATCTCGTGGTGAGATTGTTTACTACAACCTTGGTAAATTCAGCCAGATCATTACAGATTACGAACTGATTCATTTCCATTCTGAAGCGACCTCATTATACAGAGGATTTGCGGGATTTTTGAGGCACCAAGCGCCTAATTACTACCCTGAGGGATGGGAAGACGCTGGTTACGCCAGCCCAGATGCAGTCCAAATTATGACTGTTCATCAAGCCAAAGGCATGGAATATCCCGTCGTTTTTGTCCCAAATCTCGTAAAAAACCGATTTCCAAATAGAAAGCCTGGTGGGCGGCAATGGTATCATATCATCCCAGAAGAAGCAGTAATAGGAGCAGAGCGCTATAAGGGCACTGAAGAAGACGAGCGGCGTCTATTCTATGTGGCCCTAACTCGGAGCAAGAAGTATCTGTTTTGTACTTTGGCTCCCGAAAATAAACGACTATATAACAAGCAGTCACCGTTCTTTCGTGAGTTTGTAGCAGGGGGAGATGCGTTAACCAGCCAGCCCGCAATCCCACAGCCAGAGCGGGTAGAACCACGCCCGGCGGAAGAACGCAAGGAGATCGCTCTTACATTCAGCGAACTCAAGTACTTTTTTGAGTGCCCTTATCAGTTCAAGCTCCGTTTTCTTTATGGTTTTAACCCCGGCTACAACGAGCGACTGGGATACGGAAAATCGCTACATGACGCACTGGCAGAAGTTCACCGCAGAGCCTTGGATGGTGAATACTTGGAAGAGGGTGCGGTTCCGTCCCTCTTGGATATCCACTTCCACTTACCTTTTGCCTGGGATGGGCTGCGTGCGGACATGCGCGATAAAGCGGACAAAGTCCTAAGATGCTACTTCGCTGAAGTAGGTCACCTATTGGACAAGATTGAGTATGCGGAGAAAAGCATCGAGCTGAAGCTAGCGGAAGGTGTAGTAGTGCACGGTCGAATAGACCTAATCCGTCGCACTGACACTGGTCAGGTCACCATCATCGACTTCAAGTCTACAGATCGCGCTCAGGAAGAGGAAGTTACAAAAGAACAGCTTCATCTCTATGCGTTAGGTTATCAACAGCTCACCGGCGAATCCGCAGACCTTATTGAGATCTACAATTTGGATGAAGGTGCAGGGGCCTCAATTCGAGAGTTAGTAGACCTTGATCTTTTGGCATCAGTAGAATCTCAAGTAGTAGACGCCGGTCACCATATCTGCGAGAGTAATCTGGATCGACTGGAGGAATGTTCAGGCTGCGATTTTAAGAATATTTGCCGATAGTATCTCGCAGGGTTATTCGGTCAAATGATTCCTTCTTCTCCTTTTAGCCTGCGATCAGGGTCGATGATTTTCAGAGATCTCGGTGCCAAACGGATATATCAGTGGAGCCCATCCGGGGAGTTGGTGTTGGAATGGTGGAAGTGCACAAGGTCTCAGGCTCGCCCTTCGACGGCAACGTCTATTTAATCCTCGACGAGGTCCCGGTCCTTGTCGACGAGGGGATGGACCCAAAGCCGACGCTTCGAAAGATCCAAAAATAAATCGACCCCAGGAGATCGAGATGATCATCCGCGCCGCTTCCCACAGCTCGCCCGCCCCCTCCTCCAGCCTGGTCGCCTCAACGTCTCTTTCTCCCTCGCCTTTGTGGTTCGTATACCGGTAATAACCTCCAAGTTGCAAGCTGCGGGGCATGCTTCGCGCCGCCGCCTTAGTCGTCCTGGTTTGTAGGACGGTCCCCAAACATGTTGCACTATAAACCGCATAGTATCGTGTCAAAATATATGAACGAAACATCGGTTTGTCAGTTATATGCTCATCCCCGCAGCAGAGCTGCGGGGTATACGATAAAAATGAAATCCCGGAATTGATGCTTTGCTTCTCTAAGCCATCGTCTGTAGTCGCTCTTGTTACCCATTTTCGTAGCTTGCTCTTCATCTACGATACACTGTAGAAACTCGATCTCAAGCTCACGATTGTAAAAGATGTTTAATAATTGGTATTTAATTAATTCCTGTTCAATCGTTGTATTCTTGGGGAAATCGCTAACTATCAGCTTGTTTAAGTGAAGTAAGCAGAGTTGGTGGTTTGCTTTATTGCCGAACAATTCCTCGAATGTTCCTGCATATCCTCTGTATAAGTCGGTCACGATGAAAATTGGTTTGTTCGTATCGAGATGTTCTTTCAGGAAATTTTTGATAGTTTCGCCATCTTTCGAGTCGAAAAGCTCCTCTGCAATCACTTGTTTCGTCACGGAGTCAAGGATGGTCAATCGATACTTCTGGTTCCTGCCCGCTTTGGGATGCTGTTCATCGTAGTGGACAAATTGAATATCCTTGACCTTGAAAAGCTTTACTCGCTCTATAGCGTACTTTACCATATTTTGGATGGTATCCTTATCGCGAGGGATCAAGAAGTTGAATATCGATTCGATCCCTTCGTATGACACGTGATGAAACCTCATGATTTGGCAGATATCTGAAAGGATATCAAAGAACTGACCAGTGAGATTATCCCAGAAGCCGCTGTCCTCAGTGACGGTTTTTCGGCAAGCTGGACAGAGATATCGACCCACTCTAACCATTCCAAGATGCATTTTACAGCGAGAGTTCGAGCCGTTGTGAACCATACGTGTCCCGCAGTCGGGACATAAGGGTGGTAGAGCTCTGCGAAATACCCCTTCCGCGGTAAACTCGAATTCGTCGGGGTAATCACTGAAGATATCCGAAAGGCGCTCACGATACGGAAAATTTATCAAGTTAAGGTGTATTTGGGTCATTGGA